>Ga0180433_10005525_pt1 | contig 17024 bp, 29 predicted proteins | sample SS_ome_8_FD_132980 | JGI IMG/M metagenome (GOLD analysis project Ga0180433, IMG submission 132980) | Hypersaline lake sediment archaeal communities from the Salton Sea, California, USA - SS_1_D_1 metaG | ecosystem: Environmental > Aquatic > Non-marine Saline and Alkaline > Hypersaline >... | reverse complement strand
TATAGATAAAGCATTTGCTCTTTGTCTTATCCTATAATCTTGTGCGTCGAGAGTTAGGTATAGTTCTTTGCTTGTTGTGTTTCCCTCTACTATCAAACTATCCCTTATCTTTCCATCGGAAGCGTTAAGCCATTCTGTTAGATATATCCTGTCCGCGTTCATCTGGCCTGTTACGTTGTAGTTTAATACGCTTACATTAAATACAGAACCTATTACCGATAGGTTATTAAGGATGCAGTCGCCATACAACGGACAATATAATGTATCTGCATAAGGTTTGGTCAACCAGTTCAAAGAAGAATCAGCATAGACAAAGCCAAGATTTCCTATCAGAATTAAAGAAATTATTAAAAGTTTAGTTTTCATTCTACTAAGTGAGTTATATTAAGTTAACTACTATTTATAATTTTCTATTAAAAGAAGAATAAGGGGGCTTGTGGCCCCCGTCATCATTATCCCATATAGGGACTTTTGCCTTCATTAACGGAATTATCTTCCGCCTCTGAAGAACCTAACAAGAGTTAGGAGTACGCCTCCGATGACTGTGATAACTACGATAGGTAGCCATCCAGGAATATCAGCCATTGCTGACTGGGTTTCCTGTACCGCTAATGTTGCATTACCATCAGCGACTACAGTGTCGTTTGCTGCAATCTCAGCGACAACCAAAAATATGACTGCCATCAAAATTGCCAGATAACCTAGCGTAGTCAAAAGATTAGCTAAGTTATCTAATACACCTTTCTTATTTTTCATTAAGGCTTTCATTTTGTCTTTATTTTCCACTTTTAAAGAACCTGACTAAAGTCAATAGTATTCCGCCGATAAGAGTTATAACAACTATCGGTAGCCAGCCAGGTACATCGCTTGTAGCCGCTTGGGTCGTTGTTGTTGCGTTCCATGCGTGACTTGCTCCTGCCAAAACCGTTCCACTTGCATTGTTTAGTGCACAATTATGGTTTGTTGAGTTCCATACTAATGTCGTATTTTCACATGGTCCCTGTTCAACTACTTGGTCTACTGATTCAGCAATAATCAAAAAAATAACTGCTGCTAAAATAGCCAGAACGCCCAACCCTGTTATCAGTTGTCCTAATTGGTCAATTACGCCTTTTTTTCTTAAAGGTCTCATAGAATATTCTTTATTATTATTTTAATATATAAATATAATTAACAAAGTTATATAAGTTATATAACATATTATTCTGGTGTTATAAATGAAATGCCAGCTATCAAAGCAGCCAGAACCCAGCATAGAAGCACTGTTCCTGCTGGAACAAAAGACATAGAGTGAAACATTACTGAAGCTATGGCCACCAATAAAGAGGCTATGCCTATGGACTTTTTGAAGTTATTTGTATAAGCCTGGAACCCCATATATAATATCAAGAATAAAGCTATTAATCCTAAATTGCCATACCAACCGAACATCAGTTCTTCATTTACCGTTTGGAGAAATGGAACTACTCCAGTGCCATTGATCAAAGTTAAATTGTATGCCATTTTAATCTTGGGGCTTGAACCTCATAATCATATAGATAAGGAAAGCCAGCAATAATGCTCCTATCATAGCTAACAAAGTATTCCATATCCAGACAGGGATTATTCCTCCTGTACTCCTTTGTATAGCAGCAAAAGCATTTCCTACATTAGTTTTTATCAAAGAGGCTTTTTTGACCAACCCGACATCTGCTAAGTATAGGCGGCCTTCAGTTCCCTCTTCTCCTACTTCTAAGTTTTGTGAATCTGCCTCTAACTCTCTCGTTACATCGACTGACTCGTTTAATGTTGTATTTAAATCTCCAAAAATAGATAAGTCGGTATCCATCTCATAGCTTAAATAACTTTGATAATAAAGACCATAGCCGACAAATAAAACTAACCCAAACACGATAAACCCGATAAATAGTTGTTCAAATTTCATTTTCTTTGTCCTTTGTATAAGTAAATCAATCCTATTACTATGATTGGTGTTATGAATATCCAGGTTATATCCCACATTCTCAATGCTATCGTGGCCACCATCCCTAATGCCGCTAACCCGAAAGATAGCTCAGGGAATGGCATACCTATCAATGCCAATGCAAAAACAAACATCCAAGCAAAAAACAATACCTCTTTCTTCCCTTCAGTCCCTTTTGCATCTGCAAAAGAAAATTCACAATCAGCAGTATAAATATAAGGGTTCATTCTTAGGTTTGGAGTATGGTAGTCCCCCTCGAAGTCAAAGTATGCCAAAGCAGAGAAAGAATCACAATCTGTCGGGGATATTTGGTAGATAGCACTTCCGGTCAACCCGCTAGTACAACTATCTGAAAGTGTGGAACTTCCTGTCTTATTTGTCTTTATAACTCTTAAACACCCAGTCATAGATGTTTCGGTATTGCTCCATGTGAAATCAAAATAATTAGTTCCTGAAGAGTTAAAAGTCAATTCTACTTCAGTCTCGGTCGTCGTGTCGTAGTCCTCATACCATTCTATATCTTCTGTGGAAATGGTAAAGGTTCTTGTATTTACATATATCTTGACTCCTCCAATCTCCGGATCCTGGAGTTTAGTCTCTCCGCCAAAAGTAATGATGAACCTATAGTATTGAGAAGTAAGGACGATGTTTCCTACTGCCTGGCCCAGAGCATCTGTCTTTAACACTTCAGTAGTTGTATATGTATTTGTGGAAGGTTCCCATTTATTGATATGGATAAAGGCATCTTTGACTGGAATTGTCGAAGTATCCAATACCGTAAAAGTTACGGGCGTTGTAGTTTCACCTTCAACTGTCAACTGAAGTGTCTTGGTGATATTATTCAAGATATAGTCTGCTGTCGAATAAGTAAAATTATCATAGTCTATGAATATATCAGAATAGAAAGTAGCCCAACTTGGATATACGCACATCTGGAAGTCGGAGTTTTCTCCTGTAGTTGAATAATTGTGTATTGGTGTAGTATCCAAATCATAGTCGAACACTGCATTAAAGTCCACCACTTGTTTATTTCCAGAGTCATCTATAAAAGAGATATTTAAAGCAGTCCCATTGTTATCTATTCCGAATGAATTAGAGCAGTTATCTATCCCGAAAGAGTAGGTAAGGTTTGTTAGGTTTATTCCATAAGTTCCTGTCCTGTTAGAATAGAAGTTTATAGGTATCTTACATTTCCCTCCGATGATACTACACCCAGTACAACTACAGTTATCTATCAACATATTATTTATAAGTGTTTCATTAAACTGGAAGTTAACCCTTGTATCCATCCAGTTAATTGGATAGTCTGTTCCATTATGCTCGTTGTAAATATCTAATATCTCGTCTGGAGAAAGGGTTCTGTTCCAGAAATAGAACTCATCTATAGTTCCGTTTAAAGGACCAGAAGATTGGTAATTAAATAATTGAGTAGTTCCTACGTTCTTTTCAAGAGTTCCATTCTCTGAATCTTCATAGATTATACTTCCATTGTGGTAAATCTTAGTATCTGTGAAATTAGCTGCATAACAAACATGGTTCCATATGTATGCAGTATTGTTGAATGTCATCGAATTGGTATTCTTTCCTTTGACATATATTCTCCATCTATTAGAAGAGTTATCCATTATTAAATAAGGGGTCCCTCCTACTCTTGATGTTAGAATTGTAGCATCACTTTGTACTTGTGTAGTATTTAACCACATACAAAAGGTTATCTCGTCATATCCGTTTGCCATAAAGTCATTTACAGTTAACTGGGCATCAGAACCGTTGTTACTCAAGGCGGTATTTGATAAACCTCTTATTCCTGTAGCATTTGTTAGTAGGTTATTCGAGACAAAAGCCTGGCCTGTTAAGGTATCCTTTATTTCATTATCCATCCTAAAGACATGAATCAAACCAGTCTTACTTAGACTATATTTTTTTCCATCATAATATACTTGAACATCTGTGTGTGTATCAGAATAATCAATCATCTGGATAGAAAAATTAACCAGATTAAATATAGGTATAGAGATATATTTGGTTTCGTTTGCTCCGACAGTTGTTATATTAAAAGGATTAGTAGAACTATCAAAACTAGATACTGTCAACTGCACAGCATAAACTACACTAACCAACAATACTATATATAATATAAGCATCGTTCTTTTCATTGATAGTTCCTCCAAGTCTTATACATTATCACTGCCAATACAAAACCAAATACTCCCACTATAAATGGAAGATATTCCATAATATGTCCTATCCATAACAACTTGGCAGCCATATCTGCTAGGGCTGCCTCTTCTGCTGCCATCTGGTATATATTAGACATAACTCCACTAACATATACTACTATTCCTAACATGATGAAATAGAATACAAAGAACACTGGATGAATGACAACCAGCATAGCAAACACCAATGCCACTATACATAAACCGATAGTCAAGAACAAGAAACTATTATCGATGACTCCTCCATATAAGTTGTCTATCTGTTGGACTGCTGTCTTTCCAGCAACAGGAATATCATCATTGGTCTGAATATTTGTATTAAAATCCATAGTCCATTTACCCATTATAAGAACTAGTATCGCTATTGCTAATAAGGTTGTACCAACGTAAACCAGGTCATCCAGACTTCCTTTCTTATTTAGTTTTCTTGCCATAAAGCAACTCTTCTAATAGTTCATTCAATTTCTCTGTCTTTAATCTTATCCCTTTTGTATTTGGAAACAACCTTTCTAAGTTGGTCTTGAATTGTATTGAGACTGCAACTTGGACTGTTTTTCTACTCATCGTCACCCATTCTTTCTTTAGTCCTTTTCTCGTTCAAGAGTTTAGGAACCATAATCAACATCTTCAAGAATAAAAATAACATGAAGATATATATGGCTTTGAGAAAGAACCATTGAAAGACAAATAATTCATGGGTTATTCCTAATCCTGCTGTATCAGCTAAAGTAGCTAATATTGTAGTGTTGAATGTGAGTATAGTCCAGCCAAGTATAAATATTATATACCTTATAATATGGTTAGTAATTTCGTTATTAGTAAACCTAACAAAGAACGGTAAGGCAAATAAGGCAATGTTCAACAAAATTAAAAATATTATCACTCCTAGACTTGTCATGTTATCCTCCTGTTTCACCAACACATTCCAGGTGTCGATTGAACTGTTTGCATAGTATTGACCAACTGATGTCTGGTTGAATGTCACGTTGCATCTTCCCGTATCTCCTATAGTACCAAATGTTTGATTGTATAATTGAGTACCGTTTGAACTGTATATCGTAGCATTGTAAGAATCGCAACTGCCAGAAGGACTCCATCCTGTAACGAGAAAGCAGGGAATGTCGTTGGGAGCTTCCTCCCGTTGACATTCCTCTAGTGGGGTTACTAAATGAATGAAGAATATTACCATCACCAATATCAATAGTTTTTTCAATCTCTATCACCTAACCCGGCCCACCTGCCTCTGCTAGGTTCTGTAAAGCAGAAGTCATTGGTTCTACTTTTACTAAAACCTCGTTGATTGAATTTCCTGCAAAGCTCATACTTAACCATATTATTACTCCGGACAAGACAAAAGCTCCAATGATGATTGCAACTGTCATATACATCTGCATCTTCATCGCGTTTTCGTCTTGTGTTCTTCGTTTTATTATATCATCTGCTGACTGTTGCCATAAATCCATCGAAGTGTCTGGAACATTTATGTTCATCACTTCACTCATATGTGGTCGAGGTATCGGAATGAATGTATCCTTTGTCGGCTGCAACATCCATATCCCGTCTGGATACCTTAACTCAAATGGAACAGTCTTAATTTTCTTATTCAAGAAAGGTAACATAGGTTTTAAGGCCACACTAAACTTCCTTATGCCTTTTTCCTTTATGTCCTTCCCTCTCATAAATTTAGGTTGTCCGATTTCTACATGGTTTTCTTTCAAATCGGAAAACGCTTTTATCTTCTCTGCCTCTAACGGTGTCATCCCATAAACCGGAAACACCGTAATCTTTATCTTGTGTTCAAAGTATTGCCATAATACATAAAATGCGAATAGTATTAATGCACTTACTAATATATTTATTACCCAACTCCCTAGCCCTGCTAAGGAGTCAAACCATCTATTATCTAAAAACTGACTTATATCGTCGGGGCGTACCATTCTCTGTCCTCCTGTTAGTTAATGACTATATAAATGACCCTCCTCCCATAATATCATATTTTTGAGGGGGTTTTGGTTTTGAGTAAGTCGTTCTAGTCTTTCTCTTACTTTTTTTTCTCTTACCTTTCATCCTCCTCACTGGTGCTCTCGGAGCTTTAGTAGCCTGTCCTACTTGTTTTGATACAGTAGTGACGCCTCTACCAACCGAACCCCAAAACCCCCCAGACTTCTCATACTCAATCCTTTTCTTAGCTTTTATCTTCTCTCTTTCTTCAGCGACTCTAATCTCTTGCTTCTCTCTTTCTTTGTATCCTGCAGCTCTAGCTTTAGCTCTTATCTGTCTAGTTGCTTCCTGCCTTTGTCTCCATGCTGCTCGGTATTCACCAACTCTCTTACCTACATCATGGATAACCCCTTGTTTATTAGGGTCTCTAGGTTTACAATCGAGCATATTAGAAACACCATCCTTGTCACTATCTTTAACTTTGTTCTCCCATGTTCGATTGTTTGTCCCTAGTATCTCTTCAACTCGTTTGTTATTCATATTCTTCACCGTTTCTTCTTCTTAGGACTTTTCATCATATGGCCTTTAACCCTGACCTTTGCCTTTCGGCCCTTCACCTTTCTTAGGTGACCTGCCACTCTCACTTTTCTCATCTTCTTGTACCTCCGTTGGTTTAACTCCAGTATCATGCAAAGCCTGCACAATCCAATTCAATTTCTCATCTATGTTCTCTAATTGTTTACCTAATGCGTACTCCATTTCAATTACCTCTTGTTTCTTTACTTTTTATACCTCTTCAACCTACTTTTCTTACTAATTAGCCCGCCTTTTTTGTTAGAATCAGGCCTTAGACCTATGATTTGGTTAAATTTCTCGATTGTAAGCCCTGTACTCACCATTTTTCTGGCAAAATAGTCCCTAATTTCATAATTTCGAGTTTTATTCTTACTTGAATAGTCCTTTCTTTTCTTTTTCTTGTCTATCATCTTCAATTCTATTAATTTTATATATTTTTGAGTCAACATTACGGTCTCCACCGTTCAAAGCTCTAAGATATGTAGGCTCTACAGTATTCATTATCAACATAATGACAAAATCCATAGCTCCTTTGTTCCTTTGCATACCTAAATCCTGGCAATTATCATGGATGAACTGTGTCAAAGGATAACCGATGCCCCATCTCATAGCAGTTCTTATCTCATCTCTTGAATAATTGGAGTTTATAAGGTTCTTATCCAATGGTTCAATGAAATTAACTAGTTGGAAAGCTCCGTTTATGTTCATCAATGGTTTGACATAGCCTATCGGAATCGGGTTCCCATCTATACCAAATCTCATACCAGATAACTTCTCGAATATATCTCTCATGCTTGCACTTAGATCTTGCTGCCATCTTCTCAGTTCTGCATATTGGTTTCGTTGTTGATCAACCACTCCTTCATCATTTATCTGCTGGTCGGTTACGTTATGTGTAATGACCTGACCTTTCTCATATTGCCTTTGTTCTTGTATCTGTTTGCCTTCATCTACTTTCTTCTTTAGTGGGTTTATAAATTCCATCATAGCCTCATCTTAATCGGCCTTACTTCCAGGCCTGTCAATACTTTTGGTCTTGGTCCTATTATATCTTCATAGGCTGCTCGGATGGTTGGTTTGTATCTCCCTTTTAAAGCTAAAAGTTTTTTCTTCTTTTTCTTCTTTGCTATTCCTTTTATTCGAGTTGAAAAAAGAGTTGGTGGAACTTTTGGAGGAGGAGTTAGAGTAGTTATTCTACTAGTCCCTCTTGATACTTTATAAGAAGGATAAATTGTTCTATAACTTACTTTAGCAGAAGGTTTATAAGAAGGAAAGTATGATATTCTACTAGGTTTATAACTAGGTTTGTAAGAAACTCTACTAGGTTTATAAGAAGTAACATAGGATACCTTACTTAGTTTATAGCTAGGTCGGTAAGAAACTCTGTTTGGTTGATAGGAAACTCTACTAGGTTTATAAGACGGAGCATAAGAAATTAAACTAGGTTTGTAAGAAGTAGCTGCTACCAAACTTATTGCACCGGGTGTTGTTACTGGATACTTAGCGGGTAAACGATAAGAATAATAAGCCTTTCCAAAAGTGGTTATAGGTTTTCCTAAAGTAAATTTACTTAATCCTTTAACTGCATATTCATCTATAGGAGTTCTAACTCCTCTCCATTTAAAATAAAACTTTTTAGCAGTAGGGATTAATTCTGTCTCTGGAGGTAAAATTGCTTCTACCTCTGTTTTTATTCCTGGAACGTCTGCAACCCCCAATTCTTCGATACCTTTCCATTGCCATCCTTTCGTAGTTTTTACTGCTTTTCTAAATCTAAAATACTTTGGAGTTATTGCAGCTACTTGAGGACTAACATAAGGTTCAAATAACTTCCCCCCATATAATTTATATTCACCTTTTCCTACCTTTAAGAAATAAGCTGAAACTCCAGGAGCACCATACAAACCAGGTAATTCAGAAGTACCAGGTCCTATTATTTCTCCTTTTATTGGTTCTGGAGCAGCATGATATAAAACGGGTTTTTTTGTTCCTGGTAATTTATACCTAGATTCTCTAAAGATTTTCAAATGCTTTCTTGTGGGAGCTGTAGGAAATGTAGCTTCTCCAGTTATAACTTTTTGAGGAACAATCTCTCTTACTTCAACCTTTTTTCTTCCTATTGTTTTAAAATATCCCCCGACTCTTGGCCAAGCATAAGCTCCAACCGCTCCACCAACAAACATAGGTGTTATTTCTGTAGCCCCTATTTTTCCGAGTTCTCTAACTGGTCTTTCCGCGATAGCAGTTCTAGTTATAACACTTGTTCCATAAATAGCAGGCAATCCCAACGCTACACCTTTACCTAATGCAGCAGAAACTTTTGGAAATACCCCAGCAATAGGAGCAACTAACTTTCCAACCCCTTTTAACACAGGAGGTAATGCAAAAAAAGCAGCAGTTGTTAAAGCAACTTTAGATGGTTCTTTTCTTACTGTTCCAACATAAGCCCCAGTAAATTCTACTGCTTTCGGAGGAACTTTTCTAAGTTTTTGAAAGTAAATAGGAATAAAACCAGGTATTCTAGGTCCTTTTACACCTAATTCCATTTGTTTTTTTAATTTAACAGCTCGACGATAAGCCCCCACTTCAAATTCTCTAGGTATAACTTGCTTAACTGTTGCTCTAATAGATATATCTAATTCTTTGGCAGCCCTTTTGGCTTTTTTTAATCCTGTTCTTCCTAATTCAACTGTTCTTTCAGAAATAGGTTTAATAAAAGTCTCTTGTTCTCCAATAGCTCTATACTGAGCTACTCTTGGGTGTTCTTCTTTAGCTTTAGTTTTTAATTGAGAAATAGGAACTTGTTTCTCACCATAAGGTCTATCAGCTCTCTCTTCATAATCTTCTATCGACTTAATTCTTCCTTTCTCTCTTTTAATTATTCTTCTTGTCGCTTCTCTAAGAGTTAAAACCGTTCCACCAACTTGTTGACTTATTCTTCTAGCCTTTTCTCTCTCTGCTATTATAGGTTTTTGTTCTAATGTTGGAGTAACCTCAACTTGTCTTTGTGCTTCTCTCCTGGCTATGACTATTTGTTCTCCAGTCGGCCCGACAGATACTCCTCTCCTTTCAGTCCCAGTTCTTTCTGCTCTCTTTGCCTCTTGACGTTCTATCAATGACTTGACAAACTCTTGTTTAGTTGTTTGTCTTGTTTTTTTAGTTGGTGTTGAAGTAGGTTGAGGACCCCCCGTTCCTCCACCAGAAGAAGTGACAGTTTCACCAGTTCCTCCGCCAATATCTCCAATCTTTCCTCCACTCTTAAACCCTTTTCTTAAAGCTCTTTCTATTGGTGATTCTTTCTTTTTCTCAGAACTAGAACTTCCTCCTCCGCCACCTCCACCACCACTTGGAGTTGGAGTAGTAGATGGTCCGGGAGAAATAACAACATTATGATAATGAGCCATAATAATTACCTAATATCTTCATTAGACTAACTACTATTTAAAATTAACTATTAAAGTTATATAACTTATATAACCGAAAGGTTTAAATAGGTATTAGTCTAATAACACACAATATGCCTCGTATTTGTGTCTCGATCTCCGATGACGACCTTAAATTTGCAAAAGAACATAGATTTTCTCCTTCTGAAATGATAAGAATACAAATATCTAAATTAAGGAGTGACATAGAAGATGGAACCACAAAGTGTTGACAAACCCGACAATGAATGGATAAAACATATTGGTAAGTATGCTATGAAGATGTCCGAGCTAAGGAACCACATCAATAAAGGTAAATTGAGTTATGTTTTAGAATATAAACAAGTTATGTATCAATGTTATATCGACATAAGAGGATTTGCTGGCAAAAAGAAAGAAGAACTCCGAGCTTTGAGCAAAGAAGTAAACAATGTAAGAGGTTTAGCCCAAAGATACAACACGATGTACGGAGTGAACAGTCTTACGATAATAAACGACGAGGAATGGTTGAAATATTATGATATTCTTGACAAATTCGACGAGGAACTAAGAGAAGTGATGATAACTAATAATTTTCTCGTCAAGACTATGGAAAAAAGGATGAGGTTATCTTAATGGCATATAAATCCAAACAAACCCAAGATTATGGAGATGATATAGAGTTTGACCCAAAGGCTAGTACATTTAAAGACTTAATCATGTTACATTATAACAGATGTATCAAAGCTATGTCCGTTGAGTTTCGTGGAGGGTATTATACTAAAGCACAAGGGAAAGATGGTATGGAAAAAGAAATATATATATCAGATACCCGAGAGATATTTTCTAATTCTATCTTAGCTTTAGCAATTATGATTAAACCAAAGTATGATGAAGAGATGAAAAAAAAATATAAAGAATATAAAGATAAGTTAATAGAAATAAAACAAACTTTTATGGAAGAGAGTTCTCCAAGTGAAGATATTATATTAGGTGACGCTTTCTATGAGTCTGAAGAGGATAGAATGTATCTTGAGACATACAAGCAGAAGAAACTAGAGTTACATATTGAATTGTTCGAGGAAGTCTCTGACTTATTAGGAAGAAAGAACTATCTAACTATAGGAGAGGCGATATATTGATAACCTGGCCAACCATTAGACTAAAAGAAGGAGAAAATCCTTATGTTACTTATATGAAACGCCAAGTATTAGTCAAGAACAAATGTATTAATGCGATAGCGACGGGAGAGACGGGTTCTGGAAAGAGTTGGGGTACTCTTTACCTATTATCACAAGCTGACCCGACGTTTAATATCGATAGAGTATTCTTTAGAGCTTCAAAAATGTTGGAATGGATAAAAGGAGAGGATACTTTGAAAGGAAAAGCCTTTATGTTCGACGAGGCAGGGGTTGATGCCTCTGCAACATCGTGGTGGAATGATATTAACCAGGCATTGAAAACTTTATACCAGACCGGAAGAAGAAAGAACTATATAAGTTGTCTTACGGTCCCTTATCTTAGTGACATATCCAAAGGAGTAAGGAAATACATCAACACAAGGTTCGAGGCAGATGGTTACGGTAATAATCTTACTAAAATGAGAGGATATGTCGTCGAGTACAACGGAGACATGGATAAGTGGTATCGAAAGAGGTTGTTAGTAACTTATCAAGGAGGTTCTGATTACGTTAAGCAGTTGAGACTCCCAAAAGCGACGGAAAGTTTATTGAATGAGTATGAAAAGAAGAGAAATGCTTTCCAGAAGTTGTTAGAAGATGACTTAACAATAAAATTAAGGAAGCATGAAGATAAGAAGATAGGAAAACCGCAAGAGTTGACTGATGAAGAAGCGACAATATATAAAGAAGCACTAAAAGGGTTATCTGACCAAGAGACAGCAGATTTATTAGACTTAACATTAATTACCTATCGTAATAGGAAGATAGATATTAAAAAGAAAGGCTATAACATCCCAAAACCAAAAAGAGAAAGTTATAAGAGTCCTAAATCAAAAAAAGAGAGTTATACTTCCCCTATTCCTAGAAATATGCCTTTTTTGGGTAATATTCGGAATACTAAGGTACATAACACTCCATAAATTAAGTTGTTTACCTCAGGTCAACTAAAAATGTTTCAAATATCAACTAAAATCATCAATTTCGTTTCAATTATGACATTTATGGTAATATATAGTTCCGTTTGTAAATTATTAGATGATTACTGGGGCTATACATATAATAAATACTACCGGAGGAAATAAAATGTCAAATGATTTAGAACAAAAGCTCGACGATACAATTGAATTAGTGACATCATTAAAAGAAAAGATAGAGGGAATAATAGGAATGTTAAAGGGTATTGGAATAGCAATGACTTGTATAATACTTGCACAGTTTGCAATGGTTGTATGGATTATATTGAGGTAATAAAATGAGAAAAGAAAAAAGTATAGAAGAACTCGAAGAAGAATTGAGATTAAGAAAAGAACAACAAGAAGAAAAATTAGACACTGCCCCAATGAACCCACAACTTAAAGATATTCTCGACGAGATAACCAAAAGATTAAATCGATTGATAATATTAAATGCTGTTGTTGCAGGGTTAGTCGTGGCATGGATAGCATTATTATTTGCACTATGAAATTCTTATATGTCAAATGGAGACGGGCTTCATGGTTAATCTTAATTGGTTTTCTTTCTTTGGCAATATTGGATTTCTACTCGACGTTTATAAATAAACTTAGACATTATATGGAGATTAATCCTCTGTACTTGGCAGGTGGTTGGTGGCCTGTTATCATATTAAACTTAATCTCCGTCTATATATTATTAAAAGCGTATGGAAGTAAAAATATATTCAACCGTTTTATGTCGATAAATACTTTTATCTGGTTGAGTGTCTTGAGGATAAGTGTCATAATAAATAATTTCCGTCTCACAGAACAGGTTAACGCAGGGGAGATTACCGTCGAGATGGTGCAAGGAGTCAGTGATGCTGTCAAAGCAACTCATCATGCCCAGTATATAATGTTAGGAATTCTCCTTCCGATGATAGTAACTAATATTATATATTGGGTTTTTTTGCTCGACCATAAGGTGATAGATAGATGTGGAGTGAAGCAGTAATAATATTTTTCCTTTTATTAAGTTGGGGATTTTTTAGGCATAGAAAATGGTTGATAAAATATTTTAAAGATTATTGGATCGAATTCAAATATGCCTGGAAAAGAAAATGAATATAAAGACAATATTTGTAATCTTAATATTTTATCTGATGTATAAAGCGTTCAAAGAATTGTGGAGTGAAAAATGACAGAAGAATTAAAATTAAAAATTTCGAGAAATAATTTAATTGACATAATGATTTTATTGGTTATCCTTTGTGCTTTCTTTGCTGGGTTTTGGTATGGGCAAAAGCAGATGGGAGAATTAAAAGAAGAGGAATGTGAGAACTTTAAGTTGAGATATTGTTTTTGTTCTTTATCGGAGAATTTCTATAATGGTACTTTCTTATATCCTGGAGAAAGACAAAAGCAGAATATAAGATAAAAGGAATAGAAAGAAGAACTATAGAATACTCTATATCTGCCTCGTCGTATGAATCTATATCTACCAGTACAGTCTTAGAATTATTATGATAAGCCATATAAAAAAGACTAATAAACATCATGGTATCCGCTACTAAGAAACACAAGCCTATAAATAATATCAATTGTTTGAGTGTCATTTTAATAACATTACCTTCAAATATTGTGCAGGGAATATATGGAGTGGAGTATATTCAAACAACAACTGGAAAAAACTAGATCCCCCAAATAAACTAAAAAATAAACCATGAGGTAATTTTAAATTAAAATTAAGATACACAAATATTTCAGAGAACCCGCAAGCGCAATAATAATTATCTCGATGTTCTCTATTAAAAAAATTAAATGTGTTGCAGCTAAATTGGATTCTGTGCGTAGGATCACCGAAAGCATTTGGATTTGTATAATGAGGAACAACTATTTTTAATTCTCCATTCTTAATTAATACTCGATGACATTCTTTCATTACATCCAAGAACTTCTGCTTTTCAATATGCTCTAATATGTTGGTTGCTATTATCTTCTCAACTGTATCAGCTTTCAGACTTTTCAAATATTTTAGAATATCTTGTTTAACATCAACTTTATCTGCATAAATATCTATATTTACATATCCTTCTAGATACTTATTCCCACTTCCTAAATTAAGCTTCATTTAGATTATAACCTTTAGAGCTAACCAGAGAATTAATCCGACCACGCATGCAATTATTATTAGTTTTATATCCATTGTTTATCATTCCTTCTAAAAACGACCGTTAAGTAATCCCCCCTTTTCCATATATGACTTCATCTCTTTTTTGCAGGGGGGGTTTCTTCCTTGGCCTACCTAACTTCTTACCTTGGGCCTTTGCCCTAGCTAATCCTAACATAGTTCTTTCTCTTATTCTCTCCCTTTCAAAGTTAGCCATAGCTGCTAGTATATTAGCAAACATCCTTCCAGCTGCCGTACTAAGATCTAATCCTTCTTTTAAACTGAACATAGTCTTTCCTGTTTGACTAAACTCTTCTAATTCCAATACTAGCTCGCTCATGGTTCTGCCCCATCTATCTAAAGCATAGAAAGCAACCCCCTCTAGAACGCCAGTTCTTAGCTTTTTAAGCACTTCTTCCTTCATTGGTCTTGTGTCCTTACTACTTACCTCATCCACATATTCGCCTTCTATTTCGTTCTGTGAGGCATTAGCCCATCTTCTAAGTTCTAGTAATTGGTTCTCTGGGTTCTGATCTAATGCCTTGCTTACCCTTGCGTATATTGCTATTTTCATTTTTCACCTTGTTCCTTCATAAATCTTAGTATCTTTTATACTAATGATACTATTCTTCCTCATCCTGTATATCTTCTTCACTCATCATTCTCAATTATCAAGATTCTTATCTTCTCTTCATTTGTCAATTCATCAAAGTTTTCAGGTAGCATTGTTTATTTCCAACGAGAGATGTTATTAAAAAAAGAAGAGGGGATTAACATCCCCCCTTACCTCTTCCTGTTCTTGGTCCTTTTCCTTCAGGTCCTGTTCCATCTCCTCTTGGCATATTCTCATCCTCCATCAAGATTGTGTATAAACTCATATTACCCTATATGGTCTCTTTGCTCCACATTTAGGGCATACTTTCCAAATCTCTTTCCTTTTTCTATGCGCCTTTAGATTTGGATTGATTGTATGGCACTTTACACAAAGCCAGTGGTCTAAAATATATTGCATCTTTTTTGATACCATTTTATTTACGAATGTGCATCTTTCCAATCCTTCCTTCTAGGAGTATTGCCCTTTGTTACTAGCTCTGCTCCTTCTTTGTCTTGACTAGAGTAATCAGTTCTTTTAAGGATGAGAACATTAGCGATACAATCTAGCTTCTCTTCAATTCTATCTAATTGTGTTTTATCTGGAATACATTTACAATTAATTCCATGTTTCCCACATTTCTCACAAGCTATCATCATCATTTTCTCTCCTTTGTCTGAGATTGTGCTAATACTAATTTTGTATTAATTCTTGATAAAAACCACATCATAAATCTTTGTAATTGGGCAAATAAATACAAATATTGTACCCTCCTCTCTACATCATAAGATTCAGTATATCTAGACCAATATCCTAACATCCTATAATTTCTTGGTATATCTTCTGAGTTACTTGGTTTCATCTTTGAACGACACCAAAACTGATTCTCTTTATCAATAATCCAATACTTATTCATTTGTCCATCTTCCTCTTATTAAATGCATAAAGATAATCTAGGGCATCGTACATATTCTGCTTTATAGCCACATTGTGCGCTCTGCATATCTTTCCGAATATATCACATTGTTCCTGAGTCCAATACTTAGGAACTATTGATCCTCTCTTTTGATTATCAAACCAACAATCCCCTATCTCTATTCTCAAATCCTTCAAAACCAATATCTTCCTCATACATTCATCAAAGCATACTTTACCATTGACTAGCATGAAGATCTGGATTTGTCTGTAGCCTACATCTTTAAGCATATTGATAGATGATCTGAATACTTCTTCTTCATCTATTCCTCTATCCCATGCAATCCTCAGACCATTTTCATAATGTCTTTTATTATTGAATCTGCCAAATCTCCCTTTCTTCAATTCAATAGCTAGTTCTTTATTCATAAGGGTAAAGTCTAAGCCACATTGAAAATCATATCTGACTACTTTATTATTGACTTTGATCTTGCCTAATTTCTTAATAATCTCAAGTGGATTAGGATAAGCATATAGGAAATTCATATCTAACAATACCACCATGTTCCTTTCTATATCTGGAACAGGATACCATACTTTATCTTTAGGGCAATAGCAATTCCAGCAATCCCTATAGCACCCATCAGATAATCTGATCCATTGTTCCGTTTCATCGGTTTTGTTATAAAACTCACGATGATATTCTACTTCTTGCATTTTTACTCTTTCTTCGGAAAATGTGATTAAAGTATTCCTTCTTTTAACATCTTCCACCATAAAGGTCTTGGATGCCTATATACTTCAAAATGAATATTAGTTCCTGCAAGTGCTTTCTGTATTGCTAGAATATCATCTGGCGAATCAGAAAACAATCTTATATGATATTTTTCTTCCCTATCTATCATCTTTTACCTCCAATCTCACGTTTGTGTATAAATGATTCTTGCGTGGGTTTATGGCGAAAATAAACAAACACGAACTGTGATTACTTAAATTCTCCCATTCGCAATCATTATACACCTTTTGACTCAACTATGACTTTTTATTCACCATCTTCTGATATTCCCTTACTGTATCTGAAAAACTCCACTTGCCACCATCAATGGTTTCCTGAAAATGTTTTCGATCTTCCCT
>Ga0180433_10005524_pt1 | contig 17025 bp, 24 predicted proteins | sample SS_ome_8_FD_132980 | JGI IMG/M metagenome (GOLD analysis project Ga0180433, IMG submission 132980) | Hypersaline lake sediment archaeal communities from the Salton Sea, California, USA - SS_1_D_1 metaG | ecosystem: Environmental > Aquatic > Non-marine Saline and Alkaline > Hypersaline >... | reverse complement strand
GTTAAAAAGCGCACTGTAACAATCCTGGGTAATGGCACAATAAGCAATATAGGTAGTGAGTTTGTAGTAGCGGAAAAGTGTAATACTGCCACGAAGTTAAGTGGTGTTCGTTTGGGTGATGACACCTGGGCGCTGGCGTATACGGGCCAATCCACCTCGGGGACGTTAGCCACGATGGCGGCTAATGCTACTTATGAGACTAGTTGTAACCTGCCTGTAAATAGCTGGTTTGTGGCAAATATCACAAGTAATAATACCGATGTGCATTTTAGTGTTAATGGTATCGAGGTTGACACGCTTCGAAGGTCTAGAGCTGGTATTAAGACGACATCGGGCAATGTGACTATAGATTTTGATGGTATGGTTAGAGATATTGCTATAGCTGAAGGAAACCTTACTGTTGCAAGTTGGGACTTTGAAGGCAATCATATAGATGGCACTACAATATATGATCAGTCGGGGGGTAACGACTTAAGCTACAGCTTATTGCCTAATAAAAATCTGGATATCAATGTGGGGGTGCTGAACGTAGCGAGTGCTGCTGAAGCGCCATATGGTGTGGGGGACGCGACCGGATTCGCGATAGAAGCTCCGCTGCCGGATAACTATTATGGGAATACAACAGCCGGCTGGGGTAATTCGCCCTTGAATGAATTATTTTCTGAAATTCCAGACGCTTCAGGGGACTACATACCCGAGGGCTTTATGTGGTTTGCTGCTATTATGCTGATGTGGACCGGTGCTAATTTCATAATGTTCGCATTTGCCCGGAACACGATGGTAGTTTTTATTATAGGATTAGGAGTCTTGTTCTATTGTGGCGCGGCGTTCCCGGCGTTTGGCTGGTACCTACTGCCGTTCTTCATAGTATGGGGGATGACAATTATAACATTAGAGCACAAGGTGAGTTTGTAATGGGACCTAAATTACTGCTTGGGCTGACCTTCGCGTTCTTTTTCTGCACGGTCATTTCATTTGCTGTAGATGGGATATGGTTTGGGACCTCTGATCTTGACGTAGCTAATGAACTAACCGGGTACAGCATCCAGCAATTGCAGGGATCCGGGTTCTGGGCCGTGCCACAGCTAGGATGGGGATTCTTTACCCATGGCTTCCCTCAAATGCTGACGTGGGACTATTCATATCTTGAGGGCAGCTTATTCCCGTTACGTCTGGGCTTGATCATTATCTTTTCCACAATATTTGTCTGGGCCATCGTAACCACCTTCATTTCTGTTATACAGGGAGTATTTTCACGATGAAACGAAAAAAGAAATGGATACAGAAGTCAGTAAAGAAGCCGGGAGCGTTGCGCCGCCTAGCTATACGGGAAAAGGCCATCACACAGAAGGGGACCATTGCGTTGAGGTGGCTAAAGGATAAAGCGACATCAGACGGCAAGGTAGGAAAGCGGGCCAAACTCGCGCTTATGTTCCGTAGATGGCGCTAAGTGGCTAATTCTACGCCGCCTATAACAGCGGCGCCGACGATAATTAATGCCAGGGGAACAACTACTCCATAGATAACAAGGTCTTTCCTAGTTATTGTCGTTATTTTGGTAGAAGCTGCTACAGGCGGATCGAAGAACTCAAGCCCATGGTTCCATATCCAGCGCATAAACGTCTTTTTTTTCTCACCTCTGGGCCTCTGAGCGTACATACAGGCCCATGATACCAGCGTAACAAGGACAAACAGCACTATTATCCCAAACCACCACAGAGCCTCATCCTGTGAGCTGTAGTACGATACCCTCATTTACCCTTTAGCCCAATAATATTACCCTGGTTGTCGTAGATAATTCTTTGCTGTGTTTCCGGGCGTTCAAATCGTTCTTTACAGGCCTCCGGGCTGCGGTCGTAGGTCCAGGGCAGGTGTATATCTAGATGCACTACCTGGGTGGTTATGGCGACAAGGCAGGCGACGATAATCATAAGGATGACGCGCTTGAAGGTGAGCAAACCTTTAATGCCGCGCAGGAGTGCGAGTACCATAGAACACCTCGTATATCCAGAGATAGAGTCCGAATAAAAATAGTAATGCGGTACCGGCCAGTTCCGGCACTAAAACGTAAATGCTTGTTTCATGAATAACGACTTGGCTGTAAAGAGCGATCATGGCAAAGTGATACAGCAAAAAGGCGCTGATTGCCATAATGATAACACTGGCCCAGAGGTTTCTGTTAAAAAGGTTTTTTATCATCCCATAATTATTATACCATACATGCTTGCGGTGAATAACGCCTAGAGGTATAATCCTTATCTCTTATAATGATCGCGGCATGGCTGGGCAGGGCGTGGCGAGGCAGGGCGAGGCAAGGCTGGGCAGGGCAAGGCAAGGCTAACGATGGTCAGGAGGTTTCGGGATGTCTAATTGTGTAGTGTGCGGCACGGTTTTACGTTTGTTTTGTGACATGTGACATTTTGTGACGGGACTGATTTTTGGCAAAGGCCCGACGGCGGCTGGGTATGTGAAGGATGTCATCCAAATCCAATTTGGATTGAATAACTATTGACAAATATATTATAATATATATTATTATTTGACTAACACAAAAGAGGTGGGCGAATGAAACCGTCGAAGAAGAGTTTTCAAATAGAAGAGTTTTTGGAAATTTACAGTAAAGAGGTGTTCGGCTGTAGCAGGAAAGAATCAATCGTAAATAATAAATGTGTTATGTGTAAAATTCCTGTAATTTACTTTAAAGACGAGAAGAGTCGTTTTGAATACTCTTTATCTGGATTTTGTCAAGAATGCCAAGATAAAATATTTGAAAGAGAGGAATAATTAATAAATGGTTACAACTCAGTTAAAACTACGCTGCCCTCGATGTAATAGTACCGCAGTATACTCAAGAAAATTGACTAAAGACAGAAAATGCCAAAAGTGTGGTTATTCTGGCGATTCTAAAAAATTTTTAGTAACTAATAACAAGAAATAACTATGTTATTCGATACTATATTAAATAATTTGGAATCTAAAGCACCTGTAAAAGGCCCGGATTCTAAAGGAAATTATTTAACATCTTGTCCATTTCATGAGGATAACAGGCCTTCGTTTTCTTTGCATTCTGAAAAAGGATTTAAATGCTTTGCTGGTAGTTGTGGTATTAAAGGAAGTATAAGAAAACTAGCTGAGCTATTAGATATTAAGACAGGTCCATTGACAATTGCGGATATATCTCAAGAAAGATTGCTACCTATCGAATGGTTAAGTAAATTGTGTAATAACGGTAAAAAAGGCGTGGAGATAACGTACAGCGACATTAATAATGAAAAGGGGCCTATACGTTTAAGGAATAATCTTACAAAAAATAAAAAAGATGGCAGATTTAGATGGATAATAAATAATGACAATATAAAACTAATTCCGTATGGACTATGGTTATTAAAAGAACAGCAGACAACAAAAAACTATACTATATTAGTTGAAGGTGAGTCTGATTGCTGGACTTTATGGTACAACGGTTTTTGTTCGATCGGAATACCCGGTGTTGAAACGTGGAAACCTAATTGGATTAATTATTTTAAAGATTTTGGTAAAATTTATTTATGGCTAGAAAATGATGATGGCGGTAGAAGATTCCTATTGAATATATTTAATGATATGCCGGATGTATATGTTATTCAAGCACCGAAGGATATAAAAGATGCTAGTGCGTTATATTTAACCGAACAAGATAATTTTCAGAATCTAGTTTATCAAGCTATGGCAGAAGCACGTCCAGCTGCTGTTGTCATAGACGAATTAAAACAAATATATGATATGTTGTGGACAGGACAGTTAAATAGCTGGTATTGGGATGAAGATGGATTGCATAAAAAGACCAAAGAAGGGATACCATATCAAGCATTATCTTTAAAATTGTATCCAAAAGAGATGTTATTGACAACCGACAATAGAAAAACAATTAAAATTATGATATCAACTACTGATCAAATACACGAGGTTTATTTAAATGATTCATGGGTGGGCGCTCGAAGCACAGAAGCAAGTAGCGAATTAGCACAATACGGTATAGCTTTAACGGCTAAACAAGTAAGCGTTTTGCAAGAATTTGTAGCTGATTTAATGAATAAATCGACCTTGCCTACGAAAATAGCTTATCGTAATCTAGGATGGTATGAAAATAATTTATTCGTACCTGGGCTAAATAATGCTATGTATATACCAGAATCTGGTATGAATTGGGTATCCTACTATGGAAAAAAAAGCGACCAGAGTGAAGAAAAAAGCCTAGAAGCATGGCAATATATATTAGAAAGAGCATGCGACGATGCTCCGGTTATTATGGTAGTGATAGGCGCTGCATTGGCAGCGCCTTATTTATACTTTTTACCAGATACCGAAATAATAAACTTTATGATACATATTCATACGCCTGGGACGGGCACAGGCAAGACTACATTATTAGAACTGGCAGCTGCTTGTATGGGTGATCCTCGTAAAATACGGATAAGCTGGAACAGTACAAAGGTGAGCCAAGAAATTATGTTGGGTACATTAAAAAATTTACCTTTATTTGTGAATGAATTAGCAGATGCAAAGGATTATATTCCAGAGGATGTTGTAATGATGTTAACTGAGGGTACAGGCAGGAGGAGAGGTACAAGCAGTCTAGGATTGAGGCGACCTAATGACTGGAGGACATTAATATTATCAACAGGTAATAAATCAATTAGTCAAGGTGTTGCGCATGTAGCTCGTAGAGTACTTGCTATACCTATAACATTGCCTGATGAAAAACTAGCATTAGAATGTCAAGAGATTAGCAGAACGAGTTATGGCTACCCATTGTGGTGGTGTAAAGATTTATATATGCAACATAAAGATAAAATATGGTTAGAGATAAAAAGGCTCAGTAAATGTTATAACGAGTTATATCAAAATGATTTAGCGCCGTTGAAACCACAGGCTCCGTTATGGGCTACAGTAGAAGTAGGGGCTAGGATGATGTTATCAAAATTTAACATGGACGAGCATAAAGCACATGAGCAAATATTAAATGTAGCTGCCGAGTCGGCTAAAAGAAGGCAGGCAGAGGGTATTAATTATGTAACGAATGTTTTAGATTTAATAAAGGAGGATATAGCTAAAGACCCAGCGTCTTATGGTATTTATAAATACGGGAATCAGAGGCCTATGAAAGGAAGGTCCGGTAAGGTAATAGATTATGATAATAATGGAGAAATTCAATATTTAGCTATAATGCCATCTAAATTAAAGGAACTATGTTTTAGAGCATCGATACAAGATCTAACTGGTGTACTAATAGAGGCAAGAGATAAAAATGTATTAATGGTTGATTCGGATAGAAAGAGGTTGACACGTAAGGTGTCTATAGATAATTGTAAAACAAGATGCCATATTTTTAATCTTACAGATAATGAATGTATAGACGAAGATGGGGAGATGATTATAAATGGAGACGATGTGGGGACGGTGGGGACGCATGTGGGGACCTATGTGGGGACGAAAATTGAAGCTAGATGTTTTTGTATTGAACGTAAAAATATTTACGTCCCCACCGTCCCCACATAAAAACATATCACGTGCGCGCGCGCGCGCACACACGGAAAGTCGATATTTGGTGGGGACGTGGGGACTAATGACAAAAATGTCATTAAATAGAACGTAAAATATATAGAATATAACGTCCCCACTAACGTCCCCACATAGGTCCCCACATGTCCCCACATATAAAAAGTTAGTATTAATAGAAAAAGATGAAATACACAATACGTCCCCACCAAAATATAGATTTTTATATTATGTCAATTGATGATTATGTAAAATTAAAAGAACAAATAATATATACACTGGATAAATTGTATTTTGAAAACATTACACACCAAATCAGTAATAATATATTTTTAGAACATACAGAAAATGAGGTCATAATCCATATATATTTAGTGTAGTGTATTTTTTTAAAAAATTATAGTAATTAAAAATTAATATCATGAAAAAAAAGTGTCCACACTGTGGAAATTTAATAACCATACGAGGTTTAGGTCGGAAACCTTTGGGAATAGGCGTCAATTTTATTTGTGACACGTTACGAAGCTGTTATAACGTTAATGACGCAGCAGTATTATTACATTGTAGCAGGGGTTATATATATAAGGTATTAAAAGATCATAAAAAATGCCCAAAAAATTATTTAAAAAAGTATTGACAAATGTTATTTTATATAGTACTCTTGTACGGTAAATAATATGTTAAAGAATAACATAACAATATTAATAAAAATGGCTGGAACATTGTGCTCAATCCAATATCATTATTGGGAAGTGCCGTTCTTTATAATGATAGAGCACGTTGTTATAAGAAGGGGCTATTAGTTAATAGCACCTTCTATTTTATTTTCAGGAGGATAAATCTTGACGAATAAGCGCAAATTCAATATCAACGACCAGGCAATTATGAAGAAAGGGATATATCTCGGTGACCTTGTGACCATTATTAGTATACGGTATGTACCTTCAAGTACCAGATACGATATACCACAATATTTGGTAAGAATGCCTGATGGCAATACTAGATGGTGTAGCCCGTCTAACTTGATGCGGCTAGACGATGAACGATACAAACCAACTGAACAAGCTGCTGCTTCAGGGACAAGGAAGCGATTTCGAAGCCCTGGGGTTGGTAAGGGGGGGGGCACAATAATTAGCCTGTGGTCAGTTTACATAAAGAAAGAAAGAATGTAAAAACTATATATAGCACTAGGATCAACAGGGTCAGGCAGGGCGTGGCGAGGTATGGCAAGGCGCGGCGAGGAACTTTAAAAGGAAGGCAACGCATGAAGCAAAACTGGTACAAAGCCCTAGTAGTAATTAACATTAGGATATGGGTAGAAGAAGACTTAACGGTAAGGACTAGAAATGGTTAATTACAAAGAATATTTAGCGTTAGAGGATGAATGGGAATATTACAAACAGAAAGTTATGCAAGGAAAGTTGCCTCCATTGGCCAGGTTTCCTCATGCTGAGAGACTACTTGAATTAAGGAGTCAGTGCTATGAAACGGATTAGAGCTTTCCTGCAAAATGCTAAACCTGAAGACATGCCGACACAAGAACTCGTTTATATCCCTGAATATGGCCCTCATCGTGTAATAGCGACAATTTCAGCAACAGTCAAATGTATAGATTCATTACAAAGTAACCGGAAGATGGTATACCTTAATGTAGAGAGTGGTGGTGTAAGCTACTTTGTTGTTGATGAGATAGTATGGCGAAGATAATAGTTAGCAAGACACCTTTTCGGATTAAAGAAGTAACAGTAATAAGAAATACGGTGTTTATTGGTGACGATGACTTTGAAGAATACAAAGAGATTGAGTTCAGCGGTATTGAAGCTGTTGTGCTACGAGACATACTTACATGGCTAATTAACAATGAAATGGAGACTTATGCAAACGTGTAATAAATGTAATGGCAGGATAATGCAAGAGGGTGACTATCTTGTATGTATTAACTGTGGAATGGAGGTAGAAGTGGTTAAGAAAAACAGGCTGCCGGGTCTGGCAAAGCATGATGTTAATCGGGAAGCGATGACAGAGGATTATTATCAAATGACCTCTAACGACATGCTGAGAAAATGGCATATTAGTACAACGACGATGATTAACTTACTAAGGAGATGGGGATTGAAGAGCAAGACTAAACTGGCGGCTGAGAGGCTACTCAAGCAAAGGCAGGAGCAGGAAGTAGAGGTGGAGATCAATAATAGCAATGTGTCGAATAATGGCCACAACGTATCGAATAATGGTCACATGCCGAGATTCCCTGAGTTCTGCGATGAATGGAGTGAAGCTGTCCAGTTAAAATGGATGGATATTTATATAGAGTTGGTGGGCAAATGATTAGGCTATTAGCGATGTTATGTGGATGTATAGGGTTTACGTTATTGGTTGGTGCTGGTATTTGGGCGATCAATAAAGGTGAATCAGAAATGACCGCTGGGATTGATTTTGCTTTAGCTGGCCTTGGACTATTTCTAGCACTATTAGGATTGATTGATTCAAAAAATCAAAAGGATGATGATACTGAATGAAGCTAACAAAGGAAGACATAGAAACAATAGCAAGACGCAGATATATAGATAAGGGCATAGATCACGGACTATTAATGTTGTGGCTTGTCTTAGCTTTACTTGGAATGGTTGTCTTGAGAACGTGGGGCAATATACCATCGCCGTATGCCATTATACCTTGGGCGTTTGCGGTTATATTCTGTATATATCTCGTGTACCTTCTCTACTTGGCAGGGTCTAAGCAGAAAAAACTTGTTGAACAGTTTGTAAAGGACTGGGAGGCCAGCCAAGGGGATGAAGGGAGTATAGTCTAATGGAGAATGGATTCAAAGAGCGACCGATTATATTCAGTGGCGAAATGGTTCGAGCTATCCTTGATGGTCGGAAGACTCAGACGAGAAGGGTGGTCACAGCGAGGAATAGTACTGTACTGGGATATACTATTACAGAAAACGATGATCTTTGGACATGCCTTGATTGGATGAACGTTAGAAAAGATTCGGGACCACATTTTATACATACAGAGGCTTCGGAGTATCTTCATGTCAATTGTTTAAATACAGAATATACTAATACTGATATGGCATATCGTGTGCGATGTAGGTTTAAAGTAGGGGATCGGTTGTGGGTGAGGGAAACATGGTGTTTGGTCGATGATACTGAATTTGGCGGGGGGAAATGGGTCGATTACAGAGCAACCCCGAGATACTCGTCCGAGCATCCAGCAGGGTGGGAGAATGCTCCTGACGATGAAATGGCTTTAAAATGGCGTCCCTCAATCTTTATGCCAAAATGGGCTAGTCGTATCAAACTTGAAATAACAAACATTAGGATCGAGAGATTATTGGATATTAGTGATGCAGATGCGAAGGCGGAAGGTGTTATGCCAATGACAGTTTTACCCGGTGATGTAACCAGTTATATAGGTAGTTTTTGTTTTTTGTGGGATTCGATTAATCACAAAAAATCTCCTTGGGATTCTAATCCGTGGGTGTGGGTGATTGAGTTCAAGGTGCTGTGAGTAGGAATATTAATAAGCACCCAGACGGAGGGAAGGAATGACTGAAGCAATTTGTGGGAAATGCGGTCATATATTTTGGGCGTGTATTGCACTGAACATAACGCAATGCCCGAAATGCGGGAGTAACAGAGCCTATGTTGCTATAAGAACACGTGATAGAACCGAGGAGGATAAATCAGATGAAGGGTAGTGTAATAAGCACCCAGACGGAGGGAAGGAAAGGGGGAATAATGAAAGAACACCACAATTTTGACGGCACGACGGTTAATGTACCGGATACGGCACACGTGCGTAAAACGGCGTTCGTAGATAAAGATGCGGTGATAGGTGAAGGTGTGGTGATAGGTGCAGGTGCGGTGATAGGTGCAGGTGCGGTGATAGGTGAAGGGGCGGTGATACATGGAGGTGCGGTGATAGGTGCAGGTGCGGTGATAGGTGCAGGGGCGGTGATACATGGAGGTGCGGTGATAGGTGCAGGTGCGGTGATAGGTGAAGGGGCGGTGATAGGTGCAGGTGCGGTGATAGGTGTAAAGGTAATTGTACCTAAAGGATTAAATGGGGCAACGTTTCGATGTATGTCGTTTGTTGCTACAGTCAACGATGATCGAATTATGTGCGGCTGCCATAACGATACGGTGGATAACTGGTTGCACGTGAGCGAGGAGCAGGCGGTGGAAATGGGCTTCCCACGAGAATACTACGATCAGTACATGGCGTTTGCAAGGATGGTTAAGGAGTATCTGGATAGTTAGGAGGGATGATGATAATAACCTTAGAATTAAGCAAACAGGAGTATTTGCGCTGTGATGTTTGTAACCTATTATTCGATTTTGGCGATATGGTATACCTCGAAATAAATGACAGGAACAAGGTCATTAAAACACGTTGCGACAATTGCTACAAGGAATGGCTAAAACCATAAGGATAGAAGGTAATTATTAAATGGAAGCCGCATTATACGCCCGGGTATCAACCAGAGATAAGGATCAGAATCCAGAGAACCAGCTCAGGATCCTGCGCAAGTTTTGTGATGATTCAGGATGGACATATACTGAGTATGTCGATCAGGCCAGCGCAAAGGATTACAAGCGCCGGACGCAATGGCAGCAACTCCAGAAGGACGCCAGGCTAAAACGGTTCGATGTTGTCGTCGTCTTTCGGCTTGACAGAGCTTTTAGGTCTTCCCGGGAATGCGCAAACCTTGTTGAGGACTGGTACGAACGCGGCATCCGGTTCAAATCAATCAACGAGGATGTCATCGACACCACGACCAGCATGGGGAGGTTCATCTTACAGATTATGGCCGCGGTTGCCGAGCTTGAAAGCAACATTATTCGCGAGCGTGTTCGCGCGGGTATGGAGCGAACCATTGCAGAGGGCAAGCGGGTAGGACGTAAGCCAATATGCGTACCTGTAGAAAATATTATTAACACATTACAGAGATCGACTAGCGTATCAGAGGCAGCCAGGGAGCTTGGTGTCAGTCGGGCATATATACATCAGGAGCTTGGCAAGGTTGGCAAAGAGCCGTTTGACTTGGTGAGAGGGTTGAAATGAGAAAATCTAAATCAGACTATCCCGATAATTGGAATGACATAGCTATGAAGGTTAAACAGGAAGCAGGTTGGAAATGTGTTCGTTGTGGTCATGGGCATGATCCTAGAAATGGCTATTGCTTGACCGTGCATCATTTAGACCTAGATCCTGCTAATTGCGAATGGTGGAATATACCTGCGCTATGCCAACGTTGCCATCTAAACATTCAATCGAGGGTGATAATGGAGCAGCCTTATATGTTTGAGCATAGCGACTGGTTCAAGCCACACGTAGCTGGTTACTACGCTAGTAAACACGGGCATAATACATCAAGGGAGTATGTGGAAGCTAATATGGATGAATTATTACGCTATGGAGACATTAAATTAGCACCCAGACGGAGGGAAGGAAGATTACAAAGTACGCAGATTTATTTGAATACCATTTACACGAAAAGGATTAACCTGTTATAAAAGGTAGGATTATTTCCTGAAGCTAAACAAGGCAAATAATCAGCCTGTTACAAAGGAAGTCCTTTATAACACTAAAAAAAGGGGGGCTAACATGGGATTAATGTGGGGTATAATGCGACCTACTATAGCACTCATAAGTTATGCCAATTTGAGCATTTTTGGCGCTCTTCTCGTATTTGGTTTTCGTTATAGTGTAGGTGTAGATACTATAACTATTGACGATCTCAATATAGTAGAACCCAGTAAACTTACTGGCTATGTATTAATGGTAGTTGGTTTGATTGGTGTAGGTTCTGAGGTTTATTATCTAATTAGGGACTTTGTTATAGCATCAGCAGAGATTACAAACAAAAAGGAGGGCTAACCAATGAACGGACGAAGAGGACAAGGACAAGGACAAGGTGGACGCGGTAGAGGCAATCCAGGGCGCGGAGGTCGAGGCGCTTGTGGTGGACAGCGTAGGCGTGATGGATCTGGCGGAGGCAAAGGGAACAGAGGAACAGATAGGCAACCTAATAGGAGGCGTGATGTCATTGACTAAAACAAAGATGCACTGCCCTAATTGTAAACGCCCGTTTGACCATGAACGGTACGACGGGCTGGTCGGCATTAGGATGATGATTGATCATGTGGCCGGGTGCTGTGGTATAAACACAGTGAAGGCATACAAAAGGCTGAGGGCCCAAGCATTGAAATACAAAACGCCAAAATGAGGAGGCTTGATTATGCGGTGCCATTGCCGGCATTTCTGGAGGATCGAACCACCTAATGGGCAAACCAGCAAGGGAGTTTGTGTTTTGTGCGGCGCTCGTAAAATATTTTGGAATCATTATCCAATGATGGCAGAGATTAGCCATAGAACTATACATCCACCTGAATATGTGGAATTCGGCAGACGTAATTACAAATGAGAACTATCTTTACGATGGACGCCAGAACAATATATTTGAGAGAGAGCGAACGAGCGATACGAACACAAATAGACTTTATCCGCTGGTGTATTAAGGCCAGCGAGAGGAATGGCCTCATCGATACTATCACCAGAGACGATGCAATAAGGGTGCTTAGTTATTTTGAGACCGAGCTTATACAAGCGAGGAGGGCAATGTCCGAAAGGGGTATGGTTGAAGATCATGCTGATAACTATTGTGGTAATAGCTAACCTGGTAATACTTGCGCTAGGATATATGTACTTGCGCTACAGGTGGCGTAAGTATCGACGTCCGGGATCTGGGAGGTAAGTATGTCAAATTGGCAGGAACGGCTTTATGTTAAAACGGCTTTATGTTAAAACGGCTTTATTCAATGAATGCCTGGCTGAGAAGCGCAAGCTCATTGAGTCGATTGGGATGAAGGAAAGCCTTAAAAGGATGTCTATCGGCTTATTCTATGTCTTTTTTATGCTGCCTCTGCAATGGCTAGGTTCTGTATTGCGATTCTGGGCGTTTTTGAAATGGCTGGATAGGTTAGATACATGGATAGAGAGTAAAAGTTAGATAATTGTGCCGCGTCTTTGCCTTCTAACCCGACCTCTGGGTAAATATTCCCTTGGCCGTCTGTCAAAATCAATGTCACGGCCTTTCCTCACAGTAACATCAAAGAATCCTACTTTTGTTCTTCTTACGGGCCTGATCATGTCTGAGGTCCGGAATAATGTTTCCTTCGGTGGCCCTTTTTTGATCCTGGCTCCCTTCGGCGCCGCAAACGTGTAATATTTATCACCTTGAGGGGTCAGCGTTATCCAGACCGGACGCTTGTCTTCACCTTGTCCTAAAGCGCCTTGACGCCATGAGATAGATCCCTGTGGTACTGTGATTATAGGCTGCTCACGTTCACCAGTTGGTAGTATTATTGGTGGCTTCCCTTTCTTCGAAGGCCCACCCTTACCCTTTCCAGTGTAGATTGGTTTGCCTCTTTCCGGCATTGCCACTTTCCCCCTGTCAGGTAATGATGGCTTGCCTCGTTGTGGAGCCTCTATCTTCCCCCGTTCTGGGATTGTAGGTTTCCCTCTATCAGCATCCTTCGGCTTTCCTCTATCTGATACTTCGAGGGCTGGTATCGTCAGTTCTGGCTTACCAGTAGGCCCTTTCGCACGTCCTGCTGGTTCAGGGATAGGACCTCTTCTTTCTTTGAGCATAGGTGCAGGGTGACCACGTTCCGGGATTGACACTGGCCGATCAGTGCTCTCGGCATTAGCAAGCGCTCTTGTGTCTGTGACCAATGGCCTGCCCACATTGTCTAAAGCTATCACTTTGTCTGCTACCCTCTTAGGGGGTTTTGGTTGCCTAGACTTTAATATAGATTCAGGCCTGGTATTTATTAAGACATATTCAGCACGGCCATTATATGATCTATTAATCCTATTGCGTAAATCGCCTATCTGTCGGACTAGCCTAACCTCTTGGGCGCCGGCTGCTTTTCTGGAAAGACCCTTAGACGCTCTACGTAGTCGTGCCAATTCGGCTTCACGTATCGCCAGTTCGTCCATTAGAGATACAGCCTTTTTATTTTTCTTTGTGATTTGAACACTGCTGGAGACGATGTCTTTCAAGGTATCCATAGAACCGACTAGCTTGAATCTGGCTATCTCAGCCTTACTCAAAGGCTTACCTATAACAACAATTACAACTTTATCACCACTAGCATCTCTAGTCATGAGCGTTTGCCTTGGCTTGGGCAAATCAATACCAGCCGGGATCTTTTTCTCTATCTCAACAACTTCCCCTGCTTTTGTCTTATACACTTTTTTCGTTGCAGCCAGTTCATTTAAAATACGTTCATCCCTAATGATTAAGGCTCCTTTTATCCTACCTGGCGTTAAGTCTCCAAATGCACTCACCTCAGTGAATCTAGTACTTAAACTAGGGGCAACGAAAAGGCCGCCTTCCCTGCCTGCTTTAACCACAGTACCCTCAAGAAATGGCCGAATGTCCTCGGTCGCATGCAAGACGGCAGGGCGTAAATCCTTCAATGCCATAGGCTGTGATATATGTACACTAAAGTCGTCAATGGAACTTTTCGACTTCTTACCCGCAATTGCGAGGTCTGTTACAGTATCCCTTAGTTGCATCATGGTTTTCGGGTTTGCCAGCAATGGTATCCGTTGCGTATTATATGTTATTTCCATCCCTGCGAGTGGTACTTTAGACGGCCTTACTATTGTTTCAACTGGTTCCCCTAAACTTTTTAACGATTTTATTGGATGCTTCAGCGCTTGGACTGGTGCCCTGACCTCAGCGGCAACGACAGACTGTAATGCTGCCGTAGCTCTAGCGGTCCTACTTATTCCTTGGGCTGCTCTGGCTCCAGCCGCAGCCGTGCCTACCATCGGGATGAACCAAAGAGCGTCGGAAGCTATACCTAAAGTTTTCCCTAATGTTCCAGAATCTTTCCATGTCCTTATAGTGCCATATACTGGTATCATAGCAAGCCCAACTTCTTTGCTCAAGCTCGCCAATCCAGGCATAGCATCTAGAATGCCGGATACGTATTCTGGCTTGGTCCCTATCGTGCTGTTGATATATTCTTTCTTGGATACATCAAATGTGGCTCCTGAGTCCAAATCTTTTCTAATGTCACTTGTCAATTTGATATCAGCTATATACCTTTCGGCCTTATCAGGTACATGGTCATAAGCGCCGGATTTGTACAAATCAGTCAATCGCCGTGTATCGCCGTCATATATCGATTCTAAAACCTTTTTCTCTTGATTATATTGTTGGGATAGTTTATCTCTGTTGAACGATGCTGTCTCAATAGCACCGAATGACAAGGCTTCTTTGCCTATGTCTGTAATGCGTTGCATGATCCCGGGCTTTTGGTGCCCTTCTATATATTCATCGACGGTAGGGCTTCGTTGCATTATTCGTATGATATCGCTGTATTCACGTTCGAAGGCTTCCTTTTCCATCGCTTTGAGCATACGATCTGTTTCTGCCTTGATCCTCTCGTTCTCTATTTGCTGCTTTGCCTGTTTATCTAATAGCAGGGCTGCCTGTTGTGCTTGCCCCACCCGTGCCTTCAATGTTGCTACCTCAGTCGTATATTGCCTGTATTCTTGCTCGTTGCCCATAAATAAGTTGTTTTGTATTTTGTCATCCCATTTTTTATTGAGTCTATCCTCTTCTCTTTTAAAATTGTTTATTACGGATTCTAGCCTAGACGCTCGTTCTTCTAACTCAGATGGTTTTCCTTCAATGATTTCTTTGATTTGTTTATAATCGCTTGGTGCCACGGATACATTCCCTGTTGGTGTACCTACTACTATAGTCCCTGGCTCTAATCCTGCACGTTCAGCAGCAGGCCCACTAGGCTTGAAAGTGTTACCTGGGGACAATGTTGGAATGCCCTTAGGTGGAGGTGCCGCTTTTGGTTCCTGTGGTAATGGTAGACCAGGTCTTCCCTTAGGCTCCGGTGGCGGTTTAACCGTGCCAGAAACAGGTAAAAGACTGGGCTTCTCTTCCTTCTTAGGCTCTGGAGGTAGTACTACCTTTTTCTCTACGGGCTTAGGCTCCTCTTTCTTCGGTGTAGGTGCAGGTGGAGGTGCCTCGGTTACTTCAATCTTTCCCTTGGCCTGTTCTTGTAGTATTTCGGGCGCAGGAGGGCCTAGCACTGGCTTGGGTTCTTTTTTCTTAGGGGCAGGTGGCGGTTCTGGAGGAGGTGTAACTGTGCCAGGTGTAGGTAATAGGCTTGGCCTCTCTCCCACCGGCGGTGGTTCTGTGACCTCAACCTTTTTATCGAATGTGGGCAATGCCGGCCCTATGGTCGGGGTTGATGGCTTTGGTTGTACCACAGTCTGGCCGCTCGGGGCTACGACCTTGTTACCCTCTGGGGTGCCAACTATTTTAGTCCCAGGCTCAAGGCCTAACTCGGCCGCCTTCTCGGGTGAAGGCTTGAACGTCTGCCCTGGAGGCTGCTTGGGTATGGTTTTGCCGGAGGGCGTCGTTGTGGCGCCTCCGGATGTGATCATCACAGACCCAGACGGCGATACCTTGACTTCTTTTTCCGGTGCTGGTTTATTAGCCATAATGATACCCTCTCAACCTAACTCATATAGCCATGCCAATGATTAACGTCTCGCCTCCAACTCCTCTACACGTGCAATTAACTCAAGCAGCGCCTTGGTGTTTACCTGGACGGTCCGACTCAGGGACCGCCCCTCTATAGTTATAGATTGATTCTTATATAATATATTGCCGGTCTGGTTACCGGCGTCAAAGTTTTTAGGCATAACCTCACCGTCGGCTATACGCACCCATCGCGTCTCCTGCCACGTCACCCGTACCCCTTCTGGCAGCGTAGAGTGATCCACTTCGGCCCACGTATCCTCTGATGTAGCCTCGATCCCCTTCAATGCCTCGATAGCGTTACCCTGATAAACTACACAAAACTCATTGAACCCATCCGCAGACACGTTGCCAACAACGTACAGCGCGTCAGTGCTGTTGCCTCCGATCCATACATCGCCATCAAACGCGCTATCACCCTGCGCGTAGATACCGCCTGATCCTGTTATAATGCCGTGGCGGACATAAAGGTCATTGCCCACCTGTGCATTATCAGTCACTTGCAGGCTACCGGCTTTTAATGCTCCAATCTGCGCTGTAGCTGCGTTAAATCCGCCAATGTCGAATATCTCCAGGTCATCTCCTGTAGACGAACTTGCCACATACGCATAGTTGCCTGATACATAAACGCCTAAAGCGCTATCGTCGCAATTAGCGCCGCCTACCTTTGTTGGCGCAGTCGGGTCCGATATATCGAATACCTCGATATCATCGCCGGCTACATAGGATAGCACATACGCATAGTTGCCTGATACATAAACGCCTAAAGCGCTATCGTCGCAATTAGCGCCGCCTACCTTGGTGGGCGCGGTAGGATCCGATATGTCGAATATCTCAATATCATCGCCGGTTGAATCGGATACCACGTACGCATAATTACCTGCGACGTAGAT
>Ga0180433_10005523_pt1 | contig 17025 bp, 3 predicted proteins | sample SS_ome_8_FD_132980 | JGI IMG/M metagenome (GOLD analysis project Ga0180433, IMG submission 132980) | Hypersaline lake sediment archaeal communities from the Salton Sea, California, USA - SS_1_D_1 metaG | ecosystem: Environmental > Aquatic > Non-marine Saline and Alkaline > Hypersaline > Sediment... | reverse complement strand
CCAATGCCACGTTTGACTGCAGGGGGCATAGCATCACAAATGATGGTAGCAAGGATTCTGCAGGAGTAATAATCAACGGCTCATCCACTGTCGACTACACACTCTCCCGTGTCCATAACTGCACTTCAATCTCACAATACGATATTGGAGTGGTCGTTGCAAACAGCTCGCTTAACTTCGTATCCAACGTGACAACTTTCAACAATACAATGCATGGAATTGGAATATATGACAGCGAGAAAATATTCGCATATTTAATTACCACTCACAACAATAGTCTTGATGGGGTATATATCCAGGGCGGAGAAAATGTCAGCCTTGCTGCAACTAGTTATAACAACAGCCGAAATGGTGTGCAGGTGCGCGATTGTGAAAATGATCTCTCCGGTTTTGTAATTAGCGCACGTTCGCACAACAATGGCCTAAATGGAGTAGTCTTCAATGATTCTGATGCTATTCTCCTTGGCCATGTATACAACAACAGTAACTGGGCGACCCTGTTCACTTCATCAAGCGGAAATGATGTTGGAATGTACCAAAACATTTTCGATAATCCATATGGTAACTACACCAATTTCACGAACCTGACTATACTAGACACCATGTCAGCAAATACGGCATATGGAATCAACTGGACAACCCAGCCACTAACGCTGCCGACAAACACATCATCATTCGACCAGAAATTCGTCAACATCTCCACCATTACTGGAACAGTTTCCATCGACGATTTGATTTGGCATTGGAGGGACGATGAAGTTGCCTCTGGGGGATATGAGGAGAACTTCTTCGAACTATGGAAACTCAACTCAACTGGGTGGGCGTCACTTAACAACTCTCCAAATACATCTGGCAATATGCTTTCAATCAGCAACCTCAATCCGCAGAGCGACTATGGTATTGTCCAGGTAGATTCGCTAAATGCGACCGGGTGCATGGTAATTAACAATCCTGGAATCTATGAACTAACTGGCAATCTGGTCGGAGCGCCGATAAACTCATCTGATCTGGCATTTATAAATTGGTCATGCATCAAAATAGCATCCGATGATGTTCTTTTGGACTGCAAGGGCTATAATATAACCAACAACGGAACTTTAGGTGCTGCAGCTATTGCAGTTAACGGAACTTTATCTGTCAACCACACTGATGTCGTAATCCGGAACTGCGGCAATCTCTCCAGCTATTATTCTGCAGTTATGACTATGTATGGGGATGGAGTCAAAATCCAGAATAATACGATGTGTAACAACAGTGCTGGAGTCAATGCTGTCTACAGCAGCAGGTTGAATATCACTAACAATAACATATCTGGAGGTATTGTAGGACTTTATCTCTCAAACGGCGTTAGCACACACAATCTCTACAGCGAGCTCTCCAATAATGTAATATCTAACACGAGTACTGCAGGAATTGTCTTTACATATGTGGATTATTCGAACACAAAGAACAATATCATAAGCACCTCAAATAGAGGAGTTTACATATATCACTCAGACAATAACGATTTCACCAACAATACAATCCACAACAACACTGATAGTGGATTCTACTATCCATACCTTTATCCATTCTCAACGACCGGCAATGAGTTCAATAATAATACTGTCTACAACAACAAAATAGGATTCCATATGAATTTAACGCACCAGGATATCCTAAGGGGGAATGAGGTATTCAACAACTCTGAATATGGTATTGTCCTAGCTGGTCCTAACCAGACTGCACTCAGAAATGATCATCTCTATGACAACGGAGTTGATTTCTTTGTCTATGGGCCTCCAAGTTTTTCAACTGGCCCGTTCAATTTCAACTTCAAGGTATATTTCCAGACACAGAATCTGACAATCGACGGGCCGGGCGGCAATTATACTAATTTCACAAGGCTCAGGATGCAGGACAATCAGAATACTCCAGATGTAGCAAGCCTGGAGTTAATAGCATACTCTTTCGACTGGTCAAACAACACTGACAGCCGCCCGCTTGGAAGAACTGACGCCTTGGGATTCGTCAATGTAACCAATGTTGGGACCAGCACTGATATCGACATTATGATGTTCACCTGGGATGAAACAGACTTGGATGACTATAATGAGAGCTGGTTCGAGCTTTGGAGATACAATCAGTCATCCGGAGAGTATGAACCTGACATGCCATATGATTTCACGCCGGATACTACAAACAATCGCTTCCTGTTCACTGACTTCTGGCTCCCACCACTTGAATCAACTGACTATGCAATTCTCCAGTTCAATCGAAGCATCTCCACATGCGCGCTAATCGTTGCTCCTGATAGGTACAGGCTTATTGCTCCTCTTGAGGGCTGCCCGATAGATGCTGCCCCTCTTGAGGGATGCGCATGCATAAAGATGGCAGGCTCTGGCATTGAGCTTGATGGGCAAGGATACAATCTTACTGAGGATGCCTTTCCAATGATCTTCCCATATAGGGGCATCATGATAAATGGGTCTCTTGGTGATCCGCTTGATGGGCCAGGCAACAATACTGTTGGAAACATCAGCAACATCACCGGATACCTTTATGGTGTTCATATGCAGAGGACTCGGGACAACCTCTTTGACAATGTAACAACCGACCTGAACCGGGTCTATGGATACTACCTAAATGAGAGTTCGTACAATAACATCACCAACTCGAACATACGCCGACAAACTGCTGCTACTGATGCAGGTATCGCATTCATGGCAACTGCCAGCGGGGTCTCTGAGAACAACTCCATAGAGAACAACACAATCTATGGGAATGGATATGGAATTTACAGCCCCAATACTTATGTCAGGTATAACAACCACACCAACAACACCATAGCCGAAAATGACTATGGAATCCGCTCATATAATTCCGTCAACTATTATTTCAATAATACAATCTGCAATAATACTGATTACGGAATGTATATGGATGATACTTGGACCTGGATGTTCTATGATAGGTTCTATAATAACCAGGTTGACTATCATGCGAGGGTCGAGGGTTTATCAGGAGGTGGAGATTCGGTTTACACCTACATGGACAATGTAACATTCGATAATCCACTTGGGAATCTGGAAAACTACTCTAGAATCTCTTTTGTTGATTACATGCCAGCAGGGGGTGTGTCTGCCAGGGCCTATAGGGTGAACTGGACTGCGAATGAGACGCCTGCTCCTGCAGGTCGAGACTCATTCCACAACAAGTTCATAAAGCTGATAAATGCATCCACAAGTACCATTCCGTCAATAGAAATGATTATGTTCCACTGGAATGAATCTGAAGCACATGATCCGTACAATGAATTTACTTTAGAATTGTGGCTCGATAATGAGACTTCTGGCTGGGAGCTTCTAAATGCCAGTCCTGAACTTGATCGCAATGACATTGCATATTCGAATCTGGTAATAAATAATGATATTCTTGGTCTGTATTATACTGAGACCAACTGTACTTCGATTACACTCCCTGGCGTATATTACCTGACAGCCAATGCAACTGGTGCGCCAGTTCCAATTGATGTCACCGATGCCAGCTGGGCATGTGTCAAAATATATTCCGATGATGTTATCTTCGACTGCAATGGCTCGACAATCGTCAATGATGGTACTGCCGATGCAGTTGCAATTGCCCTAGATGGTGATTTGGCAGGAGGCCTTGAAAGCAATATCACAATCCAGAACTGCGGCAATCTCTCGAGCTATAAATACGGTCTCTATATGGATTACACCTCGAATGTCACAATCAGGAATGTCACAGCATTCAACAACACTGGAGCAGGATTCAAGCTGGATTGGTCGGCGCTCAATTATATCTATAACAACACGGCCTACAACAACACACAAGGATTCCTTTTGGATTACTACTTCAGGTTCAGCGAGGTGTATGACAATGTGGCATACAACAACAGCTGGGGAATGAGGATGGTAAACACTGCAAGGGACAATGACATATATGAAAATGTCTTCTACAACAACAGCTATGGTATCTATGTATACGATGCTCCGAACAATACCTTGGAGAGAAATCATGCCTATGAGAACTTCGCCGGTTTCCAGAGCGGATATAATGGTGCTACTGACAATGTATGGTACAACAACACTGCATATGAGAATACCAATGGATTCCATGTAAGTTCTGTTGGTGAGAACTACACACTGAACAAGGCCTACAACAACACCGGTTCTGGAATTGTGGTCTCATATTCCAATGGTTCGAACTTGTATGACAGCCATCTTTTCAACAATACTTATGATTTACGGGTAATCGCGTCAAATCCACAAACTGTCCAGGTCTATATAGAGAATGCCACAATTGATAGCCACCTCGGGAACATGACTAACTACACTAGCATCACGTTGGATAGCACCTTGCTTCCAACAGTTAAGACTCTTGGATTCACAATAGATTGGACTGAGAATCAGACGGAATTGCCAACCAATCGCATTTCCTTTAGGGAAAAATTCGTCAATATCAGCGACCGCCCATCTGATGAGGATGGTCTGCTGATGAACTACATCGAATTCAACTGGTATGACTCAGAGGATGTTGATCCATACAATGAGGATAAGTTCGAACTGTGGAAGCACAACAGCACCGGCTGGTTCATGATGGATAACTCTCCAGATGTTGTGAACAACAAGCTTCGGGCCGAGAACATTGGATCTGGCAACCTTACTTGGGCTGATGAGTGGGGAATCCTTGAAGGTAATACAAGCTGTTGGATTATCAGATCTCCAGGTGCGTATCAGCTGGATCAGAATGCAATTGGGGCAACTGTGGATGCATCCGAAGTTCCTGAAATCGATTGGACCTGCATCAAGATAGCAACTGAGGATGTGGTCTTAGACTGTAATGGCTTTAGTATCACCAATAACGGAACTGGTGCGGCAGCAGCGATTGTGGTCAACGGCAGCAGGAACCTTGCCAATTACTCGCCTAAGAACAATGTAACTGTTATGAACTGCCCGAGCATTGGCCATTACAAATTCGGTGTCTATTTCCACGACTCGATCTATGGCGATGTTATCAATGTCACAGCACACTCATCTGCAACTGCTGGATTCTATGCAAGGAACGGTGGTGGCCATGACTATTATAACAACACTGCCTGGAACGGTACATATGCAGGGTACTATACCAACAATGCAAGTTCGATGGATTTCATAAACTGCTCTGTGGACAATGCAACTTCAGTAATTGGAACATCCGGATATATCCTTAGTCAGGGAGGTTGGGTGCGCATCTACAATTCAACTGTCCAAAGAAGCGGAATAGGAATAATAGTTGTCAATGGAACAGACACGCGTATATATGATACACATCTATATTATCATCCTCTCTGGGACTTTGCTGTAGTTGCATGGAACACCACAACTCAGATTAACATCTCCAATATGACAATCGATTCGCAAATAGGGAATTACACAAACTACACTGTCCTTTCCATCAATGATTCTGTTGATGTTGACAAGGGATACTATATCAAGTGGACTTCAGCTCGTGCTCCGCCAGCTTCTGCTACTTCATTTGCCGGAAAATTCATCAACATCACTTCACCGAGCAACGATGTAATTGACTCTATTGTGTGGAGCTGGTATTCCTCAGAACTACCAGGCTATGATGAGAATGAGTTCGAACTATGGAGATACAACAACTCTGCCGGTTGGACACTGCTAAATGACACTCCAAATGTGGATGCCAATACTCTTAGCATGACCAATTTGGATCTTTCAAACAATGACTATGCAATTATGGAGGGGAGTGTTTCCACATGTATGGAGATAACTTCTCCTGGAAATTACCAGCTTCTAAACAATATTAGCGGCGCTCCAATAGACGTGTCCTCACTTGGAATGTCTTATGGCCTTGACTGGGCATGTATCCATATTCTTAGCTCTGACGTCGTATTCGACTGCATGGGTTATAACATCACTAACGATGGTACAGCCGATGCTGCGGCAGTAGTTGTCAATGGTACTTCAGCGCTCAACTACACCAATGTAACAGTCAGGAACTGCTCACTGATTTCAGAATATGAAGTTGGTGCTCTCTTCTACAGGAATTCAGAATCACTTATTGATAACATCACTGTGTATGATAGCGGCTCGGGCTTCTTCTCTGCAGTTGGAGTTCAAATATATCTTGGAGAATACAATAATGTGACAAACACCAACATCACATTGGGTGACAGGTACGGTATCGATGTCGGTGGCCGTAACAACTACATTGCCCACAACTATGTTGCCGACCACAACCAATACGGAATCAGGATGACCTCTCCATACAATACGGTGTTCAATAATACTGTCGTCAATTCATCAGAATGTATATATCCAAATTCAGCAGGACAATATACTAATATGACCAATAATACGGCACGCGGTTGCTATGTTGGTTTCTACATCGGCGGGCAATACAGCAATGTGACTGATTGCCTGGCCTATAATAATACTGAAGGTGCATACATACTTACCGGGGATATAACAGTTGATAACAGCACATTCCGCTACAACCAAAATGAGGGTATATATGTGGTGTCGGACCGCGCGACTCTTAAAAACGTAACTGCCCATGGCAATGCGATTTCCAGCACTTCTACAGGAATTATATTCCGGGATGCGGATGATGCTTACATCTACGACAGCCACGTGTACAACAACAGCCGAGACTTCATATTCGCGGCCTTCAGTTCAGGTGATTTTACACTTCATGCATCCAACTTCACATTTGACAATGATTTGGGTAACTGGATAAACTACACTTCCCTGGACATCTTTGATGATAATGTTACTGCACCAGATGGATTCAGGATTGACTGGACTGAGAATTCAACTGCATTGCCACCACTGCGATTCTCATTTGCAGAGAAGTTTGTGAATATATCTGTTCTAGATGGAAATATCGAGATTGATGCCATCAACTGGACCTGGGCAGATACTGAACTTGGCTCAACATACAATGAGACCAAGTTCGAGCTCTGGAAGTGGAATAGCGGTGCTGGTTGGTCAATGCTGAACAACAGCCCGAACACTGTTGACAATACCTTGAGCCAGTATCTAATGGATCCAACAAGCGACTATGGAATCCTTGAGAGGAACACCTCTGCATGTTTTGAGATTACAGGCTCTGGAACCTACACTCTGGAAGGCAACCTAACGGGGGCTCCGATTGATGCAACTCCCCTCGCGGGAACCACATGCATAAAGATTTCCGCCTCAAATGTAGTGCTGGACTGTGATGGATACAACATCACCAATGATGGAACTGGAGGAACAACAAGGGCCATACTTGCACTTAGCAGCCTGACGAATGTAACTGTTAGGAACTGTCCAAGCCTGGCCAATTATATCTATGGTACGGAATATTACGAGACCAGTTACAGCTCCATAGACAACTGCACATTCTACAATAATACCTATGGTCTATACTTGAATACTCACTCCGGATACAGTACTGTTACAGGGAGCGTTTTCGATAGCAATGGCTTCGGACTCTACGACAGGTACAGCAATTACAATAATATCACCAACAATACGTTCAGATATTCGAGCAGCAATGGCCTTTATGTCGCGAGATCCAACTACACTATTGCCAGGAACAACACTGCTCATGGATGCAGTCATGGATTCGATGTCTATGGCAGCAGGTACTGCAATGTATCCAACAATACTGCCTACAACAACACCTATGGTTTCTACTCACAACCAGGAAGCTTCTGGTGGGGGGTCTACAACAGATTCTATGATAATATAGCCCGCCACAATACCTTCTCTGGTTTCTCAAACAGCAACAGCTACAACAACTTCACAAACAATACTGTCTACAACAATACCAGGCATGGTTTCGAGATGTCTAGCAGTTACAATATCATGGAGAACAATACTGTGTATGACAATGGTTGGTATGGATTCTTCCTCAACTTCGCTCATAACTACAACCTCACTAATAATACTGCCCATGGCAATGACATCTACGGACTCTACATGAGGACTGCTGACGATGCCATAGTGCGGGACATGAAGCTATTCAACAACAGCATGGACTTCTATATGAACAACACTGATGTAGCCGCATACGATTTCGAGATGTATAACGCATTATTCCTAAATCCAAGCGGTACTATGGAGAATTACACTAACATTAGCATAATCGATTCCGTTGATGCAGGAACAGGATATCGCATCAACTGGACTGCCAACTCCACAACCCTTCCGCCAAGCAGGTTCTCCTTCGAGCAGAAGTACGTGGAAATAGCCAACAACACTGCAGGAGTTTCCATAGATGAAGTAATCTGGCACTGGACAGATGATGAGGCTGCGTTGTATGAGGAGTCCTTCTTCGAGCTATGGAGGTATGATACTGGATGGACACTGCTCAACGATAGCCCTGACACCACTGATAATACCTTAAGTCAGTTCGACATGAACCCGGCAAGCGACTATGGACTATTGCAGTTCAATGGAACTGTCTGTTCAGTGATTAATGAATCAGGTGTCTATACTCTGGAGAACAACCTTGAAGGCGCTCCGATACCGGCATCAGAAGTGTTCTTCATAAGCTGGGCATGTATAAAGATTGCAACTTCTGATGTCGTAGTTGACTGTGCCGGTTTCAACATCACAAACAACGGCACATTTGGTGCAGCTGCAATTGCGATAAATGGAACTTCAGTAGATAAGCACTCTAACATCACGATTATGAACTGTCCGAACATTTCATACTACAGATTTGGAGTCAATTCAGACAATGCCAGCGAAGTCTCAATCAGCAACTCAGCTATCGATGCCAATTGGTCATCAGGCTCTTATGGTATAGGCATGAGGGATACTGACAACAGCAACATCACGGATGTCAACGTGTCCAATGCCCAGCAGGTTGCGTTCCAGCTTAGCATGGGATCTAGAAACAACAGGATTATTGGATGTATTGCAGATAACTCAACCCGTGGTTTCCATCTTAACCATGTGGATACTGGGACAAGCAATAATCTCTTAGATAACAACACTGCCAAGAACATGGTACAGACAGCATTCGGCATTAATTGTGGGTATGCAGATAGCTGGACCAACTTCACGAACAATATAGCCCACGACAGTTCAACGGGCTTTGCTCTTGCAGGCAAGAGGGACTACATCGCGAACAATCTAGGATATCACAACAACGTTGATTTCTACTTTAACAATGACGAATGTGAAGAAGGAAAGGGAGGGGCCAACTCCACTGCAGTCAACAATACTGCATATGGAACGCGCTCTTCAGACTACTGCTTCCTTCATGGGGGAGCTGGAAACATATCTGTCTTCAACTCCACTGCATACAATTGCAGTTATGGATATTCCACAAGTGGCAGTGGTGCTGATCTTGTGCAGAACCTATCATCCACAGGGAATGGATATGGATATTATGTATTCACATTCTCAACTTCTAGCAACAAGCTGCTTTCGAACCTGACATTCTCTGGCAATGATTATGGTATGAGAGTTCACAGGTCAGACAATGTTACATTTACGGATGTTCACTTATTCAACAACTCAATATTAGATTTGAACATTTCAGAGACTACGGCAGCTGGAAACCTATCATTCCAGAACATCACATTCGATAGCGATTCTGGAAACTTCGAGAACTACACCAGCCTTGATATATGGGATACTGTAGCAGCTGACACTCACTACATAATCAATTGGACTACCAATTCTTCACAGCTTCCAGGGGGGAGATTCTCATTTGCACAGAAGTTCGTTAACATATCAAGTCCACTAAGTACAATCTCAATAGATTATATCAACTGGACCTGGGCAGACTCTGAACTTGGATCAACCTACAATGAAAGCAAGTTCGAGCTATGGAAATGGAATAGCAGCGCAGGATGGAAAATGCTCAATGATACTCCAAACACTATACTGAACACACTTAGCATGGCAAGCATGAATCCAACAAGCGATTATGGAATACTGGAGAACAATGTTACAGGATGCCAGCTGATAGATTCTCCTGGTTTCTATAGACTGCTTGATGATGCTCTTGGAGCGACTATAAACGCATCTGATGTTTCAGATATAGACTGGGCATGTATCAAGATAGCATCCAGCGATGTTTCATTTGACTGTGCTGGCTACAACATCAGTAACAATGGCACCATAGATGCAGCTGCAATAGTTACCAACGGAACTCTTGGTACAGGCTATGAGAATGTAACAATCATGAACTGTCCGGTAGTAACTGGATACAAGTATGGTGTCTACACTGTTTGGACCAATGACACTCTTGTTAACAATAATACAGTGCTAAATACAACTGCGAACTCATTTGCCTTCAATAATGTAAACCGCATAAATGTAACTGACAACAATGCTATCAACAGCACTGCACGCGGAGTTTGGATGTCCGAGTTCCATGACAGCAGGCTCATAAACAACACTATAAGGAATACCTCAAGGTCTGTTGTCCTCTCTACTACTGGTTACCGGAACCTGATTGCAAACAACTCTGTCCAGGATGGTATCTTTGGTATGTATATGGAACTTAGTTTCGATAGCAACATATCTGGAAACAACATATCTGGAATTAGCGCTTCAACTCCATTTGGCTCTGGTTCGGCAATGTTCGTTACTCTCGGTAATTCCAACAATATTTCCGGCAACAACCTAACCGACAGCGTAATAGGTCTACACCTGGACCAGACCTCTGATAACAGGCTTGAGAACAACAGCGCAAGTGATAACTCTGAAGCAGGAATTCATATCCACAACTCAAACAACAGCAATGTGTATCATGATCACTACTTCAACAACGGCCTTGACGTGGTTGTGAATGATACCTCCGGCGGATTCTCAATGAATGTCGGATTCTACAATCTCTCCATAGACAACCCGCTTGGCAACTACCAGAACTACACAGTGCTCAACATCACTGATGCTGTGAGCCCGAGCAGCGCATACACAATCAACTGGACTTCTAATAGCAGCACACTTCCGCTTTGGACGGTATCATTCGAGCAGAAGTTCGTCAACATAACCAATGTCACAGGCTCTGTATCCATAGATTCAATTGCCTGGTCATGGCTGGATTCAGAATCTGCAGCCTATGATGAGAGTATCTTCCAGCTATGGAGATGGGATTCTGCCGGATGGACAATGCTCAATAGCTCTCCGAATACCGGAGCCAATACACTTGGCCTATCGAACATGGTTCCATCGAGCGACTATGGAATCTTGGAGTCCTATAATATATACGACTGCATGAGAATCACGTCTGAGGGATACTATGCACTTGCAAATGACCTATCCGGAGCTCCACTACCTGCAACCAATCCGACTTATGTTAGCTGGGCGTGCATTGACATTAGTTCAGAAAATGTAACTTTGGATGGTAATGGATATAGCATTACAAACGATGGTACTTTAGATGCAACAGGAATCGTGATTAACGGAACACTAACAGTTGACTATCCAAATGTCGTGGTGCAGAACTTCAGCGACGTTGATGGTTATGAGATAAATGTTTATGTACATAGGACAGAGAATGATACTATCCAGGATATGACAGTCAGCAACTGTACTAGCTCTGGCTGCTCAGGCGTGCGCTTATATTACAGTGATAGGAACAACATCACAAATGTTACTAACTACGCAGAGACTCTAGTTGGCATCATGGTAGGTGTCTTGGTCGATTCTTCAGACTACAACAACCTTAGGAACAACACGATATACAACTACGAATCCGCAGCCAATGAAAGAGGTATCTTCCTCTCAACTACTGGCGGCGGCTCCAACTACAACAACATAACTGGAAATGTCCTATATGAGAACTATGATGGAATTTTTGTAGCTGGCGGTGGCTTGCGCAACAATGTCTCCAATAATACAGTCCACAACAACTCAGGCAGGGGAATCTTCATTTCAAGCGCAGACTATTCCATTGTAACTTATAATCACATCTATTACAATAACAATGGCCTTTCCTGCTCTGGGTCAGACTATGCAAATATCTCCAACAACGTGGCGCACAATAATACCTGGGGTATTTACACCCAGTCCTGTCTGTACAACAACATCACAAACAACATTGCATACAGCAATGAGCAGGAAGGAATCAGGATCTACTCAGGTTCCAATTACAATAACGTCACAGACAATCTCTGCTACAATAATACTGATGGATTCCTCTTCAGGGGTTCCAATAACAATATCTCAAAGAATGTTGCTCGCGATAATAGCCGCAGTGGGTTCTGGATGGAATCTGGTTCCAACTACAACAACTTCACAAACAACACTGCTCATAGCAACACTGGAATCAGCTCTAACAATGTTGGTGGATTTGTAATTGCATTTGACAACAATGTCCTAGACTACAATATCGCCTATAACAACTCAATGTGTGGATTCTCAGTCCTAGGTGAATATGCGAACCTCTCCAACAATATCGCCTACAACAACACGCATGGATTCCGCCTCGACTCGTCGGACTATAGTAATCTGACAAACAGCACTTCGTATGATAATGTGCAATATGGTATCCACATGGATGGCTCAGTTAATACTACGATTATAAACTCAACTGTGCATGGAAACCGGTATGGTATATCGGCTAGCAGTACTACCAACAACACTAACGTGTCTATTGCTCACTTATTCAACAACAGCGTCGCGGATGTCATGATTAGTGGCGCTGGAGTTGGTTCATCAGTTGATAGGTATATGGAGTCGATTGTTATCGACAATGACTTTGGAAGCTTTGAGAACTACACCAACCTATCATTCTATGATAGGGCATTTACAGATGAGGGCTTCTCAATCAACTGGACTAGCAATTCATCTCCGATTGAAAGCGGATACTTCTCCTTCAGGCAGAAGTTTGTTAACATAACCAACACCGATTCTTCACCAGCAAGCATAGATGAGATTACCTGGACCTGGTTGGATTCTGAAGTTGTGCTGCCATACAACTCAACCAAGTTCGAGCTTTGGAAGTACAACAGCTCTGCTGGATGGACAATGCTCAATGACACTCCAGATACAGTTGGAAGGACCTTGAAGATGTTCAACATGAACCCTGCTAGTGACTATGGAATTTTGCAGAACAATGTCACTGGATGTATGGTAATCAGTACTTCTGGAGGACACCAGCTAACTGACAATGCAGTTGGAGCAACTATCGATGCATCTGAAGTAACCGACATTAGCTGGACCTGCATCAAGATTGCAGCATCAGATGTCATCTTCGACTGCAATGGCTATAATATCACAAATGACGGAACTGCAGATGCAGCTGGAATTGTAATCAACGGCTCTGCAACGACCAATTACACCAACGTTACAATCAGGAACTGTCCGGGCGTCTCTGGATATGAAGTTGGAGCCTACAACCACTACTCTGCCAATGACTCTTTCAGGAACATCTCGACCTACAACAACACAGAGTACGGATTCAGGTTCTACAGGGATGATTTGACCAACATAACTGGCAGCATTGCATACAACAACAGCCTCTATGGTCTTTACATCAGCGGTTCAAACAACACGCGTGTGAACTACTCAACCTTCTACGACAACACAGAGTACGGTGCATACCTGCTCGACTTTGATGATGGAGCAATATCCAATACCAATATTACGAACAACACTGTCGGAGGTCTCTGGATGAATTCGACTAGCAGTTCCAATTCCTTGGATCACAACTACGTCTGCTTCAACGGATTTGATTTGAACAGCTCCGGCAGCAGCAACACCGGAAGCCACGACCACTGCGATTCATTCATTGGATGGGTTGAGAATGGACACAAGGGCTGTGAATACAGCTGCTCAGAGTTCTGGCACAGGTTCTTTGGAAATGCCAGCGGAAACATCAACCTAACTGATGCTAGCGCATCTGAGAATGTGTATAGCTGGCCAGCAGCTGCCTACAACATATACTTTGCAGATGCTGATTCAGTCATCAACTGGACTGGATTGCAGGCTATTGGAAGGAACACTTCGGATGAGAACTCGACAAATGACTTTATCGAGCTAGATATTGCATTCAACACAACCAGCTTCAGCGACAACATCAACGCTACATACTCGGTAGATGGAAGCATTCCAAACAGCACCAGCACCTTCACGGTCTATGGTGATACGATCGGCCTGGTCCCAGTTGCCCAGTCTGCCTGGAATTCAACCTTCACAACCGGTATCATGTGGGATACCTCAGATGGAGGAACAGAATACAGCAATGCCTTCAACCAGAGCACTGTCTGGGCAGTTAACATAAGCACCAACACCCCGGACACGTTCGGCAGCTATGACTATCTGCAGTCTGTGCCAGAATCTCTTGCAACCTACGAGGGGGGGACGGACATGGTGGATATCTACATAGAATTGACATGATGGGTGCATCATTCTTTTCTATAAATTCCCCGATTTTTCCCTCTTTTTTAAGTTTTCGCTAAATCTGGATAGCTTTATAAATATCAACTGTTATATTATAATCTGTGTATTATTATGGTATTTAATAGCAATCAGCAGTTGCCGTCAAAGAAGGACGCTGCCGAGAATGAAAAGGGGGGAAAAACACAGGCTGGCAAGAGGAAACTGAGGAAAGTCCTAGCTTCTCTTGCTGCCGCAGCTGTTTTGACAGCCAATATAATGGGTATTGGAGGCTGTGCCATGGATTCTAGGAGAATGGATGAGCCTTCACAGGATGCTGCTGCAGATACTGCAAATGATTCTGACACAAGACGTGAATCTGGAGTAGATGCAGGTCCAGATGCTGATGAGACAGAAATGGATGCAGATAGGGTAGAAGATGCTGATTTAGGACCTGAAGCAGATGTGGAAGGGCTGGATGCAGATATAGTAGAAGATGCTGATTTAGGACCTGAAGCAGATGTGGAAGGGCTGGATGCAGATATAGTAGAAGATGCTGAGGCAGAAGAATTGGATGGAGATGTAGAACCAGATGCTGATTCACCCTGTTCAACGTTTACTGAAGGCTGGCTTGAGGAAGTTCCTGTTGGCGGGGATATTGTTGCTGGAAATGTCCGCGTGCACTTGGAAGGGGTTGTCACAATGCCGCTCAGAATTACATTTGACGTACTCTGCGATGGAAGTTCAGTTCCACTATATGATGATGAAGTTCTGGATTTAGGTATGAGTACATTCCCGGCTCTTAATGTTGGAGATGGCTTAGTTTTCGTAACTGCCTCGGATATTCCAGGCCCTGATCGAGCAAGAATTTTCCTTGATGTTACTCGTATGCCATAGCTTTTTTTCCTTTAAATTTTGTTTTCTATTTTTTTACTTCAGAAATTGCTGGGTCTAATGAATTTTTTTACAAAATCAGGATTAGTCCGTGATTCCTTTGCCGTGCAGGTAAGCTTTCAGGCTTCTGCTTGTCTTCCTGTATTTCTTCCTGAACCTTATCCTTGTTTTTTCTCCTTCTTCCCGCCTATATACTTCCTCAAGGTGCACCCCCCGGCTCATATGGTCGCGGATATGCTGCCAGATGGAAGTATCACGAATCACAATCTCGAATTCCTCATATGCCTCATTGCCTTTGGAAGCCTCTTTCAGAACTTTGGTTAGGCCTGAATAAAATGCCTCTCCAAGTCTCTGGGCATATTTTTGCTTATCCAATGCGAATTCCTTGACGAATATTCCTGACCTGAGCACTCTTTGATAGAAGAATCCAGGGGGCATATCAAGATATATGGAAGCGCCGTTTGCAATGTCTTCAATATCAGCATTTGGAGTGACATATTTGGCAATCGTTTTCCTGTCTGTCCCTTTGATTACCATGCCCTCTTTCCGGGACTTATTAAGTGACAATGCGATTCTTTTTAGAGAATCAGTATCATCGCTTTTGAATTTCCCAAGGAAGGGAACAGATTCCAATGAGAATTTCTTTATAAGTTCATATCTTTTGGGGCATCCCATAAAGTCCCCGTCTTCCTTCATAATATCAAAAACAAGAAACTTGACATCAAACTGCTTTGTCGGCTTGGTATAAGGGGTATTTCCAATCATCTCGCCGCATAGTATGTGCCTTGGGCGCGCTTCAAAGAATTTCTCCAATCTAAGTTCCCTTGCTTTCTCAGTTGAGAATGAATCTAAGAATCCTCCCCTGCTGAATGCGAAGATTTTCCCCTTGATTCTTGCAATTCTTAGATTATAGCCGTCAATCTTCTCTTCGATATAGACATCACGGCTCTTGATGTTCCTCTCAACGCCTCTTTCCAAAGTGAATATCCTTGGTATGTGCGGAAAGCCCCAAACAACTCTTGTTCCAACCATCACTGTTCCGCGCGGAACTCCGCTAAAAGACTCCAGGAATCGCAAGTAGCTAAGCTCTTCCTCTCTTGTTTCAGCCTTTTTCTTCTTTATTGCGTCCTTTAGCAAATCTGATTTCATACTCACCACGGAACCTTCTTTAGCCCGGTCTGGTTGGCTAGGAAATTGGTTAGCGGATGCAATATTACTGTTAGCAGAAGCATGAAGGCGACATTTGCAGGCTCATAGAGAGTGCCAGTTACAAATGGGTAGGCTAGAATCAAGGCAAATACTACGAAAATCAATGTGTCCAGGATGAATGGCTTGCCAGGAGCTATTCCAAGGCGCCTTTTCATGAAGCTGCCAAATGCATCTCCGAGCATTGTTCCAAAGGATAATACAAAGCCGGCTAAGAACTGGCTCTGCGCATTTGGGAAGAATGGCAACACCAAGAAAAGCGAGATTATGCCGGCAATGACAGTTCCTCCAGCTACTCCGGCAACAAATCCTCGTATCGTCTTGCTCTCTCCAAATACCCTTTTCTTATCTATGAATTTTACATTCATATCAAGCGGAGCTCCCCCTCCAAGAACGACTGGCAGGGCATTAGCTACATATATAGGAATAAGGAAAACTAGCAAAAGCACTACTTCATCCATACTCTTATCTTCTCCAGAACAAGATTTTTAAGTATTCTTACCTATTCCAAACCCATGCAACCTATCAGAAAGAAAACTTCAGGGAGGAGGACCTTCCTTCTGCGAACTATTGGATTATTCTTCTT
>Ga0180433_10005522_pt1 | contig 17027 bp, 35 predicted proteins | sample SS_ome_8_FD_132980 | JGI IMG/M metagenome (GOLD analysis project Ga0180433, IMG submission 132980) | Hypersaline lake sediment archaeal communities from the Salton Sea, California, USA - SS_1_D_1 metaG | ecosystem: Environmental > Aquatic > Non-marine Saline and Alkaline > Hypersaline >... | reverse complement strand
GAAGTATATTTGCTAGACTACCACTTCCTCGAGTACTTCTACAACAACGTCTACAACAAACCTGGCTCTAGGGGCAAGCCAATCAAGTCTATACCCCTAAAGATGGCAAGAGAGAAGGGCACTCAGGTCATGAAAAATGGCCTAGTAGACTATTTGGACCATCTCTATGGACAATGAATGCGTTTTTAGCGACGACCGAAAATATCGGTATACGCTGCACCATGAATGGTGCCCAAACAAACCAACGGCCGCATTCATAGGCCTAAACCCAAGTACCGCAGATGAACAAGAACTAGATCCAACGTTACGGCGTATTCGTGGGTTCTGTGAAAGCTGGGGGTTCGGTTCATTTACGATGCTGAACCTCTTTGCTTTTAGAGCTACGGACCCTAGAGACATGAAATCGGCAGTGGACCCAATAGGACCCATGAACGACGACATGATCGTGAAAACCTGCATGTCCTGCAATATGATAATCGCATGCTGGGGGAACCACGGCTCGTTCATGGGCAGAAGCAAACGGACCAAAAGTATGCTGACGAATCATAGATTCAACGTCAGCTACCTCAAAATGACCAAGGCGGGAGAGCCGTCACATCCGTTATACCTCAGCAAGAGCCTAAAACCGATACTATGGATAGGAGAAGTGGAAAATGGAGGTCAAAATAGTAATAGATCCGGATACCGGAAAATATGTGCTCGATGATCCGAACCAGGGCGAATTTTTGTTCCAAGCGATCATAGATTCGTTCCCGGAAGAAGAGTTGGTTAAGCTTAAGAGATGCCCAATGTGCAACAAGAAAACGGTGTTCAAGATGCTAAGTTACGAAGTCAATAGGCACATGATAGACGTACTCTTCGAGATGCGCCGGGTAATACTATCCGACCCAGAACAGCATGGGTTTGTTTACATGCGAGAGGAAACCCGAGGAATACGTGAAGGCCAACAGCTCTTCAGCATGACCAATGGGGCACAGCAAAACCATAAGATGTGTTATCTTGGGCTGATAACACAAATAGACCGCAACGGGAATCCAGTTTCACCCGGGCAACCGGGAGCCCTACAGTCCGCGTACAAAATCACGGACAAGGGCATGGCTCTAATGAAGGGCCAAAAAATCAGCCCATGGAGGATCCATAGAAAACTGGGACGCACGATTGTCACAAAGGAAGACGGGGAATCATCTGGTACAATATTCGACGCGAAGCAAATGTCATATGAAGACTATGTGAGCATGTGCGTTAGCGCGAATATTGAACATCTGATGGTTCCAGATGCCATAGGGGCTACATATGCGGAGCAGGGCATATAGGCGATGCCTCGCCGGGGGGTGCGAGGAGCCCAGCAGGTCCAAAGGTTACTGTTCTAAGCACTACAAACAGTTCCTTCGGCATGGGCGCCTCACCCCAGAACGAGAACAAGTAGAAGGGTGCCGGATTCGTGGGTGCAAAAGACCACATAAGGCGCGTGGATACTGCTCTCGGCACTACGAAGAATTGCGGTCCAATGGCAAAATATCCAATAACGGAAGCGTAAAAGGACCACACTGCAGCATTTCGGATTGTGAAGGAAAGCCAAAGACTAGAGGCCTATGCAAGGATCATTATCGGCACTACATGACCAACTACGTGAAAAATGGATATACATGGGAGCAAGTAGACAAGATAGTGATTCGACATAACCAAACACTGCTGTTCTTGCGCAACCGATTGCGGCTAATACGCGAACGCCACAAAGTGCTAAAAGATAAAATGGATGCAGAAAACCAAGCTAAGATATTAGAAGATATTATGGGTGATGACGACATGAATGATGATTTTTTGTTGTCTGAAGACGGTCTCTTTGGTGAAGACGTATGGCCGGAGGCGTTCGAACATGAAGGTTGCGATATATGGTAAAGACGGGTGCGGAATATGTGTGCAAGCTAAGAACAAAATGAAGCATTTCAACCTTAAGAAAGTGGACTCGCTTGACGAGTGGCAAGACGGAACATGGGTAGAACGTGACGCAGTTGGACTCAAAAAGGGTACAACTGATGAATTTTGGCGCAGGTTCCCGGACATCGATGTCCTGGCCTTCATATCGATGGAAGAAACGGACAAGATACCGCTAATCTGGATAGACGGGGATGTTTACTATTATTCGGAAGCCATGAAAGAACTAAAGCGCCTGAAGAAGCTCAAGGAGGATGTTGTCGTTAGCGCCCCAAAGGATGGGCCTGAGATGGCTGAGGTGGGCGCCGCATGAATATTTGAGGAGAACGAAATGCCAGAAGAGGAAATGGAAAAGCGTGGCGTAGCATGCGACTGCGCAGAGCATCCAAACGACGACCCAAAAGAGCTCACGAAGACGGCAAGCGGGAATTCGGTTTGCCCACATTGTGGCAAGCCGTCCAAGAAAACGGACTTGACCCAGGAGTCCAAATGATGTAAAATATGTAAAGAGACGAAGGGAGAAGGGATATGGTATCCGGTGCAATAGTCGGAACCAAATACTACTACGAAAAAGGCCATGTTCGAGTCCGGGTCAAAATAGCCAGGGATGATCTAGTCGCCCTGAAAGGCCTGGCTATAGACAAGAACAAATCTGTTGTGGCTCTAGCATCAGATGCCATAAGCTGGTTTCTAGGTAATATGGATACGATACCGGCAGAATTCCCGGCCCCACAACTCAGCTCCACGGATAAACCATTCTACACATATATCGACAAAGATGTTCATAAGGACCTTAAGAAGGTTTCTATAGGTCTAAATAGACCACTTTGTGATATTCTTGGTTTTATTCTTACTGTATGGTCGAGGGCAGATGGTGAAGTTTGACAAAAACTTTACAGAGGAGCAAGCTCTCGAGATTTGGACTATGCAGAAGTGGCGCTGTGCCGGATGCAACAAGCGGTGCGGGAACCCGAAGCAGATGTACCAGATACACCACAAAAAGAAAAAATCAGCACTAACGAAATCCGACATCGAGAAGCATGGAACAGCTGGCGGTGCAAGAAATGGGGTTGGGTTATGCCAGGCATGCCACGACAAAACACACGCAGGTCATCCAGATTTCGCGAAGTTTCGTACTCCGAGATGGGCCGAGATAGGAACCACTGAAGAATGAATACGGCGCTAGCAATAGTTCACATCAAAGCGAACGAGAAGGGTATTGCGCGTGAGACCGGTGCGATAGACCCATGTTCTCTATGTGCGCATGGAGCATATAGGGAGGTGGACAGCCGGTGCACTGAGTGCGAACTACGGGGACGCAGGTTCTTCGAGGTGCTGCACGCGGGGAAATTAGCAAAATAGCCGTTCTATTTGCTCCATATCTGGCATAAGTATAATGTCTTATGGCATTATACGTCTAATGGTATGGAGGATACCCAGATGATGACGATGATACGTGGCGCCGCTATGACATGGTTTTACCTGTGCGAGAAGTGCAAGATAAAACATTGGTTAGTAGATGAGAAATCAAGAGTTAAGTGCAAGCTTTGCCAAACCAAGGTCAAGATACCAGAAGACTTCGTTATCTGCAATGAATGCGCATACGAGACCCAGATGTGCATGGCATGTGGGGCCCACACGAAGATCGGAGACGACTACGAGGAAATGCAACACAAAGCTCTATTTGGTAAAGTAGCCAAGCGCAAACGGCGCAAGACTAAGAAGCCGAGGAGATAAAGTATGGCAGAGAAGGGCTTCATATTCCTCTACCGTAAGCTCAGGGAAAACACGTTGTGGCAGGAAGACAGGGTGTTCTCTAAAGCTGAAGCCTGGATCGACATGCTGCTGGAGGTGCGCTGGAAAAAGGGCGATCCTAGCCAAGTCGTTATAGGGAACAAGACCCATGAGTGTGGGCTTGGGCAGTCTCTAAAGAGCACAGTGACCTGGGCAAGGCGATGGAGATGGTCGAGAAAAAAGGTTCGGACATTCTTTCGTATTCTTGAAAGTATGGGTATGATAAAGGTCGAAATATTGCCCAAGGTTTCAACCAGGATAACTATATGCAATTATGATAGTTACCAATCTACGAATGGAGATGATGCCCATCAGATGCCCATCATATGCCCATCAGATGCCCATCAGATGCCCATCAAGTGCCAATCAGATGCCCATCAAATGCCCACAGAAGAAGAAGGTAAAGAAGGTAAAGAAAGAGAAGAAGAAAAAACTATTGCTCTGATCAAGCTCGAAAACGATTCGGATGAAATCCTGAAGGCTTATTCGTCCAAGGTGAAGAGCAAGGGATTAGACAACTCAGGGTCAACAAAGAAATTCAAGGAAACCATAACGAACCTAATGAACAGCGGAGTTAGCAAAGAGAGATTGCTACGCTGTGTAGACAACTACTCCAAACACTGCAGGAGGACTCAGCCGGATGAAAAGTTCAGAAAGGGATTCCAAACCTTCTTTGGGCCCAAAAACCAGCTCTGGCGAGACTACGACCGAGAAGACCTTGGGCCAGATTATAGCGGAGCGGGGGCAGGCATCACTCCAAACCAACGGCTCGCCCAAGAACTCGCTGACGATCTCGAGGGACTGGACTGAACCAGCAATGAGCCTAATACGCAAGGTAGTGCCATCTGAGTATCAGGAGGCATGTATTGGCGATTTCGGTGAATCCGTTGTCCCGGGCGATATAGACTACGGCCAATATGGATTCTGTCTACGTGGCAAGACTGGCATCGGCAAGACGCACATGGCAGCGGCCCTGGCCAGAGAATACATGAACCCTGAGCACCCGCACACCATAGTCAGTGAGGTGCGTATATGCGGTGAATTCTCTCGGTACGCATACGAGAACGACAGATTCGTGTGGATATCTGTGCCTAGTCTGCTCAGCCGCATCAGGAGTACCTTTGGCAACCAACGGTCTAGAGAGAGTGAACACGACATTTTGATGGAAATGATCGGATCTAAGTTGATGATTTTGGATGACTTAGGATCAGAGAAGTCTTCGGACTTTTCCGCGTCTACTCTCTATGCTATTATCTCCGAACGTCGTAACTGGCGGAAACCAACAATAGTTACGACAAACCAGACACTGAAAGAGATAGCTTCCTGGGAACCAAGGATAGCTTCTAGGCTTGCGGAGATGGCAACCATAAGGCTGCCAAACGTAGATAGGCGTGCTATGAGGGCACAGGAGGCCGCTAGGCGACAGAAAGGGATGGGGTAGTATGGCAGGAAGGGTTACAGGTAAAAATCGATTTCCGAGGTTCCCTGGGCCTCAGTGGGAGGAGGCCCTTCCTGTTGCAAATGAAACAAAGGAGAAGCATGACACCAGAATTCGACATTGTAGGGAGCAAGGTCCTGGCAGTTTGCGAAAAATGCGGGGTGCCAGGAGAAGCGGTAGGGATGATAGTTGACACTAGGTTCTTTATCCGGATGTGTGACTGTGGGAAAGTCGGAATTATTCCAAAGCGTGTGTTGAAGAGGATGGGATATGAATTCACAGATATCGGTGTGCAAGGTGTGCAACAGGGTAAGAATCGGAGATGAAGAGTGGAGTGAAAATCCAAGCACGAAGGTTAACACAAAAACTCCCGGCGTATTGGTCGTTGACGAGTGTGGCAAATGCGACAAATGCCCAACTCAAAAGGAAAATGAACCAAAGTCAGAACCTGCCGGGAAGAAGAAGAAAGAAGTAGAGAAGGTTAGCAAAACAGAAGAATTCGCGGTTATGGCCACGGAGAACCACAAGAAAATCGTAGCCTGCAAGAAAATGATGGGGAAGGCGCTGTTAACCCTTGGGACTGCTCTCCAAGAATCATATTCCAACAGATACTGGAAGATCAACCATGATTCGTGGGAAGAGTACTTGGCAACGGACGAAGTAGGTCTTCGTCGGGACAGGGCCAGCCAGCTAATGAAGCTGTCTCGCTCCCACAGGCAACTCGAAGCCGACCTAAAGCGCGAGGTCTCAATCGAAGAGATTGCAGAAGGTAGACATCGGCTCATCCTTCCGTGCATCATCGAAAACGAAGACGGAACAATCAAGGACGCCGAAGGTATAGCGGACCTTCTTGAAAAAGCTAAGACCCTAGGCGGACAGGATTTCGAGGCCGAGGTCGATGAGTACCGCAAAAGTTCCGGGATATCCAAGCAGCAGGGCGGACGAAAACCACAGGAGTGCATGATAAGCTCCGGGGGCCCAGTAAACGATGCAAAAGGAAATCGTATTGGCAAGGTGCATAAGGCGTATGCCAACGAAAAGGTGCACATAATTACCGTCTATCTTGGCAATGAGCACATCACTGACGACGGAATCCATTTTGTGATTCCGTAAGGAGATAAATATGGTCTTGAGAGACGGTGATAAGTGCCCAAAATCTGAAGAGATAATTATCATTCGCTCTGAGCTTGGCTGCTATGGATGCGTGCACTTGGTCAGAATAATCGGAAAGCTTTCTGGATTATCTGTCAGGTGCAACTACATGGGAGACGAAGAAGACTCGAAAGAGCAGACGGAGTAATGCAACAGGCGTCACGGTCATCCGTGGCGCCTGTTTTTTTAAGTATCTGGTATAAGATTTTTGATGTTATGCGGATGTAGATATTGTCCACTTTTTTGGGGAGCAAAACGATGGAATGTGAAGCGGGTGAGATGCAGCATGTTGTAGGTATGGCATTAAAGCTGGCCTCGTCTGGTGGGCAAGGCGACGTCTACAAGTGCTTTAAGCTGCTAGGCAATAAGCTTTATGCGACCAATTGTGCGTCTTGCGGAGAATTCAATTTGCCCGAAGGCATTGTATTCGACGAAGAGGTCTTAGTTGATGCGCGGCAAATGAGCTCCGTTGTGAAGTATCTCACCGGGAAAATAGCCATTATTGTAGAGACTGGTAGGATACAGATCAAAGACGGCCGTGGTGAATATAAGCTATTGCGAGCATCGGGGGCCATGGCAACCCCAGAAGACCAACCGGATGATGACGCATTCGTTCACGCGAACCACATAGTGCCATGCCTATTGATAGCAAAAACCTATGTCTCTTCCGGAACAAATGCGATAAGAGCATTTGAGGGCATAATACTGAAGGGAGGGGAAATAATAGCCAGCGACGGGGAAATGATGTTCCATACCTCCGTGGAGGCAGAGACCGGACCAGCCGTTATACTTTCGGCACAGGAAATTCCAGTTCTGCATAAAGCTACACAAACAAAAATCGGTATGAGCTCCGGACGAGTATACTTCAAGTACAAAGACGCCGTCATATCGGTGCCTCAAGTCAACGCTCAGTATCCTCGTTCAGTGCATTCGGTAATAGATTCTGGGTGGGACGTGCATTGTGAGATTGATCGTCAGGAAATTCATAACGCGATACGGCAATGCTTGTCGTTGGCGAATAGCGAAGACTCTACGTTCATAAAGGTTAATCTTGAAGGTAATGGCGAAAAGATGAGCGTAGAGTCGCATAGCCCCAAAGGCGAAATATTGGTTAACATAGCATGTTCGGCAGAACACCCAATAAGCTGCAGCATTAATGGATTCATGTTTAACAAGTTTCTATCGAATGCACATACGAAATCCATTGGGATATCAAAATGCAGCTCTGGAAGGAAATCGATAAGGTGCAGGAGTCGGCTTCCTGGCGCATGCGGTGACAACATATTCGGTGTTTTTATCGGCGAAGTTGGAACAGAGACAACTGGAGAGCAAAATGAATCACCAAGACAAAACGGTACCGATGCCGACCAGGAAAGCCCAGAGCGATTTTGATGGCACATCAATCGCAGATACGATAAGCAAAGAAAGGCGCGTATCAACGACAATGAAGTGTCCGTCATGCCTAGCAGACGTGCGTATAGTCGGACTAGTGAACTCTTCCCAGGTGTTAAACGTGAGCGTGAGATGTGTGTGCGGTAAGACCATTGGTGTGGTTGGCAAGAGAGAGCTGAAGATTAAGAAGGTGTCTTGTAAGTAGAAAGGGAATACGATGCCAAGCGTTAACACTGTAATTGTCGCCGGTAATTTGACTCGAGATTTGGAGCTCAGATACACTCCGAGCGGAACGGCCGTTACGGATCTGGGCATAGCAGTGAACGAATACGGCAAGGGCGGCAAAGAAAGCACCCTGTTCGTTGACTGTACGGTGTGGGACAAACAAGCTGAGAACTGCTGCGAATACCTGCGCAAGGGGGATCCTGTGCTGGTCCAGGGTAAGCTTGTTTTGGACCAGTGGGAGAGCAACCAAGGTGAAAAGCGCTCGAAGATCAAGATCACTGCGTTCAACGTGCAATTTTTGCGCTCGAAGAAGGATTCCGAGGACGATGGCAGTAGTGGGCCACCAGAACGAAGCGAAAGGCGCCAGGCCCAGCCAGAAGGCGACGACGTCCCGTTCTAGATCAAAGAAATTGCATTTTCCAAGAATTGCTGTATACTGTAAATGAATCGACATGGCCAGAAAGGACAGAGCATGGAAAAGAAGCTGTATGACATTGACGCTGCCGCCGCCATATTAGGCGTTAACCCGGAACGAGTAAAGGAGCTAGTTGACCAGCGTCTGGTTGACTTCGAGGACCAAAATGGGCAGCCCATGCTAACCAAATCCGCAATTATGACCCTCTTCGACAATGTCAGCCCAGACCCAGCTTCGACCAACGTGGAGATTGAGCGCCATAAGGCTTTATCTGAACAGAAGCTCCAAAGGCTGGCCAAAACCAAGGGTGGCGACAGCGTAATCATTGTGGAGGCCCAGGAAATCAAAGATCTCTTCGATGAAATAAAGAAGCATGCGGATCGGGTCGTAAGCTTGATAGACAAGGCAAAGCGTATCGAGGAGAGAATCAAGTCCCACAAGAAGCAAGCCATTGGACACGAAGCGGAATTCGATGATCTCGTTCTGGCGCATTATCCAGGCCTACGAGGCTCATACTACGAGCCGGAAAAGCTTGAGGACGGAACGCTTATTATCAAGACCGACCAAAGGCCCGTCCATAACTCAAAAGATTACCGCAGGCGGCTCAATAACTTGCTTTCAGAGGGGGTGAAAAGTGGCGAAATACCCCCAGGTGCAATTATCGGCCCCATTGTGGGACCGCATGGGCCCGGTGGCATAATGACGGATGACGATGAGGAGGAGGAAGACGATGACTGAGGAGCTAGGGCCCCTGAGTGACGCCTGTATCAAGCTCAGAAGAGCGATGGTTTATGCCGAAATGGCGCGAGATAGCGGCGACCCAACTATGGTGCAGAAGCAGGTTGCTGTTGCCATATGTAGTGCCCAGGAGGCCCTTGTCCTTCTCAAGCGTATGAAAGGCACAGGATGCTAGAGGTGAAGTTCGAGGACGGGATGCTACCGAGCGGGGTACGGTTCGAGTGGGCAGTCCGCGACTTTGGGGACAGAAGTGACCTGATTATGCACTTCTTTTTGGGTCAAAAGAAACCGGTTCCAGAGTTTTTCGAGGTTTTGCACGAAGCGCTGGTAGAAAGTGTTCCGCATAACCTAAAACTCGAAACGGCCTATACGGAGGAACTGGATGGACATGACGTTGTGATAATGGACGTGGATAGGTGGAAATCAAAAGCTATGGTAGGCTTTATCGGAAGGTCCATCGCGAAGAGGCTCAAAAGCCAAACCGCAATACCGCAAGGAAATGACCATGGACAGAGTACGCCAGAAAGACCGAGTTCGTCAACGAAGACGGAAGAAAAGAAGCCTCAAGACAAAAGTGCGCCAATACGTCTCGACTGAATGGTTTGTGTTATCAGATAGCACAGCGGACAAATTGGCGCAAATGTACGACACGAGAAAAGCTTGTTCATGTCCAGGTTGTGGGAACCCGAGGAAGCACTTCGGCATGTTAACCATCCAGGAACAGAAAGCACTGGATAACCAGCGCCTTCAAACAACCGACCTCTAATGACAGGTGGCGCCGTTCTGGCGCCACCTGCTTTTATCTATCAGCCTTTGTGTATTATACTTGTTTTGTGAGATAAGAAGAGCGTTAGCGAGCGAGAATTAATCATGAGCATTGGAAAGACAGTTGGATCTTCTGTATACGTGCACCGCGACTACGAGAGCTTAGTGGTCCCAGCAAGGGAACTTGCCAGGGCAAAAGAAATCGCGGGTAGTAGGATAAGCGGTTATACGTGCGTACGCTACAACAAACGCAGTAAGTCCATAGCATTCCAATTCTCTCCAAACTTCGACACTGCAGATGAGCCTATAGTTGGGGATACCATTCTAGTAAAAGCGGATGGAAACATAACTGTAACGCCTATGGGGATAGACCCAATGGTCTGGCACCACAAATGGATGTGGGTTGGCAGTGATTATGAGGGGTTTGACGTTGTGGCTAGCAAGAAGAGAAGCGAGCAGTGGAAGGCATACGTAAGGAAGTCTGATCTCCCCAAGATAGGACGAAAATCATACTGGGACAAAATCAGGAAGGAGTGGGAGTAATCAGGCCATAAGGGGCGGAGGGGGGATGGCATATGCCGATGATAACACTTACCAACCAAACGAACGAACAAATTGAAATGAGCATCGGGACTATATACGTCGGGTCATACCTAACTACCGATTCTAGCTCATTGACCATGCAAGATATGATAATGATAGTGTCTGGCCTGGTTCGATCAGAACCAGATGGATATGGATATTATCAATCTGGTGAAGAGCCTGTACGCTACGCCGGGCAGGGTCTCTCCAAATGCGGATACACGATGGAGGTAAGTCTGGCTTATAACGGCGGACTAGAATTTAGGGGGGGGGTGGGTTGGCCGTGGCTATGCTAAATGACAAATATATAGAGGGTCCATGGTTTGATGGCATGAAGCGCATCATGGTCGATCAGGCCCTTACGCTGGCAGCACAAAAAGGAAATCTTGGTACCGGTACGTTGGTGCAGAAGGCCTGCGAAATACTTGGGTTCAGGGAAGGCACAGAAGAAGCAAAAGACGTACAAAGGTACTTTGACGAAGAATGGGAGGTAACCGAAGAATGGACAATGAAATCTGTCCCTGTTGCGGAAGCTACTACATCAGACCAGGCGGATACAGTATCTGCCCCAACGTCCCAGGAACAATAAGCTGCGATATGATCGACCAGCGTCCGCATGAAGAGGACGATTTCATGGCAGAGGCCATGGAGATCATCGAGCATGTGGCCACAGACGGCGCGGAGATAACGTCAGGGCTGGTGGAGGCCGCAAGGAAGCTCTGCGGTATATACGAAAGAAAGTACGATGACGTGCCGCTGGACATCCCCAACGATGTAATACTAAAGCTGGCGCTAATGGCGCACCGACGCGATATCACCCTGAATAAGCTCATCAACGAGCTTCTACGCAAAGCCGCCGAGAACGAAATAGGAGCAGAGGAGGAATGAATGCTATTTGTGGGGGAAAAGCGTAGCGATACAGCAAAGCGAATGGGGGTTACGTGGGAGGACGGAAGGTTGGCTACAAAGCAACTTTTCGATGCCCTGCGGGACAATGGCGTAGATCCAGTCCAAGGAATATGTGGACACCAAGACGGCACTTTTGTGGGAGTGCGAAAATGGGCACCAGTGGGAGTCTATGCCATCCGGTGTAAGGAATGGCAGATGGTGCATAGAGTGTCATATTGAGCGCCAAAAGGCCAGCACGTTAGGGGCCGTGAGGCGAGTAGCGAAAGAGAACGGCGGGAGATGTATATCGAACGTGTACAGCGACGCTGGGTGCAAGCTGTTATTCGAGTGCCCTAAGGGACACCAGTGGTGGTCTAATCCCAGCCTCATTAAAACTGGCCGGGCGTGGTGCCGAATATGTGCGCTCGAATCCAGAAGAGAGGCTAAACTGGATGAGCTAAGTGGGATAGCAAAGGACCGGGGAGGCAAATGCCTATCTACGCGATACACGTGCAACTACCACAAGCTCCTGTGGGAGTGCGAAAGTGGGCATCAATGGTGGGCTACGCCCTCCAGTATAAAACACAGCAGAACATGGTGCCCAACGTGCAGCTCCAGCCATTGCGAAAGCACCTGCCGCAGGATGCTGGAGGCTCTTTTCGAGTGTGAGTTCCCGACAATGTATCCTGATTGGCTGATAGGGGTAAACGGCCACCGCCTAGAGCTGGATGGTTACTGCGAGGGGCTGGGCCTGGCCTTCGAGTATCAAGGAATACAGCACTCTAAGCACAGCGAGTTCTTTCACAGCAGCGTGAAGGACTTCGAGAACCAACAGCGCAACGACGCCAAGAAGGCGGAGCTGTGCAAGGACAAGGGGATAACATTAATGGAGATCCGCCCCGACAAGCCCAACGTGAGTAATGAAATAATATATACCTTAATAATGGAAGAGTGCGCCAGGCTGCAGATAGCTATACCGAATCCTTGCGACATTAATGAGATAGACCTTCAGGGCCTCTACAGCAGGCCCCTATTTAGATCTACCAAAGGCCGGTAGCTCAGTTAGATAGAGCGCGGCCTTCCTAAGACCGAAGTCGGGGGTTCGAGTCCCTCCTGGTCTGCCAACATCCATGGAGTCAGCGGCGTGGTGGGAACACGCACGGAGAATGGGGTTGTCGGAGCAGGCATATGGGACTACGTCCCTGCCACCCCTATGACATCTCCGCCGACGCACCAGGTTCGAATCCTGGATGGCTCCAACTTTTTCCTGGGGGAACGAGAAAAAATGAACGCCTATCTTTCGATAGACCTAGACTACTGGATGCATCATGGCACGCACAATCACGCTACAGAATTTATCAAAAAAGTGCTATCGCTACGCGTTCCAACTGTTGTGGTAATAGAGCACGAAGAGCTTGTGCCATATATCAATAAGGTACTACGCAAAGACATCGTCTACAACGTAGATTACCATTCTGACATCGTCTCCAAGGATGACATCTGCAGAAGCAAAAACCCAATGGATTGCAATTGGGCAAATTACGTAAGGGGCAGAACAAAGGCAGAGTTCTGCTGGATAGTACCCGAAGAAGAGTGTTACACATATGAACTGGGTACGTGCCATGGTGACTTCGAAAACGATCCATTCTGTCCACAGAAAAACAGTGGATGGAGAAAATGCACGTGGAGTACAGACCTAGACTTGATAGCGTGGAAGTCAATTAAGGCTGCAGGTATCTGTATAAGCCCACTTTACATAAAAACAATGCCTATATCGGGGGCACTTAAAGTGCTAGGTATAGACATGAGAAGAGTAAAAGAGTTTATACGTAGTGCCCGACGTTGTAATATCAAAAAACGTGATCGGGGAACCTTGCGTAGCTTTTGGGGGCATACAAAATGAAGATCGCGGTAGATTTCGACGGAACATGTGTCGACCATCGGTATACCGGAATAGGGAGAGATGTTCCAGGCGCCGTAAGCGTTTTGCGTCGCCTAGCTGGAGAAGGACACTCACTCTTCCTATACACCATGCGTTCCGGAAAATTCTTAGCCGATGCAATTAGGTGGTTCAAAAACAGAAACATACCCCTATCCGGAATAAACCAAGATCCTGAACAGGTAGACTGGACTTGCAGCCCGAAGTGCTATGCGGACGTATATATCGACGACGCAGCGTTTGGGTGTCCTATGATATCCCAACCTGGCTTTAGGCGTCCGTGTGTTGATTGGGATGCAGTTGGTTCAAAATTGCTGTCCACGGGCGGCTACAATGGCTCCACCGAAAATGGGCAGACAGCACCAAAACATAACACTTGTATTTTCTGTCGTGCTGAGCTCTTAGAAGAACGCGACGGGGTGCGAGGTGGGGGGCTGGCGTGCCTATGCGCCAAATGTCGAGCGGAAGAAAGACACAATTATGATGTCGAACCAGACGTGAGCTTCAATCATGACGGCAGCAAGGTTGGGGAGGGCTAAATATGGGAGATGTTGCAGTGCAGCTTAAGGTCTCCGAGGTCCTGAGTAGGGGGGCGGGTAATGGCCGATAAAGAGATACCACTCTGCGTCAGGGTCGACGTGGACGAGAATGACGTAGCAACCTGCTCCACGGAGTGCCCATTTTTCGAAGGGTACTTCCTGGAGTCGGTGGCTGAATGTAACCTATTCGGCAAGCCCCTTAGGCCAAAGATGTCTTATAGGTGCACCGATGGGTTTTATTGCTGCGATCCTTGCGAGAAACTATGGCCGTAGTAGAATGTGGATATGTGGGCGAACTGGTATCGACTGGTAGTCGAGCAAGAAGCTGGAGCGTGGTAGCTCACCCTGGAAAAAGGCCTACAAAAACTCCAGGGGCTTCCCTAGCGGCTAGCAGGACCGGGGGTTCGAATCCCCCGCGCCTACACCATATGCGCCAGGGCGTAGCTCAATAGGGCCACCGAAACAGGGACACGCAATAGCGGTCCAGATCGGCCCGACGGAAGAGCCCCGGAACTCCCGGGAGATGCGGGTTCGAACCCCGTCGCTTATGGCGCTCCAGTTTATTCCGGGCGGACTCCATTTTTCACATTGGCCCTATAGCTTAATTGGAAGAGCGGCCGCCTGGGCTTGGGAGACGTGGGTTTCGAGGCCCACCGGCCGGGAGAGTTGATCGCCTTCCGGTCTTGTAGCTCAGGACTCTAAACTTATACGAAAAAAGCGGAAGAGCACCAAGCCATAGAGAACGCGGAGAGATCCAGACTCGATATCTGGTAGGGCCAAATTATCCAAAAGGAGGGAGTGGTAATGTCATCACAGCAGGCGCTAAGGCGCGAAAGAAAGAAGGCTCAATATTCAACACGAAAACGCCGTATTGAATGGCACAAGGCCATGGACAAGCGGTATAGTAAGACGCTAGCCAAACGCCTCAAGCGAAAAACGCTTGTGTGTCCATACATAAAATGGTAACTGATTAAGTCGCGAGCTCCAAACCAACCACCAACCTCACACCCGTCCATGTCCGGGCGGGTTTTTTCCTGGCATAAGAGAGGAGAATAATGGCAAGAGACATACCTAAGGGTGCGCGGATCAATCCTGCACCGGGAATGGAACTGGCAAAGAAAATTATGAGCGATGTCGCCTTGGAGGAGCGTATCGTTAAGCTGGAGAAAGAAAACAAAGAACTACGAGAGCGTCTAGATCGCCTAGAGAGGTCGACCACATTCAGAGAGTGGTTAGAGCAGGCGTTTTGATTTCGCTCTGATGATATTACGGATACCATAGATACCTTGGATATTACAGATACCACCGCAAAAGTATTTCGCATGGTAATCTATCCGAGGAACGACTATGGGTCTCATGGTTAAGGGAAATTCAAAGCTAGGCCCCGAGGTAGGCATATTCAACCTGCCTCCGATCAAGACCTGCACACCTTCAGACTGGTGTCTGCATGGTGGCAAAGACGGTAAGCCGATGTGCTATGCTCTGCGCGGGAAACATCCCCTGCCGAACGTAGTAGCGGCAAACAAGCGAAAACTCAAAGAATCGAAACGAAAAGACTTTGTGCAGCGTGTAGTGAAAGAAATCAAGGGCCGTTTTTCCTATGTTCGCATCCACGCATCTGGGGACTTCTACAGCGACGAGTACGTACAGAAGTGGATCGACATTGCGAAACAAGGCCCGGACATCCTGTTCATCGCCTTCACAAAGCGCAGAGACCTAACCGAATCCATTAGGGAGCTAAATAGGCTTCCGAATGTAAACATTCGCGAAAGTCTCGACAAAAGCAGACCCAAACCAGAAATGGGTCTTAAGTTTTCCTTCATAAATCATTCTGCACCCCCACGAAGGAAAACGGTTATTGACTGCCATGAATCATGTCCTGAGTGCGGCTACAGCTGCTGGGTGAAGACGCACGATGTAATTCTCCACGAACATTAGCACCTACAGGCTTCTTCTTACTCCTTCTTCCTGTAGGTGTTACGGCCGGGGGAGGGGCAGATGTGCCTGTCCCTCCTCCTTTTTCGTGGAGACACTCATGGTTGAAAGTACGACATCCAGACTATCCGAAGAGGACCTTGCGGAAAACTCGTTCTATAGCGCAATGAAAAGAACCAAGCTCAGCGCACCATTGCGGTACATAATAGGGCTTAAGCTTGGATTTGGTCGAGTTTTTCACCAGGGCCCAGGTAGAAGAGAGAACCCAGACAGAGACAAAGTACGGAGCATAGCTACATCCGTGATCGAATACGATCCCGGATATGGTCCAGGCAACAGATCAGTATTATGCAAGTCAGATTGCGACCAGGCTATCTCCATATACGTTCTCAATGTTCTGGCGCCAGAAGCAAGAAGGCTTGCCATATCGGACATGCATGGCACGCTTAAGCGTGGTAGTATCGCTTACGTAGCCGTTAGGAGCCTGAGCGATATAACCAGAAGCAGTGAAAACTGGCAGCCATATAAAGACGGCTACCTGGTTATTCAAGATGGGATTCCACACTTTCAGAGGGGTTTTACTACTTGCCAGTTGATGGAGGAACTGGCAAGCATGTTTGGGCAAGTACAGGCGCATAACTTGGGTGGCTATACGCTAGCTTTGGCCCATAAGCTTTGAGGGAGTAGAACATGGCTAGGGTTTCCGTTGGGGTAGGTAATTCGGGACTGTTCCACAAGATGTTCATTATAGCCATGCACCGAGGCGACGGCGAGGCCGCCCTGGATGGCATTGTCAATCAATGGATGTTATCGAGGGCGATGGAAATCGACGCCAAGCTTGAAACTGGAGGATCGATCAGGAGGATGCTGCAAGGCAAGCTTATATCGCCGCGCAGATACGGATACGGAGAACCAGATGCCGGAACAAACGCCAGTAGAACTACGGAAGCTAGAATTGGCGGTTGACCAGTTCGCGGCCGCCATGAAGCTGCAGCTTCTCAGGAAATTCACGGAAGGATGGGCAGGGTGGGATAACCCAGAATTCGTAGATAGCGATGCGGCTATAGAGCGCCTTCTCGAATGCGCCAGCCGCAATGGTCCGCCAAGAAAAGACATGGTGAATGTAGCGAACTTCGCTATGTTTATTTGGCACCGATACGCTAACAAGTAAAGACAAGGGGGTGGTCCTTTCGGGCCACCCCCAAGTCCGGTTGGTTCAGGAATCTTTAGCTATTAGATGCTCACTGCGATCCGCCAGCAGTCCCTGTAGCGGCTCTCCGCTCGCTATTG
>Ga0180433_10005519_pt1 | contig 17030 bp, 28 predicted proteins | sample SS_ome_8_FD_132980 | JGI IMG/M metagenome (GOLD analysis project Ga0180433, IMG submission 132980) | Hypersaline lake sediment archaeal communities from the Salton Sea, California, USA - SS_1_D_1 metaG | ecosystem: Environmental > Aquatic > Non-marine Saline and Alkaline > Hypersaline >... | reverse complement strand
TCAACGCCTCACGAGACGCAATCGGTGGATTCGCAAGCAACTGGATGGAGCTAATCGTCACCATGATCGCACTAGCAATCATCCTCACGCTTGTCGTGACCGCATTCGTATTCCGTGGACGACAATAAACACTGCGAGGCTAAAACCTTGTAATTAATTCTTTTTCTTTAATTTATAAACTACCCAACAAAGCACTTAAAGAGTACTATCAATGCTAAAAGGTTTTAAGCAGAGAGGGGAAAGATATAAATACTACTACTAACTAAGTGAAGGCATGACAATCGTCAAATGCCACAAATGCGGCTACCAATGGGAAACCACAAGCGACCACCTCATGATATGCTGCCCAAACTGCCTACTCAAAACAAAAAAAGACAAAGAACAACACAACAAGGAAGACAGATCATGAAAGAACGCATAATCACCTCTTTTCCCCCAGGCGCAGGCGATCTACCCCATTCTAATACCACCACTGCCTGCGCCCAGGGTTTATACCCACTACTCAGAGATCTCATAACAGAAACAAGAGCAATACGAGCACAACAACAACGAATACTCAACGAAATAAACCTCATATGGCGTTGGATCTCAGACTTCAACAAAACACTAGAACGCACAAAAATACTACACATACAAGACCCAGACAACGACATCTTCAATAAAAGATAACGATTATTAGATTATTCAGTACACAGATTTAAGTAATTACAAAACCAAAAGGTGATGGCAGATGATGGCAAACACACCACACACAAGGGTGAAAAAAAGTTCCATAGGAAAGAAGGGGGGGAGGGGTAGCAACTTATTCTATGATCTCATGCGCAAACGCAATAGACTCAGCCCACTCGGCAAAAGAAAAGCCCTGGAAACAATAACCCAAAACATTAAGAGATCCATCCTCTATCGCAAGAAGAGCGACTTTAAACACTGGATCCGCGAATTCTCACGCCTAGCATACAAATCACAACTCCCATTTACCTGCGAGAAATGCGGCAGCGACAAACACATAGAAATACACCACACAGTTTACAAATTCCCTGTGGAACTCTGGCACTGCCAACAACTCTGCAGAAGTTGCCACATGAAAGAAGAATCAAGCAAAATAGAATGGTGATGAACAATGAACCAAACAAACCAAGAACTTCAAAAAGCACACCAAATCGTCACACACCTACTCAGAACCGACACAGAATGCAGAAACAACGACAACAGACTCATATACCGCGCATGGAGCACACAAAGTCCAGCCGACCTCATCACACTAAGCAACGTACACACCCTCCTACCCGCAGAAAGCATCACACGCGCAAGACGAGAAATACAAAACGAACAAGGACAATACCTACCAACAAGACCAGCCATCCTCATCCGAAGAGGCATCAAAGAAACACAAATACGCCAACACTACGCCCACAAACCAGAAATCATCCAAGAATGGCAAGAACAAACCTACCAAATAAAATAACACCTTCCCAAAATAAATCCGACTAAAGTCGGGGGTTTTCAAAGAATGGAAAAAACAATTTGGCAAAGAGAAAAAGAAGCATTTATCCATAGGATTAATCATCCAGAAGAATATTGTGGAAAATGCGGTAAGAAGATTGGAGTTTGTAAACACACTAAGGGGGTGAGTTTGCTTTCCTCCCACGACTAAAGTCATGGGTATTCAGCAAACGATTTTTATGAAATACTTCAATACAGACGAAACGATGAAGACACCACAAGAAAAAGCATGGGATGAAGCAAAGCTCAGTCCAAACCTTGACTATGAACACGGAGCAGATGAAGGTCTGAGAAGAATACTAGATATTGCTGTGCGAGAAACAAAAAAAGAAGTTATAATTTGGTTAGATGAAGAAATCAGCTATCTTGAAGATCATGTAAAAAGAGCAAATGAAGGAATTCCTACAAATATTGAACGAATTGAGTCATGGATATATCAAACTGAGAGAATAAAAAAACATTTCAAAGAGGCCAAACGATGAACGATCTCATCTTCATGGCAAGTGTAGGGCACTTCATCATAACCCTAATCATGTGGGCAAACCTACAAGCAAAACTCGACAGAATCATAAAGCAACACTCCAAAGAGACCAAACGATGAACACACCACAAGAAAAGGCAAAAACCGAGATGCAAATAGTTAAGTCTTGCAGTAAGAGTATTATAGTTGAGTTATTAATGTGGGAACTTGATTTGCTTCTTGACATTGCTGTGCGAGAAACAAAAAAAGAAACAGAAGCTGTTTATAAAAAAGCTGTTGAAAACATGATTGTTCAATACCAGGAAGAATGGGAAACTAAAAAAGAAACTCCCATGGGTTTAGCGTTAATGTTTGAAAAACATCTCAAAGAGGCCAAACGATGAATAACATGCAAAAAGAGAACCTCGGTTCAATATTGGGCTTAATCATTGGCTTAGCTTTTGCCATGGTCGTGGGTAGCACATTGGAAGATTTACAACGAGTAATGATCTTAGCCTTTATAGTATTGCTAGTAGCATATATCATAACTACCCAAACACAAATGAGCGACTCCTGGCGAATCAAAGTACACAGGAAAAACAACAAAGAGGCCAAACGATGAATAAAAAAATATACACAAACGACCAACTGATAGACAAATTAAAAAAAGAAGGTATCATAATTGAACCAAAGAAGGGGTATTACATGATACTCAGCGTGGGAACATGACACTCGAAAAAAAGCCATTCACACGCTACGACCTCGAAGATGAGGACAAAGGCGAGAGAATCACCGTCAGACTCAACCCTGAAGAACGCGCCATGCTCGACGAATGGAAGCGTATATTTGACATTCAAAGAGATTCGACTGTCTTAAAGCGTCTCGCCTACTGTGGAGCAAATGTCATACATGGCACTTTAGGAAAGGATTTCGTACGGTTTCTTTTAAAAAAGGATCGTGCCAGATACGACACAGTATCGCGAACACAGGACTAAATGTCACACGAAAAAATGAGAAATGTCACACATTTTCAACGGAGAACCCCACCTAAAGAAAAATGACCTCTGAACAACGGCATCATACAGCTTATGTAATGCTCTGTGTTTGTTGTGGGCTTGTTCTATTGGGTGTGTCTGTTTTATTGGTCACAGAGGCTTATTTTATGACTCAGTGTCCGCGCTGTGCATGGCGAGACAGAGGAGACGGCCTACCAAATGGGTATTATGTGTTCGATGACCGATACTTTTCTGTGTGGGTAGAAGGGCAGGACTTCGAGCAGATCAATAAAACATACTACCATGAAGCGTGTCATGCGTTAATCCACGAGGATTATGAGCATTTTTGTGTTGAGCATTATTTTGATTAAAGGTTTTTAGCGTTTTGTTTATAAAGGGGGGAAAGATATAAATACTACCTACTACTACTGACTGAATAGGTGATGCAACATGCCCGACGTACCAGCAACCATTGATATAATTCAAGAACATGAGGGTCATAACAAACTACCTGAGATCCGCGTGTGGTGCCACCCACTCAAGGGTGGAGACGATTTCTATTATGTCTTCGATACTTTCATGGCAGCCGCCAAGTTCATAACGAAACCGCACAAGACGTATGTACCAGAGAAAGTACCCCTCCTCGCTTTCAAAGGGTGGGAGTTGAACCTGTTCAATCTAAAGCCATACAAAGGTGATGCGTAATGAAAAAAAAACCACATGAATATCACGAACACACACACATAAACGTCTTTGAAGATGGTAGATCGGCAACCACCTTTATAATGAGGATCTTTTATTTTATTGTCCTTTTGACAGTATTTGTTTCTGCCATAGGAAAACTCGGGTATGTTACCACAGCGCATATCGTAGATCACGACTCCGTTTACTATAACTGCTTGAACGCCTGCAAAGAAGAAGATATGGATGTTGATATGTGGTGCGGTAGCATCACTAATAAAGAAATCAAATATAACCCCTACGATCAAGGAGCATGTATTCAAAGCTGTAACGCCATGCTCCTCACACTCCAAGGCATAGGTGGTGAAGAATGATTAATTGGGATGGTGTTGTCGCGCTTATATTCGTAGGTAGCACCATTGGATCTTACAAGCTCATGAAATGGTATTATGGCAGAAAAAACAAAGGTGATGAAAAGTGATTAAAGGATTAAAACTGAAATGTGATCGGTGTGGTTATTCGTGGTCGTACACAGGCAAACTACAACGCGCCACGTGTACAAACTGTGGATACAAAGTTCAAATTAAGGTAGGTGATAAACATGCCAAAAACAAGAATTGATACGCTCTGGGTAGCAGCAGCAGGTGCCCTAGTTCTTAGCTTTCCCTCTTGGGTGATGATGACAAACTCGGTTCTTGCCAAGATTGTTGGTGCTATCTGGGCGTTTCTTGGCTGGTTCTTGTTTGTAGCAATTATGGAAAGCACAGCAAGAAAACAAGAAAACAAAGGTGATGCAAAATGGAATGGTGGACATTCCCAACAGCAATGCTCAGCATAGCATTCATACTATGGCTCATAAAAAGTGGGCTACTGCCCGAGGAGGTAAACAAAGATGTTTGGAAAAAAGAAAACAACAGAACCAGTTCCAGAACCAAAACCAACAGAAAGCGTCCAGCCAAAGGTAGACGATCCAACAACAAAGGAGACGCCTCCTACTTCACAGGACTCTTTGAATGAAGCATTCAGAAAAGAATCTGCTGAATACTACGAGAACAACTACCTCGGAATGATTGGAAACCACCCTGCAGACAGACGAGACGAACTGCTCTTTGCGATCTGCAACGAACTTAGACTGCTTAGAAAACAACTAGGTAAGTGAACTGTGGCGCGTTCATTCGCGCTTTACTTTTTCTTTTATTCTTTTCCACAACCCAGGCTTTTTCTCTGGGGTGTTTTCGTCTGCTGTGCGAACATAACTAATTTTAGTATGGTCTTTTAAAAGGCTGTCTAATTCGGCTATCTCTTCTTGCGTGTGGATCTTATTAAGTGCTTTGCGCGTGAGCTTGTGTCGCATTACCTTTTGAATAAATATGTCGTAGGCTGCGATGTTTCTTTGAATCTTCATAACCTTTCGAGAGTCTGCAGTGATTTTCCATATTATTTGACTGTCATCTTTATTGGTGTACATCTCGTCCACTCTCGTTCTTAGTGGTAGCATGAATGGGCGGATCTTTTTCTCAATGCTTTGAGCGTTGCCTTTTGGTGTTGTTATTCTAATGGTTATTTTCATATGGCATAACGTCCAGGGTTTGGTTTGTGGTGAGTTGTTTAATGTCCATGTGTGTGCAGTAGCATTGTCCTTCATTGAGAAGGTTGATCCATTGCTCATCACGGTATCTTTGAACCTCTCCAAGCTGGTTGTACACCCACAAGCTGGCAAATATTCCAATAACTGCCATGATTGCGAGCAAAATGACCATTATTTGTTGACTTTTTGTCATCATGTCCGTTCACCCCACTGGGTTTTAAATATTTATTAATTTCTAATTTCTATATACTAGTATGGGATGCTCTGCAACTATATTGCTAATCTGCTTCTGCGACAACGAAACCCCCGCATTATCAAAGATTCGAGACAACTCAGATTGATTGAAAACCCTCTCCTTGTACAAATACCGTAGGATGATATCGCGCTGTAACTTGTACCTATTGGGAGCTTCATCAGCATTCCGCTCTCTTCGCAAGAAATCGAGTTTCTTCTTCTCATACGCCTCGCGATCAACTGTCCACACATTGGGAAAGTTTCCCCAGAAGTTCCTGTGCACTGCAGCATAATTTCGCTTATCTTTTCCCAAATGGTACAATAAAGACTTCTTAGTCTCTCCGAAGTATTCAAAGAAACCCCTGGTACGACTCAATACCTCCCCTTCTGGTGAGTTCTTACGTTCCTTTTTGACAAAAACATTCACCAAACACTCACTCTGTGTTGTTGCAAGTCCCTTGCTCAACTCAAAGAAGTCTGGAAGAATCACAATTGTAATGTGGTTCATCATGCCTGTCTCTGCAAAATAATCCCTAAGAGCCTTGTTTGCCTTGTGCATGGTCTTTGTTGTTTCAAGCCCTTCCCTTCCTTCATCATACACCAAGATCTGTTGCGAGTTGTTCACGCCCTTTTCCATGAGTTCATCTCCAGAGAAACAAATGTTCCACGCAGTATCATGGTGCCATGGGCGTTTTGTCATTTGTGCGAGATAATACGCTATTTGTTGACCGAGAACGCTCTTTCCTACTCTGACTTTCCCATCACCTGTGATGACCACTACAAAGCTCCAATCGCCCTTATTCATATCATAAACCATAGAATCAAGATTGCTTTTCAGGTATTGGTGCATGAAGAATTGCTTATCTGTGACGCGAATCATTGCGCAAACCTTGGATCATCCTTCACTTTGGTTTTGTACCCTGCCTTTTTAATGATCTTGCGAAGAAATATCTCGAATGAATCTAAGTTATTGTACAAATCGGAGGATATTTCCTGCATTCCTGAGAGTGCTTGATTTCTTGGTCGTGGTTGGTTTACCTTTGCATTAATGTCATTCATAAACACATTTGAAGCTATGAGTTCTGTATCACTCATGTCATCAGACATCTCACGGCGGATCGTTGCAAGTGCAGAGAACCATCCGTGAGCGTTCATTTCGCGGCTACAGTTGCCACACTCCCAAAACAAAAAGTTTATTCTGTTGAGAAAAGAAACAGCATAGTTGAACTCGGATTGTTCTCGATGCTCGGCCATCTGTTCAAATATTCTATATACTAGTATAAATATTTAATCGAAAAGATTTAAATATTCAAAACATCCAAACTTCAAACACATGGCGTTACCTCCTGGAGCACCCTCCAATCTAGACCCTTCTCAGTTCGAGCAAATTAACGGTAAGTATGTCCGATACGAAACAACACCAACAGGAAAAAGACTTATCAAAGAAGAAGTTGTCAGAGAAGGCGGACAATACGTTTACAAGCAATACAAGATCGTACCGTTCAAAGAAAAATACTTTGAACAAACTCCTTCTGGTCAAACCAAAGGCAGACACAGACAAGCATACAAAACCGCCATAATCAGCTCAACAAGATACTATGCGTCAGGAGCGCGTGTTGTCAGCGCAACACAATACGAAAACACATACGGCACAAAACCTCAAAGAATCATCAAAAGCATATACAACCCAAAAGGAAAAAAAGTCAGAGAACTAGACCCAGAATGGTACAGAATAAAAGAAACCCCCAAACCTCAAAAAGGAATCGTTCTGAAAAGCGCAAGCGGAGACGAACTCATCACCGTAACCCCAAAGGGGAAACCAGGAAGTCCAACTAATCTAGATGCATACGCGAGCCTACAATACGTAGACATCACAAAGAAACGCCCTCCAACTGCAGGAGAGATTGTTCGCGCCTACCGCCAAGGATCTGTTCAAGAACTCCCAAAAGGATGGTACCCCGAAAAAACAGATACAGAACTCAGCAAAGAGTTTATCACCATCGCGCCTACTGCCGCGCAACAACCAAAACTTATAAGAACTACCACTGGAACTGTATATGCCATACAAACGAATGGAAGAAAGGAGTCATCACCTGGGGTGAGTGGCAGAAGCTCTGCCATTTACCCCTCCATTCCCTCCCCACAACAAACAGGAAGATCAAGCCCACTCTACGCAACAGGCGTGAAAATAGACCTTAAACCGCCCAATTGGTACCAAAAAGCAGAACGAAACGTAGCAAACTTCGGACTGCCTCGCCTCAAATATGAAGGAGATTTTATAGTCAGCGTGCAAAGAAAACCCCTTAAAAAATACTTTCAAGAATATGAACGAAACATGCTCAACCTCCGCGAAGAACGCGTAGGAGACAAAACCCTCACAGGCCGCGTAAGACAAGAAACTTCTCTCATACAAGCAACAGAACTTAAACGTCTCGGCGACAGCCCACTAAGAACAGCAGTAGTTGCAGGAACAGCAATAGGATGGAAAGGCTTCACACGCTTTGCAGAACCACTCGGCAAGCTTGCCAGAACACAAATAAAAATATCAGAACTAGGAATTGGCGCAGCATGGGCAGGTAGTCTAGCACTACAAACAGCAATGGCACCCCCAGGAAAGAGAAAAGAAACCTTCTACTATCACGCACTCGAAGGCGCAGAGTTCGGTGCCGCATACAAAATGGTCGGCATACCAAAAGGCGTTAGCAAGTTCACAGAAACAAGAGTTGCAAATCGACAGTTCAGACTGCGACCAGATCAAATCGGCGATCCTTGGAAACCACAAGAAGTGCAATTTCCAAAAGAAGCATACGTTGACGTTCCAAGATCAACAGAACCAGGCGTAGTGCGCTTTGGAAAATCACAATACATCAGGCTTCCAAGTGCAAATACTTATACTGCCCAACTCGAACTTGGATCACCAGGAAGCCTTAGAAGACTCGACTTTTATGCGTTCACTGAAAGCGGCGGAAGAATAAGAACAACAAGACCACCAACACTTCGAGAACCACCATTCAGATTGACTCCAGAACAAAGATTCAATCTTGAAACAATCAAAAAACCAGCACAGAGCGGAGAACAACTGACAATCACTCGACAATATCCAACCCCTGAAGTAACCCTTTCAACAGAAAAAGGACTGACATCAAAACGAATATTCCCCAGCATAAGACGACTCACACCAGAACAATACGCATTAAAGCAAGAAATGAAAGGCAGCCTTTATATCACTCGTGGAGCCAAACTTCAAGAAGGTATTCTCGGAACATACACACCAGCAATTGGAAAACAAGGTCTACCATCAATTGATATAAGCTTTAAGTATTTCAAGTTTGGACGAGTAAAACCAAAACTTTATCAAAGCACAATAAAACACGAGTTGATCCATGGAAAAGGTGGCTTGTTCTATCACTCAGAAGCACTCACGCTGTTTTCAGAAAAGAAAGTCCCCTTCTCCCTTTTGTTCCCTCGCTCCCTAGAACTCGGCCTGCGCAAACTTGGAAAACCAAAAGCTGACAAACTATCAATCGGTCTGCGACCAGGAGAAGTAACAAGAATATCAGCAACAAAGGTTGACCTGGGAATGAAACAAGGAAAAGGAAGACAAACAACCCTTGACCTATTTAAAGCAAAACGATACAGACGCCTAGAACTTGAAAGCCTCACCGTAGAAACAGGACGCGACAGAGGAGAATTCGGTGGTGGAATCAAAGAAGGAAGAAGAGTTATCACGGACTTTGGAGAAATAAAACTCCCAAGGTTTGGTGGAAGACTCATCTCAGATCCTCGCTCCACATCAAGAATTAGAGATGATGTCAGATTCGATATTCCAACAGCCATAAAACAAGACGATAAAGTTGGATCAATCTTTCGCGTCGAACAAGCTGGAATGCGCAGACAAATACTCATCACAAAGTCTTTACCATCAATACGAGAGATCACAGGTGTAAAGCCAGATGTCATCGAATTACCAAAACAAACACCGCGAGAAGACGTCAGACTCATTGGAACTCCCCAGTTCGACTTCGGTAGACCACCTGATGTTATCAGAGACGATTCCAGAACTAGAGATCCAGACCCAATAGTCAAAGACCCACCACCCCTTCCTCCCGATTTATGGCTTCCAAGAAGAAGTGCAAAGAGACAATCACTAGGACTTCCTAGTCTTAAAATTCCTGGTATAAAAACAGGGTACACGCCTTCTGTCGAAGCAATCTACCGAGGAGTTACTGCACCAAAACTCCCATCAAACAGAGCATATAAGACAGGACTCGTGCTCAGACCAATCGTGATATAATGGATTCCGAACAACAAAACGCGCTTGCCTCAAGCATGGCACTTCACAGCCTACGAAATGACACTCCTTATAGAAGTCCCAATCAAGGCTTTGATAGCAACATGTTCTATTTAACAAACCCCGATAATGAAATCTATAAAATGGAACTCCTGTTCAGGGGTAAAGCACTCAACGAGAAAAACGAAGAAGTACAAATAGGAGAACCACTCATGAACGAAGTAGGCGTAGCAAGAATTGTTGGAATCGTTCAAGCAGGCATTGTCAACCAAGTCACCATCATGGGAAACCTCAATGCAAAGAGCGAAGTGCCATCAATCATGATGGCACTTGCTGACACACTCATCACAGATCTCATGGTCAACAGGCACAGATACGGCATAAAAGATAAAAGTGCCAGAACTAGCATATTGTTCACAGCCCTAGTAAAATCATTCATAGCTATGAAACGATCAACAGAAGAAGGAATGAGCGATAAGAAGTTCTGGCGAGGAAGCCAACACGAAATCGTCTCAAGAGTTCAAGGCGAACAAAAGAAATCAGGCTTCAACATGGGCAGCTTAATGCAGGGGAAATACTAAAATGGCACCAATAGACTATGGAGCAGTATCAGACATCGTGTGGGGAATTGGCAAACTCCTCGCAGTTCTCGTACTAATGGTTGGCGTGGGATGGGTAACATACATTATCACAACGCGCATGCACTTGTTCTCATACAACTACAAAGTACTGTGGATCGACTCAAAAAACCCAGTAAGAGGAGGCTCAGACAAAGCAGGCATATTCGTCGATCAACGCACAGGCTATAAAAGATTGTACCTAAAAAAAGCAAATGTTGGACTAGACCCAGACAACGTACCCTGGAAACTCATCGGCGGTTCTAAGTATATTTTTCTCTTGCGCGATGGACTGAAAAACTTCCGATATCTCGATCTCAAATTCACCCCAAATCCAGGATATGAAATTCAAGTAGGAGAAGAAGACCTGAACTGGGCAATTGCAGCGTATGATCGCTCAAAGAACATGTTCGCAAAAGACATGCTTATGCAGATCCTTCCGTACATCGGCCTCGCCCTCGTTTCAGTGGTCATCATCATCATCTTTGTGCAGTTCTTCAAGCGATTCGACGTCCTTGAAGGTTTGGGAGTATCACTCAAAGAAGCAGCCATCGCACTTAGAGAAGCAAATAGTGGCACAGTGGTGATAGATTGAGACTCATAGCATACTTTGTGTTGTTTATTATCAGCGCAGCAGCGTTTGTCATAGCTGATAACTCAGCATACAACTGGGTGCGACCAACAGAGAGCAGTGCAAGCGTAACAGATGTTTGGGTAAATGAAACTGGAGATAACATGACAGGATCACTTAAAATACAGACAACCTTTGAAGCAACAGCGAACTCAACGCACTGGTGCGTTGGTGGATCATGCCCAACAATGTGAAAATGAACAAAAAACTAGTGCTAGCGTGTGTGATAATGGCGATTATGACATTACAAATCCGAGCTGACGACACCCCACCGATAGGTTATGAAATCTTAACTAGTGAGAATCATCTTCACACGTGGAACCAGAACCCGTTAGGGGACGATAAAGCGCATATTTGGTTTAATGGGTCTTCTGGGTACTTGCAGTTTTTTAATGGCTTAAATGTGTCCGATGCTCGCTCAAGAGCGACATGGCTCACACACAACTTTGGTTTGGCCTACGAGTACGCCAACGGAACAATACTTTATCTTAGCAGGGATCACCTGCAAAACTCAACCAGCGAGCTATCAACAGATAATCTTACGTTCTGGCAACAAGACCTTTATAAATGCAAAACAGTTCTGGGCAGATATTTTTGTGCAGGATGGCGGCGAGGCCAAGAAGTGAACGATGAACTCATGAAGAATCACTTCTTCTTCCTAGCAAATGGCACCCCCATCACCCTACCACGCAACCTGTACTACGTGTGGGAGTTTGAAGACGTCAACATCGAGAACGGCGGTGCTCCAGACTATTTTGAGTATTGCAACATGAGTGCGCACTTTGTAGTGGAGAACGAAACCACAAACTACACAAAAAGCATAGAACAATGCTGGAGACACTTCTTTGGCGACTCACGATCAATAAAAGCAAACAACCTCACACAGTTCTACATTAGGGACTACGAGACAGATCGCGGCCACTCAATCTACTTTAACTACACTGGAAACCACTCTCTTCAATACAAAGGAGGAACAAACGACGTGAAAGTAATCACGAACCTCGGCAAGCTTACCAGCTTTTCAGGCTTTATGAAAGTTCCTATGTGGTGGATTGATGACGAACTCACAAACATGGCACCGCTCGCCACTGGAAACTATTCGGGGTACATCCAAGCTTCAGGTCTTGGAGGAATCACTGTTTATCCTAATACCATTGCAAAAGTTGGACGAACCGTAACGACGAGCACATGGTATCATGGCTTTGTGGGTTTTAACGTATCAGCAGTTCACCAAAATGCAACAGTCACAAACGTATCATTCTACCACATTTACAATACCATAACTACTGGATCGCCTACGAGATGGAGAACGCAGCTATACACTCATGACACCATTAACAAGCTTGCGAGTGGAGATGAAAACAAAGGAACGCTGGCTGTCTCAATAGACTGGCCGACTTATTGCGGGTTTCCAGTAACAAAGCCATGTAAGGGCTGGCATATTCTCTGCGCGGATTCAACAAAAACCGCTTGTAAGAACGTTGACAAAGCAAAACAGAACATCTCAGTTTATACAGTCAGATTAAAGGATTATTCTCTGTATTCCTGGCCGAACTATGTGTGGGCGCATGATCCACTCACGGCTGGCAGAACAAAATGTTTGCTAAACATCACTTACACTGTTGGTTACTGTGACACAAGCTATTACGGCGTTAAAGATTGGCAGATAAGCGAGCCAGTTCACTGCGTTGATGAAGGCACCTTGCAAGTCAACGGTAGCATAATTATCGAAGCTATGTTCCTACTGGACAATACAAACATAACCTTTAATGACACAGACAGGTACGTGCTCGGCACAGAAAACCACACTATCATTGGAGATGAGAACAGCTCAGTAGGCAAAATCATATGAAAAAATGAAAAATGAACAAACAACTGATCCTCATAACGGCAATGATGCTCTTTACAATCACATTAGTGACAGCAGAACCCCTACCCTTATGCGAAGACGAGCAAGTCATCTACTCGAACTGCACCATGCTCACACCCACCCTAGACTGCACAGAATACAACTGGACAGCATGGAACTTATCAGGCGGTCTGGCAGGAAACGGAAGCCTACGACTCCTGAATTCCAGCGTTTACTACTTCAACTTCACCCTGGGAGAAGGGGACTACATCATAGAACTATGCGATCACTCAACGAGAGAGATCCGTGTCAAAGAGGACGAGGATAGAACAATGTTTGCAGCAATAATCATCCTTCCAATGCTGTTGGCCATCATCTTCATGATAGGCGCAGCAAGTCTAGACGCAAGAGAACACAGTCCCCTCAAGATATTCTTATTTCTCCTTTCAGTTCCTTTGTTTTGGACGAGCCTCCACTTTGCAACAGAAGCCATGGCAAAGTTTTATAACTTCCCAAACCTTCAAGAAGCAATAGGTGACACCACGTACTGGATTGCAATAGTATTTGTCGTCATCCTCTCATATTTCGCCCTCTACCTCATTAAAAACGCAGTTCACCTTGCAGCACAGAAAAAGAATGAACGCTTAAACTACTGAGAAAATGAGGAAAAAAGGCAGAACAGGCTGGTTGCCGAGCATGGTTTTGGACGAACTAGACGATATAAAAAGAGAAGAACAGCTGGACAACAAAGGAGATGCATTCAAATTCATGACCAAATACTGCAGAATGGGACGAGAAATCAACAGAATCCGACGCTTCGACTTCACAGGAAAAGCACCACAAGTTGACATCGACAATTACCCACCAGAACCAGACTGCAAGAAGCTAAAGACCCAATTAAAAAAGAGATTGTTTTAAAATGGCAGGACGCGACGTCATATACATTGCGGTGTTTTTGTTCGTGTCAGCCATCGCCCTATTTCTCATCAATTTCATCTCACACACTGTAGTAGACCAAACAGATGGTATTCCAGCAATGAACACTACAAACAATATGACCATGAAATCCATGCAAGCAACTGCAGACGCTTTAGATAACTCTGATTACCTGTTCTTTTCAATATTTATTGCGTTCATGTTTGGAACCATCATAACAGGCTGGCTTGTGGGCGGCCACCGCATATTCATGTTCATATACTTCCTGGTAGTTGTCATTGCAATAGCTATCAGCACATTTCTCACAACCATATGGGAGAACATCACGCCAGTAAAAGCTTTTGGAGACACCATCAACAACTTCCCAATAACAGATCACATCATCACCTTCTTACCCTACTACGTCCTGGCCATTGGATTTATAGGAATTGTCATGATGTTTGCCAAAACCAGCAAAGGCGACTAATAATGAACAAAACAAACCCCATCGTACTCATACTCGCGATTCTTCTACTGGCCAGTAGCGTTAATGCTATTCCAAAACCCACAGCAAGCTGGACAATGGACAACAACGCAACAAACGACCAGTTCGGCAGGTATAACACCACAGCAGAACCCAATGCAGGCGCCCTGCAAACCATACCAGGCATATATGGCAATGCCACTTGGCAGTTTGCAATGTCACGACTCGTTCTTCAAGACACGCTGCTCAAAGAAGTAACAAGCTTTAGCGTGTGCGCGTGGGTCAACAGCACAAGCGGCAGCGTTATTGCAATAGGTAATGCGGAAGGCGCAAACAACCACACATTTAAGATAAGAAGAAACGCTGGAGCCACAAGCACGTGGGTGTTTCATGTTTGGGACGGAACAGACACTGAAAGAACAGCCACCACAACCAGTCTGAGTGGGTTAAACAAATGGGTATATCTTTGTGGAGTGTGCAATGGTACAGACGCAATCATATACGTAAATGGAACTCAAGAAGCAAGCGCAACTTTAACTGGAGGAATTAGTCAACAGCCAGGAAGGGTTTCACTGTTTGCAGCAGCTCTTGGCGGCGATCAAATGAGTGGGTACCTTGATGAGGTAGTCATCTTTGACGATTATGCGCTCACGGATCCAGAAGTTTTAGATTTATACAATAACGGAAATGGCCTGCAGTATCCTTATTACGCCTTGACCAATTGTACAAACAACGAAACACCAATCACCCTTGATCTGAGCATGCGAAATGAACTCAGCCCAGAAGACACGCTCAGAGGCAACATAAGCGTGTATATTACCTATCCAGACAATGACTTGAACGATTCGTTCATCAGACAGAACATTACCTCAATCCAGCTGTGTTCGCCTACAAACACTAGCGTGTTAGATGCCAACATCTATGCTCAGTACTCAACAGACAACGGATTCACCCATAAATTCTATGTGATTAATACCACACTTAGCAACTCAACCAAAAATTATACCATGTACAACACCAACACAACAAACGGCTTTTCAGATCTGGTCGGAACTGTAAGAAAAGAAAGCGACTACACACACTATCCAGGCGTTTTTGTACAACTCCAACGATTTTATGTAGGCGAAGGCACATGGCGAACCGTGCAAATGGACAAGAGCGCAGAATACGGCGCAATCTTCTTCGACATACAAGAACACACAGTTGACTACCGCCTCAGGTTCTACGATCAAGAAAGCAGACTCCTAGAAACCACACAAAGCCTCACACTATCATGTGATGAATACGGAATCTGCGATCTCACCTTCCTCATTCCAGAAACCATAGCTGGAGTAGGAGGAGCAAACATACAAGTAACCTGGAGCTTTGACAACATCACAAAAAACCTTAGTGTAAACTGGCAAGACTCATCAGACCAAACAAGCGACGTCACACTATTTGTCACCAAACAAACCAGCCTTAACTCCAGCGTTATTTGCAGAGAAGACGCAACAGGAAGCGCAGGAACACTCAACTGCAACCTCACAGGGTACCACGGAACCTTTGCAGTGCAATTATACAGTAGTGCAAGCCCAAACAGCAGCAAATTCTTTGTATGGCTTGACATAGCACCAGACCGCCTGTGGAATCTTATCAGCAGAGCAGAAAGCAGTTTTTGGACAGTTGGCTTTGTAGTAACAGCCTTTATTGCAGGCATAGCAAACCCAGTATATGGCATTGTGATGATTGTATTCAGCTTTTTCGGCCTATCCTTCCTTGGAATAGCATCAACAGTTAACATTACCATCATAATAATCATTGCAGCATTAGGCATACTCATAGGACTGGGAATAAAACGACAATGACAAACACAAAAATAAGCCAAATCCTAATAGCAAGCCTTGTCATGCTAGCAGTCATGCTTGGCGGCATTAATCTCATAAACGAATACGTCAGCAAAGACGCAGGACTCCTTGGAAGCATAGAAGATGAACACTACAAGAACTTTAACAGCACCTTTTCAAAGTTTGACCAAATGCAAACTCAAATCAACGAAACCAGTTCACAACTAGCAACAGCAGAACCCGAACAAGGAACGTGGGGTGTATTAAACTCCCTCATATCAACAAGCTGGGCAATGCTCAGATCCATACCAACACAATTATCATTTGTCAGCGATTGGTTCAATAGCATGAGCACAGAATGGGGAATACCAATGTGGTTAATCCTTACCCTCACAGGCTTTATCACCCTATCAATCCTATTTAGCATATTAGGTGCCATATTCCAAAAAGACGTGTAAAATGCCACTTAACCACAGCACATACCAACTCAGCGACCTTAAAAACGTCAGCAACGCAGGAGAACTGTTTCAGTACAGCAACACAGCAGTAGATGGAGCACTCGGCGGCATGTTCCTCATTGCAATATTCTTTATTGCGCTCATAACACTAAGCAAAAAGCACCACATTGTTGACTCTGCAGCCATTTCAAGCTATGGAGCGTTCATCATATCAGGCATACTATTCTACGGCGGTTTACTAAACTTTCAATACCCATTAGCCTTCTTGACAATAGCTTCAATAAGCACCTTTGGCCTCTACATCCGCAACAAACGCTGAAAAACCTAAGGTTAACACAAGCTGTACTTAAATAAGAGTACTCACAGAAAGGACAATACAATGAACCTTGGCGAAACATACCAAGCAGTACTCATGCTGGTTTTAATCGGCATGATAATCGGAGTAGGCGTCCTATCACTTGATAGGTTCGGATCATCTGGAGGCGTGGACAACGCAGCCAG
>Ga0180433_10005518_pt1 | contig 17031 bp, 8 predicted proteins | sample SS_ome_8_FD_132980 | JGI IMG/M metagenome (GOLD analysis project Ga0180433, IMG submission 132980) | Hypersaline lake sediment archaeal communities from the Salton Sea, California, USA - SS_1_D_1 metaG | ecosystem: Environmental > Aquatic > Non-marine Saline and Alkaline > Hypersaline > Sediment... | reverse complement strand
GTCCGATTATTATCCCGACATGGCATACGGGCGGATATCCGTCTCCAGTGCTGCCGAGGCAGATGCTGTCATCAGTAAGATCATCGACTACGAACGTAACCCGCCTGCAGATACGAGCTTCTATGCTAGCGGAGCAGTATGCGCTCAGTTTCAGGATATAAATCTCGATAGCTATTCCGACCGGCGCTTCGTGCTCACCAGTGAGGAGATACGAAACCACCTGATATCAAAAGGTTATTCCATCGAAAGGATATACTTCACAGATAGCGCCATAACTCCCAAGCACTGGAACGATGGCCTTTACGCTGATGGCGAATCCATACCTTCCGACCTGTTGAAACCCGGCTTCGCGTGGAACGGGAATAACAGCGATATCCTCGATAGCATAGGCAACGGTGGTTTCCTCCTACTTCACAGGGGTCACGGTTACCCCAATGGGAGCGGGTGGTATAGGCCGCACTTCATTACTAACAGCGTCTCCGCTTTGGCTAATGGCGATGATGTACCGGTCGTGTTCAGCGTCAACTGCTATTCAGGCAAGTTCGACTCAACGGAGTGCTTCGCTGAGAGGTTCCTGCGTCAGGACAACGGTGGTGCCGTCGGCGTCATCGCTGCTTCAGAGGCCACCATGAGCGGTTACAATGATGCCCTCACCGAGGGGTTCATCGATGCTATATGGCCGGGCATCGCGCCGTCTTTCCCGCATAACCCTTATTTCAGCGTTACACCACACGATCCGATATACACCATGGGCGATGTGCTGAACTACGGCAAGATCAGAATGGAGGAGAATTGGGGCACCCAGTACGGTAAATATATATTTGAGGTTTTTCATTACTTCGGTGACCCGTCCATGCGAATCTGGACGGCGGTTCCGCAGGCGATAACGCTGTCCCACGATGCCCAGATAACATACGGCCACACTACTTTTAACATATCGAATGCAAGCTGCCAGACGGGTGTTGCAACATTGTACTACAATGGCAAGGTAATCGGCAAAGGGCACTTGACAGCGGGATCTGCTGCTATCCGCCTTTCCTACTATCAGCCGTCTTCAGAAGGTACCGCACTAGTTACGGTAACATCACACAATTATCGCCCCTATCAGGAGAACGTAGGCGTCAATGTGGAAGGAGACTACGTTATCCTCAGCGACTATCATATCAACGATACCGTCGGGAACGGCGATGGTATCGTTGATTCTGGCGAGTCCATAATCTTGGGGATGACACTCGAGAACGTAGGGGTATCGGGAACGGAGAATGTCACCGCAGTGCTCAGCACATCGGACCCGTACATTACGGTGACGGATGGGAAAGAGGTTTGGGGCGCAATGGAGGCCAGATCTACATCCCTCCGGTGGGACGCATTTGCTTTCGAAGTTGCCAGCGATGTCCCCGACCAGCGTCAGGTCGATTTCAACGTCCAAATGACAGTGTCCGGCGAGACTGCATACTTGTGGGAATCTAGCTTCAGTATCACCATCAATGCCCCGCAGTTAACCGCTGGCCCCGTTATCATCGACGACTCCGGTGGAAATGCTAACGGCCTGCTTGACCCCGGCGAGACCGCACATATCCTCGTCGAGACACTGAACTCAGGGCACAGCGGTGCTCCCCAGACCGCAGCGACTCTATATTGCCCCAGCAGCCATATCATCGTTAACACCGCAAGCTATACCCTGGGGACATTGCCACCGGGGGGAAGCAGCATCGCTTATTTCAGTGTGAGCGCCGTCAATGGCACACCCGATGGGACGGCGGCCAATTTCGTTTATAGTGCTAACTCGGGCGGCTATTCAGCCAGTCTCGATTTCATACAACACATCGGTTGCGAACCTCTGGTGCAGGTGGGCAATGGCACGACGCCGATAAAATTCCCATTCAAAACTTACTGGATGGACAGCCGCACGCAGTCGATCCTGCTGTCCGATGAGATCATGCACTCCGGGGAGATCCAGAAGCTCAGCCTCTATTGTTCGAAGCGGCCGGGACAAGCCCTCTCCAGCTTCCATATCCGTATGCAGCACACCAGCATGGACTCATTCGGGTCGGCCGATTTCGTGAATACAGGCTGGACCACTGTACTCAATGCGACAGGGGTAGACGTCTCGCAGTGGGACATCCCGGGCTGGGTCGAGTTCCAGTTGTCCACACCGTTCCTGTACGATGGGACTAGCAACCTGCTGATAGATTACTGCGTCGACAATAGCTTCTGGACATCAGACGGGGAGAGTCACTCGTCACCGGCTTCCGGCAGGACGCTGACAGCTAATGATGACTTGAAATCAGGCAACCTGCTCAATCGCGCCACCGGCACTCTCCGGGACTGGTACAGCAACGTTGTTCTGGGAGGTTGCTTGATCCCAGTTACGCCGGTGCCGACGCCGACACCAACACCAACATCAACATCGACCATATCGCTCCTGCGTTACGGCTATTACGGCGATGCTACCGGGGATGGGGCGGTGGACGTGTCCGACTATGCCCAGCTCACAGCCATCATTCTGGGAACACAGCCCAGGATCCCCGGTGCCGATGCCACCATGGACGGCCTCGTTGATGTGATGGACTGCTCCCAGACAAGGGCTATAATGCAGGAGTATCAGACAGCCGGCAAGATGTATGAGTATACCTACGACTTCTCCTCGGGTGTAGAGACTGACAGATGGGCTAAGCATAAAGCGACGCCCGCCGTCCCGCCGAACCTCGATAAAACATTCGTCTTAGACCCCGGCTGGGGCAATATCAGCCGGGATGATTATTCGAACCTATCGGCAGAGGACGGCAACGCATTCGCTCTGCCGGAGGCCTCCGGCAACTACAGCGCGCTGCAATGTAGGTTCACCGTCGGTGAGCCTATTGACGCCTCCCTAATCACCAGCATCGGGGTCACCCTTAACGGCTCCTCCAAGGCCAATGGCAGCCTGTTCCAGGTCTGGGTATGGAACTTCAACACCACAGCGTGGAGACAGCTGGGAAATGATATCTCGGTAACCACCAGCAACAGCAGATATACCGAATGGGCTACGAACTGGGGGAGGGTATTCGATGATTACATAGATGATAGCCGTTACCTCTATATGCTGCTTACTGCCGATAACCCGGCTGAAAATCTTGATATAGACTACGTCAGACTTATGGTGAACACTCCCACCGGCCCCGCTACTCCACAGGCCGATTGGTGGATACTGGGAGTGATAATTCTGATAGCGTGCGTTATATCGTTGCTGGTCTGCCTCCGCGCGCGTAGCATTCAGCGTAGAAACGGTTTGACAAAATCGTAAGAATGTGGTATAATTAGCTATCGCTAAATGAGATTCTTTAGATAATAGTGTTGCCTTAAAAATTCAATATAAGAACCGATAATGGCAAACCCGCCGAAAGGCGGCGACGCAAAGCTACGGGTCTAAAGCTGCAAGGCCAGGACCGCCGGGCTGCCGAAGTTGAGAATTCAACGTTGCGACGCCTTTTGGTAGAGATGCCTGAAGGCGTTTTTTTATGCCGACTATATAGAGATGCCGATGGGGGAATCATCCACAAGGGAGTATCTTTAAAGGTGAATAAGTTGAAAGAGCAAACAGAAGGGCAATACCCAGACAAACCGGCAGGAATCCACACCTCAGTTGCAGAGATGGAGATGCCGAATATGCCATACGAACATATTGGGAAGGTGCTTAGGGAAAGCGCACGCTTGTATCAGATTCTGTTCGAGAGTGTGAACGAAGGCTTGCTCGTCATCGATTCCGAGACGATGAAAGTGCTATTGTGTAACGAATTGGCGGCGACAACCTTTGGATTTGATCATCCTGAGGACGCGCTAGGGGTAACCCCGCTGGATTTCATCCATCCTGATGATAGAGATCGAGCCTTAACCACCATCATGGAAGATATGTTCGACAAAGACCTGAAGCAGCCTAACGAATTCAGGACCATCAGCAAAAACGGCGATGTGCGGTGGGTTAGCGCTTTAGGCACAAGAATCGAATACCGGGGGGAACTGCTCGGGCTAATTTCGTTCAGGGACATTACAGACAGCAAACAGGCGCAGGAGGAACTGCGGGAGTCGAAAGAGAAACTGCGGCTCATATTCGAATCTATCGGCGACGGGATAATCGTCACTGACCTGGCTGGACGCATTGTTGAGGTGAATGAGTCATCGGTTCTTCTCCACGGCTATAGCAGCAAAGAAGAGCTTACGGGTAAAAACGGTGCCGACTTGATCGCCGTACAGGATCGACCGAAGGCAGCCGAAGTATTAAAGCAGACGTTCGTATCCGGGAATCGCGGACAGCTTGAGTACATGGCACTGGATAAAGACGGCCGGGAATACGATGGAGAAGCCACCGCTGCCGTTCTACGCGACAGCTCCGGTGAACCGGCAGGTATGATTATCGTGGAGAGGGATGTCACCGAGCGAAAACAGGCAGAAGAACGGTTAAGAAAGATGGTAGAGGACCTAGAGCGTTCCAATGCCGAACTGCAGCAGTTCGCCTATGTAGCCTCGCATGATCTGCAGGAGCCGCTGCGCATGATAGCCAGCTATGTTGAGCTGCTGGAGGAGGACTATGCTGACAAGCTCGACGCCGACGCCAACGAGTTCATCAAGTACGCTGTAGAGGGTGCTACCCGGATGCAGGAGATGATACAGGCGCTGCTGGAGTACTCACGTGTGGGTACGCGGGGCAAGCCCTTCGAGCCGGTTGACTGCAATGAGGTGCTTGACCAGGTCCTTACCGACCTGCAGATGTCAATTGAAGAGAATAATGCGGTGATAACCCGTGATCACTTGCCGACCGTAGTAGCCGATGACATACAGCTGGGGCTGCTATTCCGGAACCTGATCAGCAATGCCATCAAGTTCCGCAAAGAAGAGCCACCACACGTCCATATCTCCGCCAGAGATCAGGGTAAAGACCGGCTCTTCCTCGTTCGCGATAACGGCATTGGCATAGAACTTGAGTACCGAGACCGCATTTTCGTGATCTTTCAACGTCTTCACGACAGAGAAGAATACCCCGGCACTGGCATAGGTCTGTCTGTCTGTAAGAAGATAGTGGAACGCCACGGAGGCAATATATGGGTGGAGTCAGAACCCGGTCAGGGAGCAACATTCAACTTCACTGTCCCCAAGAGAGGAGCGCAGCAATGAACGCCATATCGACACGCCATGCTGTGGAAACGATAAGGCCAGTGGACATGGAAATGGTTATCGAGATTCTACTGGTGGAGGATAATCAAGGAGATGTGCGTTTGTGTCGAGAGGCATTGAAAAGGAGCGCGGTGCCGAACAACCTCAGTGTGGCCAAGGATGGGGTGGAAGCTCTAACGTTCCTTTGCCGGGAAGGCGAATTCCACGATGCGCCACGACCTGATTTGATACTGCTTGACCTGAATCTACCCAGAAAAGACGGCCGGGAAATTCTGGCGGAAATCAAGACCAGTGATAACCTGAAGCGTATTCCGGTAATAATCCTTACCACCTCCCGATCGGAAGATGACATCATCGGGACTTACAATCTTCACGCGAATTGCTATATAACCAAGACCATCAATTTCAAGCAGTTTATCAGAGTGGTTAAATCCATCGAGATATTCTGGCTCTCAACCGTTACCCTGCCATCGAAGTGAATATCAAGGAGGCAATGCTATGAAAGAATACGAAGGAATACCAACGAACGTGAAGGAGGAAAAAGCTATGAGGATCCTGTTGGTAGAGGATAACCGTGCAGATGCAAGGCTTATCCAGGAGAGGCTGAAGCGGGTCAGCCGCGATCAGTTCAATCTGGTCCACGCGGTACGCCTCTATGAGGCATTGCAACAGCTCGAAGAGGAGGTTTTTGATGTGGTATTGCTGGACCTGGGTCTTCCCGAGAGCCAGGGGATCGACACATTCCACCGGGTTCACAGACAGGCTCCGGGTGTGCCCATCGTGATGCTGTCCGGGCTCGCCGACGAAGCCCTTGCTGTCGAGACGGTTAAGCAGGGGGCGCAGGACTACCTGGTCAAGGGGCAGGTCGATGGTGATACATTGTCTCGCTCTATGCGGTATGCTATTGAGCGTAAAAGGTTGGAACAAAGGATGGGGTTGATCAGTGAGCTTACCAGGGTGATAAGCTCCAGCTTGAATATCAACGAGATATACGAGATTGTCATTTCGGGCATAAAGGAGCTGGTGGATTTCGACCAGGCGACCATCACTCTGGTAGAAGAAGGCACCCTCAGGTTCCTTGCGGTATCCTCAAGTGTAGAGACAGTATTCGTAGAAGATACCGTTGTGCCTCTGGCCGGCATGCCTACAGAATGGGTGATGGCGAACAAGGTCGCAAACGTTGAACCGGACCTCGCCGAATGCATGCAGTTCTCCTTCGATGAGATCCATCTCAGCGAGGGGATGAGGTCCGCGATAAGGCTCCCCCTGATATCCAAGGGATGGGTCTTTGGCACATTCAATCTCTATAGCCGCAAACCCAACGCGTATGGTCAGGGGGAGCAGGAGATATTGGAAGAGTTGGTCGGGCAGATAGCCCCCGCTATCAAGAACGACCGATTGTTTACCGAGGCGAAGCGGCGCATGGAGGCGCTAGAGAGTGCTTATCGACAGTTGGCGGACAAGGCCAGCGCCTTGGCAAAGCAGAAAGAGGAACTGGACGACGCCTTACTCAATATGGCAAGGATACTAATTTCCGCTCAGGAGGCCAGCGAGCCCTGCAGCAACGGCCATTCGGAGAGGGTAGCTGAGCTCTGTCTAAGTATAGCATCCGAGATGGGGCTCTCCCGCAAGGAGGTGCGCCAGCTTCAGGCGGCAGCACTGCTCCATGACCTGGGGCGGGTCAACATCCCTAAGGAGATACTGTTCAAATCGGGACCCCTTTCTGCTAAGGAGAAGGCGGAGGTACAACAGCACCTGGCGGCGGCAGCGGAGATGCTGCGCCCTTCCGTCTCTCTCAACGGGGCGTTGCCGGTCATTGAAAGTCAAAAGGAGCGCTACTGTGGTGGCGGATACCCCAATGACCTCAAGGGTGAGGAGATACCGATTGGGGCGCGGATACTCGCCGTGGCGGATGCCTATGACGCCATGACCTCGAACCGCCCCCACCGTCCCGCGATGAGTGAGGAAGATGCCATCGAGGCACTAAGAAAGGATTCCGGCACGCAGTGGGATCCCGAAGTGGTAGATATATGCTGCGGGATCGTAAGCAAGGTGACGGCATGACGGATAGATATTTCCGCCGTCTGGCGATCAAACGAGAAAGGAGGATTATCGTTTAAGCATTCTGTAAGGTGGGGGGAGAAACATAAAAGCATCGCTCACCGACGCCGATAAAAACCATGGCTCTGCCAGCCTCTCCCCCCACAAACAGGATACTTACCGGAGAAACAAGGAGTATCACATCTGTTCCTTAAAAATTGAATAAAGCCAAACCGACAATGGCAAACCCGCCGAAAGGCGGCGACGCAAAGCCACGGGTCTAAAGCCACCAGGCTAGGACCGCCGGGCTGCCGAAGTTGATAATTCGATGTTGCGACGCCTTTGGGAGGAAATGCCTGAAGGCGTTTTTTGAGTCAGTCGAACCGAAAAGGCAAACCCGTCGAAAGGCGGGGACGCAAAGCCACGGGTCTAAAGCTGTCAAGCCATGATAGCCGGGCTACCGAAGGGAGGGAAATAAATTGAGTGTTCAGATGTAGGCTACACCTGATTTGCGGTAAATCCGCACGAAAAACTTAGAGGAGTGGAAGATGTTTGGTACAAAAAATTGCAATACAAAAACAAGAAAGGGGACAACAATGTTTGGCAAACCGAGACAACGATTCATTGCCGGTGCTACTGCCGTTCTATTGGTGGTTGCACTGCTCTTGTCCGCATTAGCTGTAGCGCCTACACAGGTTCAGGCCGAGGCTGTTTACGGGTGGAGCGAAATGGAAAGCGGAGTTTCATATGATCTCCAGGATGTTTGGAGCTTTTCATCTTCAGACGTTTTCGCCGTTGGTGATGGGGGGATCATCTTGCGCTATGACGGTGAAGCGTGGAGTAAGATTAGTTACCCCACAGCTGAAACAGGGGACCTTACAGCCGTCTGGGGCAGTTCATCCAGCGATGTCTTCATCGTCGGTAGATATGGTGTTATCCTGCGCTACGATGGCGATCGTTTGCGTGCTATGAAAAGCGGCACCACTAAACTTCTTACAGATGTATGGGGCAATTCAAACTCAGACGTCTTCGCCGTCGGCGGAGGTGGTACTGTCCTGCACTACGACGGCAGCACATGGAATGCAATGGACAGTGGCACGGAGGCCAAGCTAAACGGCGTATGGGGCAATTCAAACTCAGACGTCTTCGCCGGCGGTGCGGATGGAGTCATCCTCCACTATAACGGCAGCGCCTGGAGCGCGATGGACAGTGGTACCACGAAAGACATCCTGGGTATCGGGGGCACTTCATCCAACGATGTCTACGTCACGGGCAATAGCGGCCTGTTGTTCCACTACGATGGAAACGAGTGGAGCGAGGTAGACAGCGGAACCACAGAGGACCTCTATGATATGTGGGGTATGTCTGGGGTCAACTTTGTGGTAGGTTCTGCTGGAACCATCGTTGAAGTTGGCGAACAAGCATCTAGCGTAGCCACAGCGGAACTCTACGGTGTGCATGGTGTTTCTACCACAGACGTCTTCGCCGTAGGATCAGATGGAACCATCCTCCACTACTGCAAGCAATCCGACTGGGCACCTATGGATAGCAGCCTAGAGGCAGGCTTAACAGTGGACCTCTTAGATATATGGGGGACTTCATCCTCCGATATCTTCGCCGTGGGTGATAAGGGCACCATCCTGCATTACAACGGCAGTTTCTGGGAGCCGATGGACAGCGGTACCATAGAGTTACTTATAGGCGTCTGGGGTAGTTCATCCAGCGACGTTATTACCGTAGGCCGCAATGGAACCATCCTGCACTACAATGGCAGCGCGTGGGGCACGATGCGAAGCGGGATACAGGACTACCTCAGCGGTGTCTGGGGTTCGTCATCCTCCGACGTCTTCGCCGTGGGTGGCAACGGAACCGTCCTGCATTACAACGGCAGCGCGTGGAGCGCGATGGACAGCGGTACGGAAGCCCAGCTAATCCGGATATGGGGCAGTTCGTCCTCCGACGTCTTCACCGGCGGCGTGGATGGCACTATCATCCACTACGACGGCAACGCGTGGAGCGCGATGGACAGCGGCACAACGAGAGACATCCTGGGTATAGGGGGCATTTCGTCCAGCGATGTCATCGCATTAAGCCAAGATGGCATCATGGTCGTGTATGACGGCGAATGCTGGTATGAAGCACTTAGTGGCACTACACAGGACCTCTATGACATATGGATTGCTCCCTCATTAGACGACGCCTTTGTCGTAGGTTCCGATGGTACCATCATACAACTAAAAATGGGCGTCGTGGTATCCGGCGGAACAACCGCGGAGTTGCACGGCGTGTGGGGCACTTCGTCCTCTAACGTCTTCGCTGTGGGTTCGGATGGCACTATCATCCACTTTGGTCAGCCACAGTTGCCCACGCCTACACCCACCGCAACCGCAACTGCAACCGCAACCGCAACCGCAACCGCAACGGCTACACCTACAGAGACACCTGGAGGGGGGGGGCAAGGCTCATCGACAGGAGATGAGGAGCCTGTTGCCCCTGCAGAGGCAGATGAACCGACAGATGTCTCACCTACATCGGCGGAGCAGGGCGCCTCTCCGGAAGACGAAGGACAGGCCGCTGGCAGTATCACTGCCACAATTGACGACGGGGCAGAAGAGCCAGTGGTCGAGCAGACGTCGCCGACTCAGCCCAACCCTTCATCCGACGGCACTCAAGGCACCCCCTTTGGGAAGTCGGATTCAACAGGAGCAGCTAATAGCAGCTGGTGGATCCTGGGTGCGATAATCGGATGTGCGATGGTTCTGGCGGTGATGACCTGCATCGTTGCCGTGAGGACTGTGCGCAGAGGGGTCTCAACCAAGTAACTGACGTGGATCGGGGTAGGGCTTTCGAACCGGAGGTCCTACCCCGAAACCCCCGTAGCGGAGATAAATAGGAGTTTTCAGCCAGATGAACAGCGCAGGACGGGGAAAAACGGATGAACGAATGGCAACATGGTGTTCGATATGCCAGAGCATACGGCACCTGATACTGGATGCCATGGCCGTTAATAGATCCGCGCAGCAACTGAAGGAGGGGGAGATGTTTGAGATAAAGAATCCCGACACAGAAATAAGAAAAGAGACTAAAACGCTCGGCAAACCGAGACAAAGATTCATCGCCGGTACTGCCGTAGTTCTGCTGGCAGCAGCACTGCTCATGTCCACGTTCGCGTGCAGCGCGGTCGCGTGGCCCAGGCCACCAGTGAAGCCACCGGCAAGCGCCACGGCAACGCCGATGATGGCTACGGCAACGGCAAGCGCCACGGCAACGGCAACGCCTACGCCTACGGCAACGGCAACACCGACGGCTACAGCGACAGTCACCGCGACGGCAACGGCAAGTGCCGCGGCATCACCTACGCCTACACCCACGGCTATCTCCACCCAAATAGATATCTACTTCACCGAACCCAGCTATCAGGTCAGTGGGGAGGGCGGGAGTTTCACCACCAACATAAATATCTCCAGCGGGGCGCAGATAGAGTACTTCTACGGTGCACAGTTCGTGCTGGAATGGGACTGCACCCTGTTCGATCTGAGGACTACTTGGACTCGCAACAACGGGCACGGCTATCTTTACAACGGCAGTGAGTGGATCAAGGCCTCATCAGTGGGGCTGAATCCCACTGGTAACAACCCGCAGTGCCCCGATCCCCGGCAGGGGCGGGTGAACTTCCTGGTGGTTTGGGACAACTACTGGGGCATCACCGCGCGTGGCGAGGGGGTTAACGTGAGCCGGGAGGGGACGCTGGTGACGCTGGGGTGGCAGACCTATTCAGGGACGGACTACAGTGCCGGTACCACCGACATCCGGTTCGTGCCGAAGACGATGATCGGCGGCTACCTGAACGGGGCTTACAGTTACCCCGATCGACCGGTGGTGTGGACCGGCACAACGGTGACGGTGGTGGATTAGCAAGGGGCGCGTTTCATATATAGCGCAGGGGTTTAGAGCCTCCGAGCGAGGCTCTAAACCCAACCCCGGCGACGGAGGTAAGCAGAAATGTTCAGGCAGATGAACGGTAAAGGTCGGCTAGAGATAGGCGAGATTGAGAAAGTGCTCGACATGACTGATCATTCTGCACCGGTATTCGGGGGCAGCGAGGTAAATGGAATATGGGCAAGGCCGCTGCTGAACAGGTTCGAACTGTCTACAATGCTATATGCCGGTCGCAGTCAGGAGGAACAAGCGATGAAGGATATATTCCAGGCAATAGAAGCGCTTAAGAACAGGCCAGGGGAGGTGCGCCGGCACAATGCCGATAGCGGCAGGGCAGTCGAAGGATTGGAGCGGCGGGTAAAGGAGTTGGAGGAGGGTTACGTCAATATGGCTATGAATATGGTTGTGATACAGGAGGCTCGAGAATCCTACCACCGAGGCCATGCACAGCGGGTAGCCAAGCTCAGCACGAAGATCGCGTCGGCGATGGGTTTACCCGCAGAGGAGGTAATGCAATTGGAGCTGGCGGCGAGGCTGCATGACCTGGGTAGGATCAGCATCCCGGCGAAGATACTCTTTAAGCCTGCCTCCCTTACCATCGGGGAGTGGGCTGAGGTTCAGCTCCACCCGTTGCGGGCGGTGGAGCTGCTGCGTCCGTGCCGCTCACTGAGGAAAGTCTTGCCTGTCATCGAGTGCCATCACGAGCGCTTCGACGGTGGGGGGTATCCCAATGGCTACAAGGGGGAGGAGATACCCCTGATGGCACGCATCCTGGCGGTGGCCGACGCCTACGACGGGATGACATCACTCCGTCCCTACCGCGCATCGATGAGTAGTGAGGAGGCCATGGACATCCTAGAGCAGGGGATGGAAACTCAGTGGGATCCCGAAGTGGTGGAGACGTTTCTGGGCATTATGCGACCGTCCGGGGCACGGGTGATCCACACAGCGTCGTAAGGAGTATGAGGACAAACGGCATCAAAGAACGGAGGGTAAAGCCATGAAAGTCCTGCTTGTAGAAGATAATCGTGGGGACGCCAGACTCATACAGGAGATGTTGCGGAAGGTAGGCGCTCGGTTCGAGCTGACGCACGTAATCCGCCTCAGCAAGGCGCTGCAACGCCTCGGTAAGGAGGCCTTCGACGTGATACTGCTGGACCTGGGTCTGCCCGACAGCCAGGGCGTCGACACGTTCGACAAGATACACGCCCAGGCGCCGGATGCGCCAGTGGTGGTGCTGTCCGGCACCGATAATGAGGCACTTGCCATCGAGACGGTGCAGCACGGCGCGCAGGACTATCTGGTCAAGGGAGAGGTGGACAGGAACCCGCTGGTTCGCTCCATACGTTATGCCATCGAGCGCAAGCGGGTGGAGAAAAGGCTGGCCAACGAGGAGATACTGCAGGACTTCCTCGACAATGCCAACGACCTTATCCAGAGCGTTGCTCCAGACGGCCGCCTGCTGTTCGTGAACCGCGCGTGGCGGGAGACACTGGGCTACACCGAAGAAGAGGCCGCCAAGCTTTCTATATTCGATGTCGTCCATCCCGACAGCCTGGAGCACTGCATGGGGGTATTTCAGCGCGTGATGTCCGGTGAGGAAGTTAATCGTGTCGAGGCCGAGTTCGTGGCCAAGGACGGCAGGACAATTGCGGTGGAGGGCAATGTCAACTGCCGCTTCGAGGGCAGCAAGCCGGTTGCCACACGAGGCATCTTTCGCGATGTCACCGAGCGCAAAACGGCAAATAACAAAGTTATGGAACGGATGAAAGAGCTGCAGGCATTTTACAATTTATCCAAAGTAATTGAAGAGGAAGATGTCCCAGAGAAACTATTTCAGAAATTTGCGAACATCCTGCCGCAAAGCTGGCAATACACGGAGATTGCTTTCTGCAGAATAGTAATCGGCGACAGCGAGTTCCATTCGAAAAATTTTGCAGAGTCCGCATGGATGCAATCCGCACCGGTCAAAGTACATGGTTCAGTAGCGGGAAGGATTGATGTCGGATACCTTGAGGAAAGACCGGCGGAGTACGAAGGTCCGTTCCTGAAGGAAGAGAGGCTGCTCATAGATGCCTTGGCCGAACGGATAGGGCACATCACCGAGCGCAAGCGGGCGGAGGAAGCGCTGCGATCATCCGAGGGGAAATTGCGCGCCATGTTTGATGCCATTACGGATGGCATCGTCACCATCGATATGGAAGGCCATGTTTTAGACCTCAATGAAGCCGCGTTCCGCATGCCCGGTTACAGCAGCAGGGAGGAGCTTCTCGGGGCGAATGCCTTCGATTTTGTCTCAGAGAAGGACCGTGAGCGTGTTGCCAACGATATAATGAAGTCGATTTCCGAAGGGACTGCCCTCAGCAATATAGAATATACGGTCATGAAAAAAGACGGCAGCACCTTCGATTGTGATCTGAGCGCTGCGATGTTGAAAGACGATTCTGATAATCCTGTTGGATTCATCGCTGTGGAGCGCGACGTCACCGAGCGTAAGTGGATGGAGGAATCGCTGCGGGCATCGGAGGAAAAGCTGCGCCTCACATTTGAGACAATAGGGGACGGCATAACCATCACCGATATGGAGGGCAGAATAGTAAGCGTCAATGCCGCTATGTGTCGCATGGGGGGCTGGGACAGGGAAGAAGTAATCGGCAAACAGGGGTTCGACTTTATCGCTGAACAGGATCGGGAGGAAGCCCTTAGAAGCATGCTGAAAGTGTTCGGCGAAGGGAGCAGCATAGTAACCGAGTACAGTTTGCTGAAGAAGGACGGGCAGGAATATCCGGTGGAAGCAAGCGCCGTAATACTACGTAATGCATCAGGAGATGCTGTAGGCCTGATCAGTGTCGCGCGCGACGTCACCGAGCGTAAGCGGATGGAGGAGGCGCTGCGGGACAGCGAGGAGCGTCTGCGAACGTTTATCGAAAACGCCCCCGACGCTATATATATTTTCGACCTCATGGGCAATCTCATAGATGGAAACAGGAGCGCTGAAGAACTTGTTGGCTATAGTAAAGAAGAGCTAGTCGGCAAGAACTTCTTAGATATCGGCATCCTGCCTGAGGAGTATGCCCTCGACGCCGTAGGGCTGCTGGAGCAGAGCAGGGGCGGGGAGATGGTACAACCTGTGGCTATCGAATTGATTAAGAAGGATGGCTCACGGATTGCCGTGGAGACCACCAGCTTCCCCGTGAAAACAAGAGGTAAAATAGAAGTTCTCGGCATAGCGCGTGATGTCACCGAGCGCAAGCGGACGGAGGAAGCATTGCGGGCGTCGGAGGAAGAGCTGCGCATCACGTTCGCCTCCATTAGTGACGCCATCATCATCACGGATGAACAGGGGGCCATCATAGACGCAAATGACGCATCCTACCAGATATCCGGCTACAGCAGAAGAGAACTGATCGGCCGCAATACACTGGAACTCATACGCCGAAAAGACCATGAGACGTTAGTGAATCTTATGCTGAAGAATATCGAGGAGAAGTCCGGCCTGAGCAACTTCGCAGTTGGTTTCATTAAAAAAGACGGGAGCGAGATTGAAGCCGAATTCAGCTCTACCCCCATGTCGAATGCCGACGGAGAACTAACCGGTTTCACCACCGTCGCCCGCGATATCACCGAGCGCAAGCGGATGGAGGAGGCATTGCGGGCGTCGGAGGAGAAACTGCGTTTCATGTTCGACTCGACCAGTGATGGGATCGTGGTTACCGATCTAAAGGGCGTAATCGTCAATGCGAATGAGGCGCTCACCAAGATCGCGGGCTTCAACCGCAAGGAGGAGCTTATAGGGAGGGACGGATTCGGGCTGCTTGTTGAGGGGGATGGTTTGAAAGCCTCCAAGGATACGGCGAGGGCGAATGAGTACGGGCGTGGCGGCACGAGGGAGTATACATTACTGAGAAATGGCGGGGGGATGCTGAACGTTGAGGTAAGCGCTGATCTGCTGAAAGATGCTTCCGGGGAATCGGTGGGCATCATCTGTGTGGTGAGAGACGTCACCGAGCGCAAGCAGGCGGAGGAGACGATAAGGCGGCGCAACAGGGAGCTTCAAGCCATAAACGCCATCGCCAGATTGCTGAGCCGTCCGATGCGCATGGACAAGATGCTGCAGGCCGCGCTGTCAAGCGCACTCGATATCGTGGATATATCCTCCGGCGGGATATGGCTGGTCGGTGAAGCCAGGGGAGTGCTCATCCCTGCTGTTTATCAGGGGGTCAGCCCCAAGTTGAAGAAAAGCTCTGCTGTTGTAGAAATGGGAGAGGGGGTTACCGGTCAAGCGGCGATGACAGGCGAGGTAGTGCTCGCCCCTGATTTCCTCCGAAATAGCGAGCCAGCCCATTCCCACCCGTCATCGGCCCGGATGCAGGGATTGCAATCGATCATCGGCGTGCCGCTCAAAGCCAAGGGCAAGACGCTGGGCGTGATGACCCTGTTCGAGCGCGGTTGCCGGCATTTCTCGCCCTGCGATATCCAGTTGCTGGAGACTATCGGCGGCGAAATAGGCGTTGCCATCGAGAACGCCCAGTTGCTCGAAAAGCTTAATGAGCTATCGGTCACCGACGAGCTGACCGGCCTTTATAACCGCCGCCACTTCTACGAGGTGCTGGATAACGAGGCGGCCCGCACCCAGCGTTACGGACATCCCTTCTCTCTGGTGATAATCGATCTGGACGGATTCAAGCAGTACAACGACACCTTCGGCCACGTCAGCGGCGACGTCGCGCTGGAGGACTTCGCCAATGCGATAAATCTGACGCTGCGGAAGACCGATGTCGCCTTCCGCCACGGCGGCGATGAGTTCGCCATCATCCTGCCGTCAACGGACGCAGTCAAGGCAAGCAAGGTCATACAGCGCCTCAGGACAAGGTGGGAGCAGGTGTCGGAGATACGGTACAGAACGCTGAAGACGCCGCTGGGGTTCAGCGCCGGCATCGCGCAGTTCCCCGATGATGCCGAAACGGCGGACAGCCTGCTAACCGTGGCCGATGCCACCCTGTACTATGCCAAGGAGGCGGGGAGATACAGGACCGAGCTGGCATCGAGGTAAGCGCAACAGATACAGGGGCGGAACGCAAGCTGGATTTCGTGAAGTTGTATCTGTAACTTGACATATGTCCATACAAGTAGTATAAAGCGATATACGTACTTCGATATAGAATCACCCCATCTGATTAACCATTGCAGGAGGCGAGATGGACGACAGCGAGAAGACCAGGGAGCAGCTCATCGGTGAATTGCAGGATTTGCGCAAACGTGTCGCCCAACTGGAGACGGATGCTTCCGGCCAGTTGGGGATGATACCGGCGGGGGTCCTCGCCACGGCGACCCGGAACCAGATCATCGCACTGGCGGCAACGGTGGATGCCAAGGACCCGTACACCCTCACCCACTCGAAGGGTGTTGCCGAGATAGCGGAGACGATCGGCGAAGCCGCAGGCCTTTCCACGAAGCAGTTGTCCGAATTGCGTGATGCCGCCCTGCTGCACGATATCGGCAAGGTTGGCGTGCCCGATGCCATCCTGACTAAGCCCGACAATCTGTCTGGAGAGGAATGGGAGATAATGAAGAGTCATGCCGCCGAAGGGGCGCGGATAGTCGGGTTCGTAGGAGAGTTGACACCGCTGGTGCCCCTGATCCGGCACCACCACGAGCGGTACGACGGCACGGGGTACCCCGACGGGCTGAAGGGCGAGGCCATACCCCTCGGCGCCAGGATTCTGTCAATAGCCGACGCCTTCGACACCATGACTACGCCGCGCGGGTACCGCGAGGTGCTGTCCCGGGAGGATGCGCTGGAGGAGCTGCGGTGGTGCTCCGATAAGCAGTTCGACCCTGTGCTGGTGGAGGCGTTCTGCCGCGCCGTCGGGGTGTCCGGCGATGAGGATGAGGAGTAAG
>Ga0180433_10005517_pt1 | contig 17035 bp, 13 predicted proteins | sample SS_ome_8_FD_132980 | JGI IMG/M metagenome (GOLD analysis project Ga0180433, IMG submission 132980) | Hypersaline lake sediment archaeal communities from the Salton Sea, California, USA - SS_1_D_1 metaG | ecosystem: Environmental > Aquatic > Non-marine Saline and Alkaline > Hypersaline >... | reverse complement strand
TTTTCCGCCTTTAATGATATTGATTTTCTCCGTTGTCTTAATCGTTGCCTCCCGCCCGTTTTGCTTCCAGCTGTTTACGCTGAAATCTGCAACTTCTTCCTGCGTCCCGCTGTTGTACAGTTTAGTGACAAGTTTCTTTTGATCGTTGTACAGCGGACTTCCTTCTTTCAAGCTGTCGCGGACAAGGCCGAAATTGTTTGTGTTGATGGCGCCTTGAAGACCGTATAAATACGTTTCAATGGCGGAAGCAACCTTTTGATCAGTGAGCTCTTCATCTGCTGATGCATTGTTCACAGCTCCTTTTGCCGAAGCCCATGCCGATGTGTATTCCTTCGGATTGTCATTTTTGATTTCTTTTTGATGTTCGATATTGATAACGGCTTCAGGATCGCTTTTTTCGACGAACCACTTTTTCTTGCTTTCTGAATAGACCAGTGTGTACGTATAGCCGTTATCGTTTTCTTCCAGTTCAGGGGCACTGTAGTCGTCATAATAAGCCGATTTATGCTTTTCAATCACCTTGACCTCTGTTTTCCATTGCCCGTCTTCTTTGTACAGCCGAAACGAATCAAGATCAAATACGGTAGATAAGTAGGTGCCTTTATAGTAGGTGCTGCTGCTTTTCAGCCCGTCCGTGACCTCTTTCAGGCTAGTTTGATAAGACGTCGCGGCCAGTGTCATGCCGCTGACATCGCCGCTTGCAAAGGCCTTTGCTGCTTCTTTTGTATGACTGACGACCGTGGTCATCATCTCATCCATAAATTCCTTGTCTGAAGCAAGATTGACTTCGATTTCCCCGCTTTCAATCGGCGTTTTTTCGCTTTTCAGCTTCCCCCACGGAAATTGCGCCTCAACCGCAGCAGTCATTGAACCGTCAGTCAGCACGGGTCCGAATTCAGTTCCTTTGAACGGGTTGATCTTCATCTCCTGATCATTGATCCAGAGCGTTCCTTTCAAGTTTTCATAGCCTTCTCCAAAGACGAGCTTTGCCATGTGCCCGTCAAGGTCCGCATTAACCTTCACATCACCTTGGAGGGCAGTGACCTTTTCCGCTTTTTCAAGGTCGGCGATTCCGCTTTTCAGCTTTGCCTTCACCTCGTAAATACCGGGAACAAACGGGCCGATTTTTTTCTCGAAGTTTTCTTTTTCTGTTGTGATGACCTTCTCACCGTTAACAAACAGGCCGGTATCTTTATAGTTTGTCTTAACCGTTAAATAGACAGGCGCCGTGTTCAAGACATAGTTGTCATAGATCCAAAAACGTCTGCCCTTTTTTTCGATCGTCATCAATGGATGGCCGGCACCGCTCTTTAAGGATGAGATCAGCTCTTTTTCTTCATCCGGATGTTCTTTCAAATAATCGAGGAGCGGCTTGACGTTTTTCTCCGTGACAGCCAGATCCACGTCTGATGATTGAAGCAGTTTTGCTGCTTTCTTGGCATCTTTCTGATCGAGGGCAGCTTCAAAATCGGAAATCAGTTTTTCCTTTGAAGTGAGTGCTTCACCGGTTTTATAGCCGGCAAACAATAAAATCAAGCAGGCCGCGATTGCTGCCATGATGATGATTCTTTTTCGTGTCATCGCACGCTGATACCCCGCCGCCGGATCGGAAGCTCGTTCCTCGTCCACCCGCGCGCCGCAATGCTTGCAATACAGCGCATTTTTTGTTCGTTCCCTTCCACATTCCTTGCAAAAATTCATGACTTTCCTCCTATCGAACTTAAACCTCTTTAGTCATTTTATACTATATTTATCGTAAGAAGGGAGTTAATCTTAAGGCAGCATCAAAAAAAGCCAAACGAATGCGCTGATCCGTTTGACTTTTTTTTCATTATTTTAAAAAGTATTTTTCGATATCATCAAGCATCAGATTCGCTGCAAGGACGCCCCCGGCTGTATTCCAGACGGCATCGCTCACTTTATGGACGTTTCCTTTTTTGGAGACGCTTAAATTTTTAAAGAGCGGATCGTTGACATAGTCTTTCTCAATGGCGCTTGCTTTGTCATTGCCTGTCTCATACGTGTAATAAAAAAGCACGTCTCCATCCATATCAGGAATTTGCTCCTTTGTCACTTCCATTTGTCCGAGATCGTTGGCTTCCTGGCCTTTAGGCCTTGCAAAACCGAGCTGATCCAAAATCGTTCCGGCAAACGATCCCTTGTGATAGATGCGGGTATCGGCATCTGTAAAGCGGACGAGAGAGACTTTTTGCTTCACTTTATCGCCGAGCTTTTCATGAATGTCTTCAACACGCTTATCAAAGTCAGCGATGACTTTTTCGCCTTCTGCTTTTTTATTGAGCGCCTCGGCTGTCAGCTTAAAGTTGTCTTTCCATTCCCCTGACAATGTCTCGGCAAATACGGTCGGCGCGATGGCTTTCAGCTTGTCGTATACTTCTTCTTGGCGGATTTTGTTGCCGATGATGAGGTCAGGGTTCAGGCTCGCGATTTTTTCAATATTCGGCGCAGCTTCCGTTCCGACGTTCTCTACGCCTTTCATTTTATCTTTAATATGATCATACCATGGATCTCCCAGCCAGGATTGAACGGCGCCGATAGGTTTAACACCCAGGGCGAGCACTGCTTCTGTCGCTTCATTCGTCAGCACAACGACTTTTTTCGGAGTGCCGTCAATTGTCGCTGTTCCCATTGCGTGCTTTACAGTATAGGAATCTTTGCTGTCGTTCTTCTCCGCAGCTTGTTCTTTATCTTGATTTCCACAGGCGGCTAATATAAGGAAAAGCGCAGCGAACAGCGCAAACCATTTAAAACGTTTCATGATATGCTGTATCCCCTTTTCTCAAATGATTTTCATTATCAATTAGATTATATAATGAAACAACCCAAAGTCAATATGAAATTCCTATAAATCTGCTTTGGATGATGCTGAAGACCGTTTTTAAGCTGTTATACAGGTGGGATTATCCAGTGGAAGCGGCGAAAAGCCGATAAAGCTTAATCAGAGGTTTAAGGAGGTTCTATTTTGAAAGCATTCGCTTTTGAAAACTTGCCAACTCTTTTGAAAATCATGATCTTGATCCCGCTGCTTGCAACCATTCTGTCGATTATCATATATATCACCTATAGAGAGAACATTAAACGCTGCTATTGAAGCGGCGAGAGCTGGTGAATCAGGAAAAGGGTTCGCCGTCGTGGCTGAGGAAGTCCGCAAGCTTGCCGAGGAAACAAAAAATGCTTCGACTGATATTTCAGCTACCATCCACTCAATACAAGACGGGATAACCCATTCAGTCGAATCGATGAAAGACAGCCAGCAAGCTGCACATACAGGCATCGAAAAAGTCAAACAAACGGGGCAGTCCTTTACAAGCATCCATCAATCTATCCATGATGTGACAGCAAATATTCAGCTTATTAAAGATGATATCCAAGCTGTTGAAGAACATACAAAACAAATGCGCGATATCGTCAAACAAGTGCACGATTATTCAGTGAACACAAGCGAAAACGTAAACAATTCATCCGCTTTAACAGAGGAGCAGTCATCGATTACGGCAGAAATCGCCAAAGCATCAGAAGACCTGGTTGTTATAGCGGAGGACCTTCAAGAAAAGATTTCTCAGTTTAAAATGTAGAGCAATTAAATAACACCCTCGCTTAAAAGACGCAAGGGTGTTATTTTTATTTTGAAGATAAGTAAAAAAATCATAAAGTGATACATAATGTCCAACACTATCATGAATCATTTAAGTCCATTGAATGTAGTATGTATGATTTATTTTTTATGCTTTGTCAAAAAAATAACCAAATAGAATATTTAACAGTACTCTCATCTGGACAGCCAAATAGTTAGAATCCTGTACGTGGCATAGATGTTTAATTAAAAGATCACTCTATTTATTGTTTATCTTTTTGTATCGAATATAAAAAGAAAGATCTATTAACGATCCAAGCATTATTCCTATGGAAAGACCATACGATAAAATATTAAAAACGACTCCAAGGAAAAGCCCTAAACAAAAACCGATTACTAGAAATACCGCGCCATCCCCTTTATATTGTTTCAAATTAAACAGCTCCTTAAATGTATAAGTCAATTATAGCATATTCTCCCAAAAATTCTTTTAATACCATCAAACTCCATTCAACTATTTTTTCTTAATAAAACAATAGTTTTTTAGTTCAAACACTAAGATAATTATTCCGCTTTTACTTCTGAATACATATAGTGTATATTTTCAAGTGGAGGGATTTAAATGAAAAATTTGGCTTTATCCATTCTCTATCTTTTAGGATTTGTGATGTTAAGCAGCTGGTCGGTTTCATTTGGAGAAATGTTCGGAGTCAATGTTTCAGCTATACCTCAGTTTATTTTAGCGATGCTGTTCACACTTATCATAGGAGGCTATACGGGTCTTCCTTTAATTTATATCAAATTCAAAAGATCTGAAACGTTGTTTTTCACGAATCAAAAGGTCTTCCTCATCACCTTAGGATTGGGTGTGCTGCTTTCCTGCGCGGCTTACAGCCTTCAGCAAACGCTCTCTTCCATTGCGATTGCACTGCTGTCGATCATTGGTTTTTTGATCATTGGCATTAGCGGTTTTCTTCCCGCCTGGCTTCTGAAACCTGTGAAAAGTCTGTGATAACGGGTGGGCTTTTTCTTAGGCTGAAGGGTTGTTGGAGCCTAAGGTTGTAAACAGTGCTAGACAAAATGGGGCAGAAAATACCTTTCCGATTCATAAAAACAACAATTTGCTATCACCATTTACAAATTAATGAAAATTCCTTATGATATAGATGTAATCTCAAAAAGCATGTTGTATATACTAAGAAGCGAAGTGCTCCAACACTTCGGTTGTACAAAAAGCCGGCCCTTCGAAGGGGCTTGCTCAGATTGATCTAAAATAGACCACTCCCTATCACTTTCCAGGCTCAAGGGGCGGTCTATTTTTCTTTGTTCTTTGACAACATGGCAATCAGCATGCCAAAAGCAATCATTAAAGAGATTGTTTCATATGCTGTCACTTTTATCACCCCCTTTCAGAAGGGGATGAGCAAGACTTCCCTTGAGTGAGCAAAGCTTTTTATACGAGGTAGATTATACCATACCAAGCAGAGTGTTAAATAAAATAAAAAACCCTTTTCCCTCATGAAATTTGCTTTTCCACCGAAAAAAATGCTCCTCCAGCGTCTAAAGCATCGTTCTCCTCATGGTCTTTGAGCTACTTATTGATCGAGTTCATTAACGTGAAGAAATATTCAGGTTGGCCGGTCTTATTGAGCTGATACCATGAATCCAATGTATCCGGTGCAAACACGTCTAATTTTTTCAGAACTTCCCTCGCGAATTCAAGAGGAGCCGTTCCTGATGCAGTAACCAGATTCTCATCAGATACCGCTGGTTCCATCTCATAAAATGGTTCTCCTTTATAATGGGGACAGACCATTTTCATATATGCCAGGTCATTGCTTGTATGCTTTCTTGAATTCAAGTATCCGTTATTCGCCAGTCCCGCAGTTGCGCCGCAAATTGCGGCAACCATCGCGCCAAGCTCTAAAGCTTCGCCGGCCTTTTTTAAGATCGGCTGATGAATCTCTTCTCCCCAAGTATTCCCTCCGGGTAAAATTAAAAGATCCGTACTCTCAAGCGTCCACTCATCAAGTGAGATATCCGGTTTGATGCGCAGCCCTCCCATCGTCGTCACCATTTCTTTAGTCACTCCTATTGTCATGACTTTTAAAGGTGCTGCATCTTTTTTGAAATATCTTCCCGAGTTCAGTTCGGCCATTAAATATCCATATTCCCAATCCGACATTGTAGGAAATGCATAAAGATAAACTGTTTTCGACTGCATCCATAACACTCCAATCTCAATTGATACAGCCTATTATAGTCAAAAACCCTGACAGCTCTTGTCAGGGTAAAGAAAAAATTAAGCTTTCACACAAAAAAGAGCTTGGCCGCATCAGCAGCCAAGCTCTTTTTTATGCTTACTTATTCAAGTTGTAGAAAGATTGAATACCGTGGTATTGAGCAGTTTCAGCCAACTGATCTTCGATGCGAAGAAGCTGGTTGTATTTCGCAACACGGTCCGTACGGGACGGAGCACCTGTTTTGATTTGTCCTGCGTTTGTTGCCACAGCGATGTCAGCGATTGTGCTGTCTTCAGTTTCACCAGAACGGTGAGAGATAACAGCAGTGTAGCCTGCGCGTTTCGCCATTTCGATCGCATCGAATGTTTCAGTCAATGTACCGATTTGGTTTACTTTGATCAGGATAGAGTTGCCGACGCCGTTTTTGATGCCTTCAGCAAGTTTTTTCGTGTTTGTAACGAAAAGGTCATCACCGACAAGCTGAACTTTTGAGCCAAGACGCTCAGTCAGAAGTTTGTGGCCTTCCCAGTCGTTTTCGTCAAGTCCGTCTTCGATAGAGATGATTGGGTATTTAGAAACCATTTCTTCGTACCAGTCAACCATTTCAGCAGATGTTTTCACAACGCCTTCGCCGGACAGATGGTATTTGCCGTCTTCTTTGTTGTAGAACTCAGAAGATGCAGCATCCATAGCCAATTTCACTTCTTCGCCAGGTTTGAAGCCGGCTTTTTCAATCGCTTCAACGATTGTTTGAAGCGCTTCTTCGTTAGAACCAAGGTTTGGAGCGAATCCGCCTTCATCACCTACAGCAGTGTTCATTCCTTTAGCAGAAAGAACTGATTTCAAGCTGTGGAAAATTTGTGCTCCCATGCGAAGTGCTTCGCGGAAGTTTTCCGCACCGACAGGCATGATCATGAATTCTTGAATGTCAACGTTGTTGTCCGCATGCTCTCCGCCGTTTACGATGTTCATCATCGGTACTGGGAGCGTTTTAGAGTTGAATCCTCCAAGGTATTGGTATAGAGGAATCTGTAAGAAATCCGCAGCTGCGCGGGCAACGGCCATTGATACACCAAGGATGGCGTTGGCGCCGAGCTTGCCTTTATTTTCAGTTCCGTCAAGTTCGATCAGCAATTTGTCGATTGATACTTGCTCTGTCACATCAAAGCCGATAAGCTCAGGTGCGATGATTTCGTTTACGTTGTTAACGGCTGTTAAAACGCCTTTTCCAAGGTAGCGGTCTTTGTCGCCGTCGCGAAGCTCAACAGCTTCGTATTCACCAGTGGAAGCTCCGCTTGGAACAAGCGCGCGTCCAAAAGCTCCTGATTCAGTGTATACTTCAACTTCAACCGTCGGGTTACCGCGGGAGTCTAATACTTCACGTGCATAAACATCAACAATGTATGGCATGTTTGTTTCTCTCCTTTAAAGCTTATTTTTGAATTAATGACGATCCTGTCATTTCTTTCGGTTTTTCAACACCCAGCAAGTCTAAAAGAGTTGGCGCCAGATCCCCGAGGATTCCGCCTTCTCTTAATGTCACGCCTTCTTTTGTGACGATGACAGGAACCGGATTTGTCGTATGTGCGGTGTGCGGCTTGCCTTCTTCGGTAATCAGCACGTCTGCGTTACCGTGGTCGGCCGTAATAATCGCGTGGCCGCCTTTTGCAAGAATCGCATCAACGACTTCGCCGAGGCACTCGTCAACCGCTTCGATTGCTTTGACCGTCGGCTCGACTTTTCCTGAATGTCCGACCATGTCAGGGTTGGCAAAGTTGAGGATGATCGCGTTATGGTTTTCAGCCTCAATTTCTTTGACAAGCGCATCTTTTACTTCATATGCACTCATTTCAGGTTTCAAGTCGTATGTTGCAACTTTAGGCGAGTCGATTAAGATTCGCTCTTCGCCAGGGAATTTCTCTTCGCGTCCGCCGCTCATAAAGAACGTAACGTGCGGATATTTTTCAGTTTCAGCGATGCGAAGCTGCTTCAACCCGTTTTGGGATAAAACTTCGCCGACTGTGTTGTCGAGATTGACCGGTTTGAATGCCACGTATCCGTCAACCGTTTCACTGAAATGTGTCAAGCAGACGAAATGAAGGTTTTTCGGATGCTTGTCTCCGCGGTCGAAATCGCGGAAGTCATCATTGGTGAACGTGTTGGAAATCTGGATCGCCCGGTCAGGTCTGAAGTTGTAGAAAATGACCGCATCGTTGTCCTTAATTGTCGCAACAGGCTCGCCGTTTTCTTTCGTGATGACGGAAGGAATGACGAATTCATCGTAAATTCCGTTTTCATAAGAATCTTTCACGACATCGAGCGGATTTTCATATTTCGGTCCTTCTCCGTATGCCATGGCTCGGTACGCTTTTTCGACGCGGTCCCAGCGCTTGTCTCGGTCCATTGAATAATAGCGGCCTGACAATGTTGCGATCTCGCCGACGCCGATTTCTTCGATTTGCTCCTGAAGCTCTTTGATGTACTTCTCAGCTGTTTGCGGGCCTACATCGCGGCCGTCAAGGAAACCGTGAATATAGACGTTTTCAACGCCTTCTTTTTTCGCAAGCTTCAAGAGTGCGTACAAATGTTGAATGTGGCTGTGTACTCCGCCGTCAGACAGCAGTCCGAACAAGTGGAGGTTTGTGCCTTTTTCTTTGACGTGTTTCATCGCGTCTAAAAACGTTTCGTTCCGCTCAAATTCGCCTTCACGGATTGCGACGTTGACGCGCGTCAGGCTTTGATAGACGATCCGTCCGGCGCCAATGTTCAAGTGGCCGACTTCAGAGTTTCCCATTTGTCCTTCGGGAAGTCCGACCGCTTCGCCTGAAGCTGTCAGCGTCTGATGCGGATACTTGTTCCAATAGCGGTCAAAGTTCGGTTTCTTCGCTTGGGCTACGGCGTTTCCGACTGTTTCGTCCCTTAGTCCAAACCCATCCAAAATGATGAGTGCGGCCAATTTATTACTCATATTGACCTGCCTCCAGTAATTGCACGAAAGACTGCGGCTCAAGGCTTGCTCCGCCGACAAGAGCGCCGTCGATATCGGATTCGGCCATATATTCTTTAATGTTCGCAGGTTTTACGCTTCCACCGTACTGAATGCGGACGCTGTCTGCTGCAGCTTGTCCGAATTCTGATGCAACGGTTTTGCGGATGTGCGCGCATACTTCGTTTGCATCTTGTGCAGTTGAAGATTTGCCGGTTCCAATCGCCCAGATCGGCTCATAAGCGATCACGGAAGCAGCTACCTGTTCAGTTGTTAAACCTGCAAGTGCTTTTTTCACTTGGTCTGCAACAAGCTCGTTTGTTTTGTTTGCTTCGCGCTCTTCAAGCGTTTCACCTACGCAGATGATCGGCACGATGCCATATTTGAATGCAGCATGCGCTTTTTTGTTGACCGTTTCATCCGTTTCAGCAAACATTTCGCGGCGCTCGGAGTGGCCGATGACGCAGTATTCAACTCCGAGGTCTTTCAAAGCCGCAGGGCTGATTTCACCCGTGAAAGCACCGCTTTCTTCAAAGTGCATGTTTTGCGCGCCGACTTTCAGATCTGTACCTTTAACAGCTGATGCAAGCTTTTCAAGGAACAGTGCAGGCGCACAGACAACAGCTTCTGCTTTATCTGCTGCGGGAATGGAAGATTTCACTTCTTCAACGAAGCTGACAGCTTCTGAAAGCACTTTATTCATCTTCCAGTTACCGGCTATTATTGGTTTTCTCATGTGCTCCACTCCTTATGCTGTATATTTTGCTTACTTGTCGTTCAATGCTTTGACGCCAGGAAGTTCTTTTCCTTCCATAAACTCAAGGGAAGCTCCGCCGCCTGTTGAAATGTGGCTCATTTTGTCAGCAAGGCCGAACTTTTCTACAGCAGCTGCAGAGTCTCCGCCGCCGATGACAGAGTATGTATCTTTTGCCTCTGCTAAAGCTTCAGCGACAGCTTTTGTTCCTTTAGCGAACGCATCGAGTTCGAATACACCCATCGGTCCGTTCCAAACAACAAGCTTGCTGTTTTTAATGACGTCAGCATATGTTTTTCTTGTTTCCTCCCCGATGTCAAGGGCTTCCCAGTCGCTAGGGATTTCGCTGACCGGCACGACTTTCGTGTTGGCGTCGTTTGAGAAATCGTCAGCAACAAGCACGTCTGTAGGCATGTAGAAGTTCACGCCTTTTTCTTTGGCGCGGTCCATGAAAGATTTAGCCAATTCAATTTTATCTTCTTCAAGCAGGGATTTTCCTACTTCATGGCCCAGCGCTTTAACGAACGTGTAAGCAAGACCGCCGCCGATAATCAGGTTGTCTACTTTCTCAAGAAGACTTTCGATCACGCCGATTTTGTCTTTTACTTTTGCGCCGCCGATGATCGCTGTAAACGGACGTTCAGGGTTAGACAGTGCTTTGCCCAGCACTTCAAGCTCTTTTTCCATGAGGAAGCCTGCAACAGCCGGAAGGTGTTCAGCGATACCTGCTGTTGAAGCATGGGCACGGTGAGCCGCTCCGAATGCGTCATTGACATACACGTCAGCCAGGTCGGCAAACGCTTTAGACAGCTCAGGATCATTCTTTTCTTCTCCCGGATAGAAGCGGACATTTTCCAATACGAGAATATCTCCGTCTTTCATTTCGGAAATTTGCGCTTTTACGGCGTCGCCGTAAGCTTCATCCGCTTTTTTCACTTCTTTGCCGATCAGTTCGCCGAGGCGTGCGGCTACCGGCGTTAAGCGAAGCTCTTCTGAAACCTGGCCTTTCGGACGGCCCAAGTGGCTTGCAAGAAGAACTTTCGCTCCCTGCTCTGTTAAGTATTGAATCGTCGGAAGTGCGGCGCGGATTCTCGTATCATCCGTCACTTTTCCGTCCTTCATCGGAACGTTAAAGTCAACACGGCAGAAAACAACACGGCCTTTTACATCAATGTCTTTTACTGATTTTTTGTTCATGGCTTTTAGGAGATCCTCCTTTTAATGTTTTACAAGCCTGAAAACGGAAATCCCCGGGCGGCTTAATTGGCGCCGATATGGAAAAAGGGAAAGGGAGTGTGTGTCCCCTTCCCTTGTCCGCTTTCATTATAGCGCTTCTCTCATCAAGAACCAAGTCTGATTCTGGTTTCCGGATTAAAGACCTTGTTTTGCGATGTAAGCGGCAAGGTCAACTACACGGTGAGAATATCCGCTTTCGTTGTCATACCAAGAAATAACTTTAACCATGCTGCCTTCCATAACCATTGTAGAAAGAGCATCGATAGTAGAAGAGTTTGCATTGCCGTTGTAGTCTTTAGAAACAAGCGGCTCTTCGCTGTAGCCAAGAACGCCTTGAAGTTCGCCTTCTGCTGCTTCTTTAAACGCTGCGTTTACTTCTTCTGCTGTTACTTCTTTGTCAAGTTCAGCAACCAGGTCAACAAGTGATACGTTTGGTGTTGGAACACGCATTGCTCCGCCGTTCAGTTTTCCTTTCAATTCAGGAAGTACAAGAGAAACGGCTTTCGCTGCACCAGTTGTTGTAGGAATGATGCTTTCAGCTGCCGCACGCGCACGACGGTAGTCTTTGTGCGGAAGATCCAGGATTTGCTGATCGTTTGTGTAAGAGTGAACAGTTGTCATCATACCGCGTTTGATGCCGAATTTGTCGTTCAGAACTTTTGCAAACGGCGCAAGGCAGTTTGTTGTGCAAGATGCGTTAGAGATCACATCGTGGTTAGCCGCATCGTATTTATCTTCGTTAACACCCATAACGATTGTAATATCTTCTTCACTCGCAGGAGCTGAGATGATAACTTTTTTCGCGCCGGCTTCCAAATGTTTCGCCGCATCTGCGCGTTTTGTGAAGAAACCAGTAGATTCAACTACGATTTCAACGCCTTGTTTGCCCCAGCTAAGTTTAGAAGGATCGCGCTCTGCTGTAACTTGGATTGTTTGACCGTTAACAACTAGGTTGTTTCCGTCAACAGAAACCTCTGCGTCCAATTTTCCGTGTACTGAATCATATTGTAATAGGTGAGCAAGCATGTTAGCGTCTGTCAAATCGTTAACTGCTACAACCTCAACTTCAGGATTATTTAATGCTGCGCGGAATACATTGCGTCCAATACGACCAAAACCATTAATACCGACTTTTACTGCCATGATGATTTCCTCCTTTAAGTAAATAAGAGATATTTAATTTATATTGAGGGAAGAAGCTTCCCTTAATAACTGTTTCGCGGCTCCTTCATCAGTGATCAAAACCGTGTTGCGCGGCTTTTTGAAGTACGCCTCTATCGCGTCCGCTTTTGACGAGCCTCCCGCCACCGCAATGATGTTCGGGATTGAATCAAGATCTTCGAGCTGGATGCCAACGCTGTGCACTTTGTGAATGACTTCTCCGTGGCGGTCGAAATAGTAGCCGAACGCTTCTGCAACTGCCTCATTTTCTTCTATTTTCTTCAAATCTTCCTTCGGTGTATTTCTTCGTTCTGCCATTGTTTTAGCATCCCCGATTCCATGGATCACCATACTGGACGATTGAATTGTCTGAAGCACTTCTTTAATAGAAGGCTCTTCAATGATAGAAGAATATGCTTCTTTGCTCAGCTCACCCGGCACAAATAACAGTCTGTATGTACCGGAAGCTTTTTCAGCCATATGGGCGCAAATCGTATTGGCCTGATTCCTGACGTTTTCGCCGAGCCCGCCTCTTGCCGGAACAAAAAGCAGCTTGCGGTTTTTCGAGTCAGGCGTCATCATTTCTGCCACGGCCTCAAGCGTCGTACCTCCGGTTACGGCGACGATATTTTCCCCCGTAAACCTGTTTTTCATGCATGCGACGGCCGCTCTCCCCATCTCTTTTTTGACCCATGGGGACTGGTCGCTGTCTCCCGATACAATGATGACTTCGTCGAGGTTCAACCTCTCTTTTAATGTATTTTCCAAATGGGTTAAACCTAAAACATCCTTCATCGTATCTTCGAGAACTTTCAGCAGGTTGGATCCTTCAAGTGTCAATATCATGCCGGTTGTTTTAATCTCTAGTAGATTTTGTTCTTTTAAAAACTGAACCTCCGCCCTTAAAATCCGCTCGCTGATGCCGAGACTGGCGGCAAGGCTTCTTCTGCCGATCGGTTCAGTCAGCCTTATGTACTGCAAAATTTTGTACCTTTTCTGCATGACATCGAGAAGATCCGGCAATAATTTTTTTTGAGCCTGTATTAGTTGATTCATGCCAAAACGTTCCTTTCATCTCGTCCTGGACAAATAATGTCCCGTAGTGACTGAAAACGTCCCACCTCAGCCAAAAAAAATTGCTCCTGCTTACATTCCTTATTGTAACAGGGTTAAAATGTTTATTCAACTGTTAAGAATCAATTCTTCGACAACATTCGCGCGAATGTTCACACATCTGTATTAATTATTGTCCCTGTTGATTTCTATACTATACATATTTCATGAAAACGTGCCTCAATGAAAAAAAACTATGAATGCCATTGCGCATTACGGACCGGAAATATTCAAAATGAATCTGGCTGTCCAACGTTCTGGGACGTTAGAATGGGGTGTACATACCGGATGGAGGTCGATGCTCGCGTACGGTATGGTACCGTCCCTCATCTTCGTCTATTTTCAAAAATAAATATATTGCTAAAGTACGTACTCATAAAAAAAGCAACGGGCGGTTTTTCCGTTCCGTTGCTTTGTTGCCGTTTATCCATTTTTCCAGACATCAGCAATGATTTCAAACGAGCGAAGTCTATCAGCATGGTCAAACGTTTCTGAATTGATCATGATCTCGTCCGCCTGAGTCGTACGGATGAATTCTTCAAGCTTTTCTTTCACACTGTCCGGCCCGCCGATGATCGTTGAGCTGAGCTGCTCATTCACCATCGCTTTTTCACGCGGCGTCCAAATCTGATCCATATCATCTACAGGCGGCTTAAGCTGAGTCGGGGCGCCGCGGACAAGATCCAAAAACTTCTGATAGTGCGATGTTGCAAGGCGCTGCGCTTGCGCGTCCGTATCGGCTGCGATCACGGTCACCCCGACCATCGCATAAGGCTCCTCCAAGACGCCCGGCTTAAACGAACTGCGGTACAGTTCCAAAGCAGGCAGCGTATTGGCCGGCGAAAAATGAGCCGCAAATGCAAACGGCAAACCGAGTTCCCCGGCAAGCCGGGCGCTGAATCCGCTTGAACCGAGAAGCCAAATCGGCACATCAAGCCCTTCGCCCGGTATGGCGCGCACGTGATTTCTTACATTGCCGGACGGCTTAAAATACTGGCGGAGTTCTTCAAGCTGCTCGGGAAAATCCTCCCCGCTGCTTATATTTCTTCTTAATGCGCGGGCGGTTAATTGATCCGTACCCGGAGCGCGCCCCAGTCCTAAATCGATTCTGCCTGGATAAAGGGATTCAAGCGTTCCGAACTGTTCGGCGATAACGAGCGGGGAATGGTTCGGCAGCATAATCCCTCCCGAACCGATGCGCATCTTCTTGGTGCCCCCGGCGATATAACCGATCAAAACAGAGGTAGCCGAGCTCGCAACGCCTTCGATATTATGGTGTTCAGCCAGCCAGAACCTGTGGTATCCCCATCTTTCGCCATGCTGCGCCAAATCCATAGATTGTTTAAAAGATTGTCCCGCATCTCCGCCTTGTACGATAGGAGACAGATTTAATACGGAATACTTCGTATTTTTGAAATGCTGTTTTGACATTGTCTTTCCTTCTTCCTGAAGTGTAGTGGTCATGTAATTAGACGATAACATAATCGTTCAGGTGAATAAAAGAAATTAGTTCGAAAAAAATCGAACTAATGTGTTAAAAGCTTGCCTCCCTGCGGAGGCAAGCCTTTTTTTAAGAAGCGGACGTTTGGCCGGCTGTCTGGTTCCTTCCTTTAAAGAAATAAGCAGCGCTAATGAGCAGATAGATTCCCGCCGTCACCAATGTAATGACAATCGATGTGGTCAGGATGACACCGATCAGTATCGCTGTCAGTGAAATGATTGCCAGCCAAGTCGTATAAGGGAACCATTTGACATAGTAGCCGTTCCCCGCTGTTTGATTCCGTTTCCTCGATTTTAAATGGGCAGCGGCAATCAGCATCCAGATCACAAGGACGGTATAGCCGAGAGACCCCATCAAATATTCAAATGTTTGGCTGCCGGCAAACAGTGAAAACAATACGCCCAAGTATAAGAAAGAAGTACATAATAGAATCGAATAAACCGGCACTTTTCTCATGGAAAGTCTCGAAAAGATTTTCGGCATTCTTCCGTCTGATGCCTGTGTATACATTATTCGGGAGGCGCCGTAAAGCCCTGAGTTCATCGAAGAAATGACCGCCAGTAAAATGACCGCATTCATCAAATGATCGGCTCCGGGAATGCCGATCATCTTAAAGACCATAACAAAAGGACTCTCCGACACACCGTTGACTTGATTCCATGGAATCAAGCTGACGATCACGAAAAACGGCAGAAGATAAAAAGCAATAATGCGCGTCAACGTTCCACGCACAGCTTTAGGCACGACCTTCTCAGGGTTTTTGGTTTCCGCCAGTGTCACCCCGATAATTTCGGTTCCGCCGTAGGAATAGATCACAACTAGCATGGCTGTAATCAGCCCTCCGGCGCCATTCGGGAAGAAGCCGCCATGGTCTGTCAAATGAGTAAAACCAACAGCTGAGTGTTGTCCAAAAGAGAAAAATAACAAGATAAATCCGGATATAATAAAGACGACAATCACTGTGATTTTAATAAGGGCAAGCCAGTATTCCGTCTCGGCAAAGCTTTTGACAGAAAGCAAATTCACGCTCGTAATGACGAGTGAAACGAACAGCGCCAGCACCCAGATCGGCAGCCCCGGCAGCCAGTACTGCAAAAATATCGCGGCGACAACAGCCTCTGCCGCAATATTGAGAACCCACATTTTCCAGTATATCCAGTCTAAAAAATAAGCGGCATACGGCCCTAATATTGATTGAACGAGATCCCTGAATGTTCTGGCTTCACTGTTTCGGACAGCCATCTCGGCAAGCCCCTGCATGATAAACAGCAAAATCACGCCGCCGATCAAGTAGGCGATCATGACCGAAGGCCCCGCCAAATCGATCGCTTTGCTGCTTCCTTTAAATAATCCTGCTCCAATGGCTCCGCCCAATGCCATCATCATAATATGCCGCGATGTCATTGTGCGCTCGAGCTTCTGCATGTCTTTCTCCATCTATGTTCACTTCCTCTAGTAAAATGAAAAAAGCTCACCGTCTCCCTCTTCGATTTGAAGATAAAGAGACGATGAGCTTTGAAGCTTACCGCGGTACCACTCTTTTTGATTCTATGCCAAGAATCCAGCTTTGCGATGCACAGCCATACTGTGCAAACCTGTTAACGAAGGTTAATCGTAATGTCCTCAGGAATTGATGTCCGTCCTTTAGCCAGTCCACTCCCGGGCGAGTTCAAAGGTTCATTGGTCTGCGTCGCACCTACCCGCAGCTCTCTTTGCCAATGCCGATCTTTTACTGCTCCCGTTCATTGTGTTTTCTTCTGCCTGAAATATATTCATATAATATACGTGGCGATCTTGACTTTGTCAACATCAAATCCACTGCCAAAAAATAAAAATTAAAATTTTTCTCTTTTTTCAAGGAAAATCGCCTTTTCCATTGGAAAATACAAGGGAAGATATGCACAACTTTCATGATGATGGAGCATTCCCCAAAAGAGGGAAATATAAAAATCGGCGGATTTCCCCCGAAAAAAATAGTTAAATTGAAATATTATTCAAACTTTACAAAATATTTTAACGATGATAGAGTGTGAACCGAATCATCACTTCAGCTAAAGGAGGAAGAGAACGTGAAAAAACTTTCGTTTATGGTGATCTTGTCCGTATTAACGCTCGTCTTTGGTTCATCGTCCGTAAGCTTTGCGAAAAACATTCCTGAAGACAGATATACAACACCTACAGATGCTGAATTTAGCCAGATGAAAGAGATTTTAAACGACGCTGATATTGAAACCGGCAATTTGCAGAAGGATTACGGCGTGATTGTCAATGATCCTGCTGAAAAAATCGGCGTCATATCAGACACCCCTGCCGAAAAAGATGACTGGAGCCATGTCAGCTTCCATTCCTACTATGTCGACCTCAACAGCAACACTCTTATCGCTGATGTTCAATTTGAATTCACACAAAACGATGACGGCACTTCGGAAACCGAGTACAAAAACGT
>Ga0180433_10005516_pt1 | contig 17036 bp, 16 predicted proteins | sample SS_ome_8_FD_132980 | JGI IMG/M metagenome (GOLD analysis project Ga0180433, IMG submission 132980) | Hypersaline lake sediment archaeal communities from the Salton Sea, California, USA - SS_1_D_1 metaG | ecosystem: Environmental > Aquatic > Non-marine Saline and Alkaline > Hypersaline >... | reverse complement strand
GAGAACGACGCACGGAGGCTCGGGCACGTGGGAATGGCACTCACGGGCTTTCGGGACCTGCCGGGCGCCGAGTGGTTCATGCCCGCCGCTTTCTTCGAGCACATCGGCTACGAGGGCATCGACGGCCGGGAACGAAGCCACCTACTGTGGAAGCCGTTCTCCGACGATGCGGTGCCCCCTCGGTTCCTCAAGCGTTGCTACGCGTTCACGCCGATCGTGGGAAAGGTCGTCGTTGACCTCTTCTACAACGAGTTCTGTCAGACCAGTGGCCTCGAGGCCCAACGGGTCCGTGAAGTCTGTGCCGAGTTCGGCGATCGCGTCGTGCTGAATGAGTCTTGTGCCGAGGACCACCATGCGCTCCTGGCCTGCGGGATCTCCCGAGCGATCTACGTGAACGGCGCCGAGATCGGTTGGGGCTACGAAGCGCCGAAGGACGGCATTCGCGCCGCGATCCGGCGGGAGCTTGACGGAGTTGAGGGGAAACGTCTGCATGGCGTTTCCGGGGAGAACCAGGGGCGGTCTGCAACACGAAGGGAGACGCAATCGTGAATCGAACTCTCTGTGCGATCTTGGTGTTCGGAATGTGTCTTGGAGCAAGGTCTGCAGCTTCGAGCGACGTGACGCTCACGTACATCGGACACGCCTGCTTCACGATCCAGGAAGTGGGAGGACCGATCGTGATGCTAGATCCGTTCGACCCTTCTCTGACATACCCCGGCCTCCCGAGGCCCGCCGATGTTGTCCTCATCTCGCACGGACACGCCGACCATTGCTGGACCATGAGCGCAGAAGGTACCCCCGTCCTGGTCTGGCCCGAAACGGACGCGACAGGAGGTGCCTTGGAGAAGGAGTGGGAGGTCTACGACGGACTGACCGTTCGCTCGGTCGGAGCCGAGCACTCAACGCCCGAGAATCCCGGCGCTGGACTGAATACCATGCTCAGCTTCGAGATCGGCGGGATCCGTTTCGCACACTTGGGGGATCTGGGTCTGGTCCTGACCCCGGAGCAGATCCGGAAGCTAGGCGAGGTCGACGTCCTTCTCTTGCCAACGGGCGACACCTACACGATCGGGCCGGAAGAGGCTGTCGAGGTCATCTCTCTCGTCAAGCCGCGAATCGCAATCCCCATGCACTACAGGGTCTCCTCGTGCACTCCAGACCACTACAGGATTCTTCCCGTCAGTGTGTTCAAGGATCAGGTCGAAGAGACCTATCCGACGCTGACCCTGAGCGTCTCGGAGATTGCGCTAAGCATCGAGACCCTTCCCGATTCGACCGAGGTGTGGATTCTCAGACACGACCGCTGACGCCATCGCCCTGAAACCGATGACGCACCCGGATTCCCGACCTTGGAGACGCTCGCGCGACGATTCACCGTGAGACTCCTGCGGCAAGGAGGCGATGCCGGAATGCGAAGTGCCGTGCTGCTGTTGCTGATCCTGGGAGTTGCCTTGGGAAGTGCGTCCGCCGCCGCGGAGGACGCACCACGCGTCCTGTTCCTCTTCCCGTCGATGGGAGCCATGGGATCCGAGTTCTTCGATGCGCACGAGCGGCTCGAGGAACGTGGTGTGGTGGCGGATGTCGCCGCGGGGGTGACGGGTCCGTACACGTTCTGGGAGGACAGCGCCGAAGGACGTGCCTATGGAGTCCCTGGCGGGTACTCACTCGACATCGAGCTTGCGATTGCCGATGTGAAAGCGGAGATCTACGACGCCATCCTCGTCGGACCGGCCTTTGCCCACGCGTTCTGGTTCGAGCCGGGGAACCAGCGCGGACTGGAGATCATCAACGAAGCGGCTGCCCGCGGCACGCTGATCGGTGGGATCTCATGGGGAGTCTGGGTCATCCTTGGGCAGGGCCTTCTTGACGGCCGAATGGCCTGCGACTGGCCACACCCGCTCGGCGTCGTCAGTCCTCCCGCGCATTGGGCCGGATTCCTGTCGACTTTCGATGTCGCAGGCTACACGGAGGAGTGCCTCCACATCGACGAGGGCCGGGGAGGCGAGCCTACGATCGTCACCGCGAACTACCGTTGTCCCGCCGCCTTCGCGGACACGATCGCTGACCTTCTCCTCGGCGAGGACTAGAAGGTACCCGCGTTCCAACTCGTACAGACCGCGCCGGGGCACCGGCGCGGTCGCACCTTCGTCCCCAGACTGTCCAGTGGATCGGATGCGAGCGGTGGCATACTCTCCTCCGAGGAGGAGGTGCCCACGTGACGATCACCGATCGCCAGAAGCAAGTGTTGACCGAATGGATAAAGGGTCACAATGTCCGGTCCGTCTGCCCAACCTGTGGGAGCGAGGCCGGCTGGCAGCTTCACGACAGCATCATCTCGGGCCTCGACCTGGACCTGGAGAAGAAGAAGGCCGAGCCGTCGAAAGCCGGCTTCTTCGCGCTTGCCTGCAAGAACTGCCGCTACGTGGTGTTCTTCGCCGCCGCACCGATCCTCGGGGATGCGACCTGAGATCCGGGAAGCGTTCGCTCCGGGTCGAACAGGACACGAACGCTCTCAGGCACCCCCGGTCCCTGAAAGCGTCGTGCCCCGACCCAACGGAAGGCTGATGCGTCCCTAGCCTTTCTTCCCCTCGCTTCCGCTGTTGCCGCTGTTGTTCCCCTTACCCTTCGAGTTGCCGTTGCCAGGAGCGTTCTCGTTCTCTTCCCTCTCCTCGTTCTCCCCTTCGCTCTCGGGGCCATTCACGTTCTCTTCCTGCTCTTGATGCTTGTAGCTTCCCTTGACGGTGACGGTGTTCGCAGCCAGCCCCGGCGAGATGTCGGGGTTCTCGGCGTAGAGGGCTTCAAGGTCGCTCAGCATCTGGTCGACGTCCAGGCTCTCATCGCGGAGTCCGGCCTTGGTCACTCGCAAGACGATCCCCGCAGGAAGACCGCTTGCGACAAGGCTCTGCACCGAAGACAGCATCTCGTCGGACGCGCCCGCTTTGGTGAGGGCATTCGTGATCCCCTCCGGCGTGGCGCTCTCGTTGTACGCTTCGATCAATCCGATGACCGGATCCTCGATCGATCCATCGACGTACCCCGCCAGCGTCGTATCGATCAATGCGATCATCTCGGCGATCCCCTCTTCGAGGGTTTCCCAGCCGACGCTGAGCAGCATCTCGCCGACGAGATCGACGTCCATCCCTCCGTCGTCGACCGCGGCAACGAAGAGGTCGATCAGGAGTTGCCTCTCTTCTTCCGTCGCCCCGGAGTTCGTCTCGACCGCTTCGGTGACTTCCTCCAGCGTGGTGGAGTCGGTCTGAACGACGGGGTCGATCACGAGGGACGGGGATTGCGTCTCCTGAGCAGTCCCGGCCACTGATCCTATGACAAGTAGTGCAACAGCAAAGGCCAAGAGATAGGCCCGCTTCGGCAGTCCGGCCATCCTAGGTTCCTCCCGTAGACCCGTGACTTTGCGTCCCCGCCTTTCGACGGGTTTGCCGTTCTCGTTCGGACGAAACGATTATGCCTCGATCCGCAGGATCCGAGACCACCAGCGCGAAAGCAGCGATGTCCCAGGCACGAGGGATCCCGTCGCTACGTTTTCGCCGCGTGGATCGTCCAGAGAAGTGCACCGCCCTCCCACCAGTAGCGGTGCGCCGGAGCGACGTGGATTGGGAGCTTCGCCGTGTACGCGTGGAACAGGAAGCTTTGGAGGTCCGATCCTGCGGGCACCCTCACGCCGATCGCGTTCTCCGGAAGCTTCTTCGGATCGTCGACCGTGTAGATATGTCCGTGGCACTCACGGAACTCGTAGCCTTCGAGCTTCACCGGACCGAAGTACGTCGCGCGCTCGGACACTTCCGCCCCCATCCTCTCCACTTCTCCATGGCCGTTGCTCATCTCCGTGCACCTCCTCCCGGCCCTTTCGGACGCTCACCACCGTATCGCTTCCTATCCTCTCGTTCAAGAACATCCCATCACATGAAGGATCCGGAGCTGCCGCCTCGTACGTGCCCGATCGAGTAAAGTGATCCGGGAGGTTGCCATGGACCCTGACATCGTGACATCACAGATTCGCGCCGCACTGCGGACCCTTCGAGCGACCGTCGAGGCGTGCCCCGAGGGACTCTGGCGTCGCCGGGTGGGTCACAGCGCGTTCTGGGCGCTTGCCTACCACGGCGTCTTCTTCGCGCATCTCTATCTGTCTCCCTCAGAAGAAGCGTTCGAGCCCTTCGTGCGCGAAGTCGCAGGGAGAGAGGGGTTCGGGAGAACCGATCTCGACGATTGGAGCACACTGACGGACGACGACGTCTACTCGCGAGAGGACGTGATCGCCTACTGCGACTTCGTCGACGAGCAGACGGGGCGCTGGGTCGAGTCGAAGCCCTTCGATCAACCGTCCGGCTTCTACTGGCTCGAGTTCACCCGCGGCGAGGCCCACCTCTACAACCTTCGCCACATTCAGCATCACGCGGCGCAGCTCGCCGACCGACTCCGCCAGGAGCTCGACGTCGGCACGCGTTGGATTCCCTCGGGGCGCTGACGCGACTTGCCTGCGGATTCCGCTAGATCCTAGGATAGCGGGGCCGAAGGAGGCGAGGATGAAGCGAATACTACTGGCCGGCTTGCTGCTCGGTATGGTCATCGCGTTGGTCGGTTGCTCGGAGATCATGTGGCTCCTCGAGGGGGGGGAGGGCGACATCTTCAATCCCATAACGATGGGCGATGCGACGCACATCATCGTCGAGTACACGGTGGAGGTCTCGAAGGCCTCAGCATCCGGAACCTATGACTCGTATCACAGAGCGTCCATTGGCAGTTCATTCCCGGACGAAGGGATGTATCCCGACATCAACTACGACGCGACCACTCGAACGTACACGGTGCTCTTGGGAACCGCTGGGAGCCAACCCCATCTCTCGCTGACTGTGACGCTCAGCGAGGATGGCGAGACGATCACCCACGTACGCGCCCACCGAGAGTGGCGAAATCGAATCGACACGATCGAGGCAACGAACCTCTCCCTCGACACTTCAGAGCCAGGGCCGAACGATCCGCCCGACTTCTACGGGGATGACTACCACGTCTACCGAGCGCGTGGCGGCGCAGCCTGTGCAGCGATCCAGAGCCTCGTGGGCAGAGACAACGGAGCGATCCCCGAACCGAACTGGGTCACCAGCTACTGGTGCATCGGGATGAGCTACTTGGAGGTCGCGATCCGGACGGAGTAACAGCTGCACACGATCCGTGCGAGGATTCGCTGTCTCCCTCTCGAGGGGTGCGAGGTGGCGCGAGCCGACGCAGATCGGTTCCGGACCTTGCCGATCACGAGGATCCACCAGACGCTCAGTTGGCCGTTCCCGACAGATCGAGTCTCCAGCGACTGACGCTCGTCTCGTGTAGGATCGTGCCACAGGGAGCCGCGACGGCTCCCACACCGCGCGGGTGGTGATGCGATGCGAACGGCTACGCGGCATCCGATGGTCACAGTGCAACGGTCGGTGGTTCTCTTTGGGATCTTGCTTGCCCTCGGGAACCTCCCGGGCGCGGCGAGCGACGCGGAAACCTTCGGCGAACTCCTGAGGCGCGCGGACGCAGCCTTCTCCGAGCGATACGTCGAGGAGCGGATGCTCGAGGCGATCGACCTCTTCGAGATCGCACTCGACCGCGTCGATCCGGAAGCGCTGGGCGACCAGGCCTTCATCCTCAATCGCCTCGCGCAGCTCTGCTACGAGGCGACGACCTTCTCTCCCGGGAACACGAAGGAGGACTGGACCCTCTTCGAACGAGGTCGGGAGTACGGCTTGCGAAGCCTGCGCCTCGATCCCGGCTTTGCCAGGGAAGAGAGCGAGGGCTTCGTCGAGGCTCTGTCTCACGTCGACGACATCGCCGCCCTCCTTTGGACGGCTGACAACTGGGGCGGTCTCTCCGGGATGAACCCGATCGAGGGGATGCTCAACCTCGGCAAGGTGCGCGCACTCTACGAGCGGGGTCTCGCCCTCGACGAGACGTACTGGGGAGCGAGCCCACACAACGCTCTCGGCGCGATGCTCGTCGTCACCCCGGCTGCCCTCGGCGGAGACCCCGACGCCGGCATCGCGCATCTCGAAAGGGCGGTCGAGCTGGCGCCCGACTACCTTATCAACCGCGTCGTTCGTGCCCAGTACCTCGGATTCGACTACGACCTCTTCGGCCGCATCTCCGGGGTACGGGACGCCGCCTTCTTGGAGAGCGAGCTGAACGCGGTCCTCGCCGAGCCGATCGGCTCGTGGTCGTTCTGGAACCGGGAAGCGATCAAGGAGGCCGAGGCGTTGCTCGAGAGGCTTGAGGAACTGAGGTCGTGAGACGCCGCGCGGTCCTCCGCAGCCTCGCTGGAGGCCTTGTCGCCGCCCTGCTCCTTGGGGCCTGGATGCCGCGTGCAGCGACACCCGAGGCGAGCCCGTGCGTCTTCTGCCGCGGGGTCGGACCGGAGGCGATCCTCAACGTGGCGCACGCGGGGGCCTCGTCGATCGCCCCGCAGAACACCCTCGCCGCGGGGCGTGCCGCCCTTCAGGCGGGAGCGAACGTCTGGGGTGTCGACGTCCGCCGAACGCGAGACGGCATCGTCGTCCTGATGCACGACGAGACGCTCGAACGGACCACGAATGCCCCCGTCGCCTTCCCGGAACGATCGCCGTGGCGAGTCGCGGACTTCGCCTTCGACGAGATTCGCGAACTCGACGCCGGGTCCTGGTTCGTCGAGGAGGATCCGTTCGGCCAGATCGCCGCGGGGAACGTATCACCGGAGGCGCTCGGTGCCTTCCACGGCGAGCAGGTTCCCTCCCTGCGCGAGGCCCTGGAGTTCGTCGTTGCGAACGAGTGGCTGATCGACGTCGAGGTCAAGGCTCCGTTCGACATCGACCGTAGCCTTGTCGCCGAGGAACTCCTCAACCTCATCGAGCAGACCGGAGCGACGGGTCGCGTCCTCGTCTCCTCCTTCGACCACGAGTTCCTACGGGAGTTCCGAGCGCGTTCGACGGAGATCCCGATCGGCGCCCTGTCGCTCCTCCCCCCGCCGGAGGCGCTGACGACGCTTCTCGATCTCGGCGCCGACGTCTACCTTCCAAGCCCCGTCGGATTCCTTCCGCCGCTCCTCGAAGAGCTCGACGCCGCCGGGATCCACGTGATCGTCTGGACACACAACACGAGCCGCCAGCTCGAATACGCCGCGGGATTGCCCGGGGTCGACGGCATCTACACCGACTTCCCGCAGCGGCTGACCGAGATCCTCCGGGCAGACGATCCATGAGCCGCCTCACCACAGGAGTCCTGGTGGGGGTAGCCGCTCTGGCGTTCTCGCTGGGTGCTCAGCCGGCCGAGGTCGGCGTGGTGCCGTTCGACTCCGGCACGCGGGTCGTTCGGGAGGTTTCCGAGGCGCTCACCGGCACCGGACGGAGCATCCTCGAGTCGTACCCGCGCGGAAGCGAGATCTTTCTCAGCCTGGTCAGCCTCTTCCCGGAGAACGCCCGGATCGCGGCGATCGACTGGGGGATGCGCCTATCGCTGGGGTACCGCCTCGACCGCGCCGCGGAGGTTTCGGTCGATGCTCTGGCCGAGTGGTGTACCGCCCAGTATCCGGGAACGGAGCGGTACCCCGTCATCGTGCTCGGATCGCCGAACGGTGCCGTCGCCCATCTCTGCGCCCTCCTCGGCGCGCCGTTCCTGACGACGTCGTTCGGCCTCTGCTTCAGGCACCCGACGATCGATCCGAAAGACCTCGACGCGTACCGGAAGACGTCCTTCGCGGCCGCGACCGAAATCCTCGCCGCCAACCCAAGCGAGAGCTTCGAGATCGTCTGTCACCACGATCCTATCCACGACCGCTCGATGGTCCGCGTCGCCGACTTCGTACGGATCAAGCTTCTCGGGCTGCCCGCCTGCTACCGAACGTTCGTCCGCGACCGCTTGGCGCCCAGAGGAACGCTCGTTCTCGTCAACTGCACCTACGCCTGGCCGCAGATCGAGCTCTCCGAGAGGGTCCACCTGCAGGTCGGAGGTCTCGGGGGAATCGACCCCACGGAGTACATCGAGCAATGGGAGATCGAGGAGCCCACAGCGCTGCGCGAGGAGTCCGAGTGGGGGTGTCCGGCGGCGTTCGCGGCAGCGGTCGCCACGTTCGCCGCGGAGAACGATCACGAGCTTCTACAGGTCGAACGAGCGCACCCGGCCGAGTTCAGCCACCTCGCCCACGCAGCGTACTTGGCTTGTAGCGGCGTTCGCTCCGAGCTCCTCCTGATCGACACCTTCAATCATCTGAACCCAAGGACGAATCTCGAGACCGGAATCCCCGGGCTCTGGCTTCCGTTCAACACCACCGACGGTCTCGCTATCGTCGAGGACGCCCTGACGCGGACGGAGGTCGAAACCGCCTTCTTCGCACCGCTCCCCTCGTTCGCGCGCAGTCCGGACACACTCCCGCTCGACGCCTTGGCTGCCGCGATCGCTCCGTACGGCAATCTTGAGTGGATCGGCGTTCGCCCGGACAAGTTCCCGGCCGACCCGCTGGCGCCGTACCGGTTCGTAGGGGACATGGGGAACTTGCACGAGACCTTCGGTCAGCCGACCGGACTCCGGCTGTCCGTCGTCCACCTCAGCGCCTTGCTCGATTCGGGACGCTAGCTCGCACCCCGCGGTTCCGAACTCGATCGAGCGAGGACCCATCGCGGGACCTGCCGGTGCGCACTCCGAAGCTCGGAGCGGAGGCGGTCGGACTCCGGTTCATGCGTCCGCATCAACGCCCAGAACGCCGGGGAGTGGTTCGGATGCACGGCGTGGCAGAGCTCGTGGAGGATGACGTAGCGAACCAAACGGTGAGAGAGGAAGAGCAGCTGAGCGTTCAGGCTGATCGTGCCGTCCCGTCCCGGACGCGCGGTGTAGCTTCCCCAGCGGGTGCGTTGACAGCGGATGGTGATGCGATCGACTCGAAGGCGCAGGAGCGCCGACATCTCCTCCACCCAACCGGGGAGATGCTCCCGCCCACGCTCGATGAGCCATCGTCGAAGCGCCTCCCGCCAGAGGCCGGCCTCCTCAATGGGACCGGAGATCCGCAGCCGGAAAGGGCCCTCCTCGATGGCGATGTGGCTCGAATCCGTCGGATGCCACTCGAGGTCCCAGACCCTGTCGATCGCTGCGACTGCGATTCGCTCCGGTCGGGAGGAAGGGTCCACTCCTCCTCCGGGCTGCGCCCCAACCTCTTCCAGCGCCTTCTCGACCCAGCCGCGATGTTCCTCGACGAACGCGGGAACCCGTCGGAGATCGAAGCCGGAGGGAACGACGACGACCACGCCGTCGACCGGCGTGACCCGAAGGCGCATCCGCTTCGCCCGGGGATTCTCCCGGACCGTGTAGTCGAAGGACAGGCGCCGCCTCTCTTTCGCTCGCCTCTAGAACGTGCCCGACTCCGTCGAACCGCCGTCGGTGCTGCACCAACTCCGGTACTCACCGCCGGAGAGACGGAAGAGGGCGAGGGATTCCCAGCCATGCTGTTCGACGACCGGCTTCAGGAAGGTGAACGTCGTCTCGACGATCTCCTTCTTCAGCTCAAGAGAATCCAGGTGTTCCATCTTGCCGCGAAGGCGAATCTGGATCCCCGCTTTCGGGTTCCAGTACGACAGCTCGACCGCAGGATCTGCCAGTAGCTGCTGGCAGACCGGCTTGTGGGTGCCGGTGCAGAAGGTCAGTCCTTCCTCGCTGATCTTCGCCGTCTGCATCGCGCGGACTCTCGGCTGCCCCCCCTCGATCGTGGCCATGTGCGATGTCGGGCTCTTCCGGACGAAATCGATGATCTCGCTTCTCTCCACGGAATCTCCTCCTTCGAGTCTGGGGTCGGCTCAAGCCGCATGGTACACAGACGAGCAAGGCGCGCGCCAAGGTCGCCGTTCGATGCACACGGGCTACGGCGACTCGGGCCGACAACCGGCTTGCAGCGTTGCCTCGATCTCCTCAAGGAGCGGTGGGAGCATCCCGTTCGAGTTCTGCAGGACGATCAGGACGCGGTCCTCGACCGGGTAGCTCCAGAGCACGCCGATGTGCCCGCCCGCCGTGCCCGCGTGCCCGACCTTCGTCAGCACACCGCCTTCATCGAATCGGAGCTCGAGACCGAGGCCGTAGTCGTGAACGACGCCCCCCCCGACGGCGGGTCCCGTCTCGGTCGGCATCGTCATCTCCGCTAAGGTCGTCTCGGAGACCACCCGTCCGGATCGTAGCGCCGCTTCCCAGACGAGCAGGTCGGAAACGGTGCTGTACATCCCGGCCCCGAGGCCGAGGACGTCGTCCGGCGGGTCGACGAACATCGCCTCCCCCTGCCAATAGACGAAGTGGTATCCCGCCAGATGCTCCGGCTCCCGGAGCATTCGATATCCCGTCTTCGCCATGCCGAGCGGCTCGAGGAACTCCCGCTCGACGAACGCCTCGAAGGCTTCACCCGTGATCCTCTCCACCGCGTAGGCAAGAACGGAGTAGGCCGCCGTGCTGTACACCCAATCCTCCCCGGGCGCGAAGAAGACGTCCGTTGCAGCGATGAAGCCGAACACCGCCTCGGAACCGAGTGCGCCTCCACCCAGGTCGAACGGCATGTTCCCGTAGGAGCAGATCCCGGAGGTGTGGTTGAGGAGTTGACGGAGGGTGATCCCCGACCAGGACTCCGGAGCCTCCGGCAGGCAGGACGAGATCGGCGCATCGAGGTCGGCCCGGCCCTCCTCGACCAGCCGTAGGACCGCCGCGGCGGTGAACTGCTTGGCGATCGATCCGACGAGGAACTGGTGCTCCGGCATCAGCGGGTTCCCGATCCCGATGTCGGAGGTGCCGAACGCCTCGATCCACGTCGTCTCTCCGGACCGCAGCGCGATGACCAGACCGGGACTGATATCGTCGCGGATGTACGCCTCCGCCAGCGTCCGGACGTCGGCGGTCACCTCGTCGATCTGCGGGCAAGCAACGAGCGTTCGGCCCGCCAAAGCCACTGCCAGGAACGCGATGAGGAATCTCGGAAACGCTCCGTTGCATCCGGCTCGGGTCATGAGCCTTGTGCCGGCCGGCGGTGAAGATCACGAGGAGTGCGCATACGAGACATCTACGGCTCGGTCGTCTCCGCCTCGTCTCCTGGGGCTTCGACGATCCTTCCCTCGACCTGCGGGGCCACCGTGACGGCTTCGCCGAGATACTCGGCCAGGGCGTCGGAGAGGAGCCAGCCGGTGTCGTAGCGTTCGGACGCTCCGGAGAACTCGTAGCCGTCCCCGCCCCCGGCGAGGTAGTTGTTGGTCGCGATTGTGTAGGTCACCGCCGGATCGATAGGAACGTAGCTTCCGCTCGCCGCGTCTTGGATCTCCACGAGGGTGACGCGAGCGCCCGGATCAAGCGCCGGATCGAACGTGTACCTCACGCCCCCGACGTGCGGGAAGCGACCGGCTTCTTCTTCGACTTGGCTGACCCCGTTCTCGATCGCCGCCGCCACCTCGGCGCCGGTCAGGGCTAGCGTCGTCAGCTGGTTCCCGTACGGAAGGACCTCAAGGACATTGCCCATCATGACCTCACCTGCGGGAACGGACGCACGGATCCCACCGCCGTTCTGGATCGCAATCGTCGCACCGAGGCCTGCGGCCTTCCAGAGCATCGCGTCGCAGATGAGGTTCCCGAGGTTCGTCTCCCGGACGCGGACGTTCTCACGTGCGCCGTTGAGCGCGGTCTCCGTCTTCCCGACGACACGAGACATCAGGGCGTCGATCTGCGGGCGATGCCCGGCGAGGAGTCCGAGCAACTCCGGGTCTTCGGGGACCGAGGCATCGACGAAGATCGGTTGCCCAACGTAGGAGTCGAGGACGCCCTCCTCGCTGAAGGTCACGTCGAGCCGCCCGAGCCACTTGCCCCACTCCTGCGCCGTCACGATGAGGACCGGCTCTCCGGACGCCGATTCGGTGACCGTCGGGTAAGGATCGAGGAGGGTGTGGCTGTGCCCACCGACGATGACGTCGATCCCGTCGACCGCGCCGGCGAGCTGGAGATCCCGCGCATACCCGAGGTGCGTCAGTGCGAGGATGATGTCGATCCCCCCCTCGCGCAGCTCGTCCACGGTGGACTGCGCTGTCTCGATGGCGTCGAGGAAGCGGACGTGCGGTCCCGGACTCGACGCCGTCGCGGTGTGCTCGGTCGTCAAGCCGACGACGGCGACGGCTTCGCAGCCGAAGTCGTACACGGCGTAGGGGTAGATCAGACCTTCGAGGTCGGGGTCGCTCGACGCGACCGTGTTGGCCGAGAGCACCGGGAACTCGGCTTCCTCGAGGAACGCCGCCAGCTCGGCGGGACCTGCATCGAACTCGTGATTGCCGAGGCACATCCCGTCGTAGCCGAGCGCGTTCATCACCTCAGCGATAATCTCACCGCCACCGACGGTGAAGTAGAGGGTACCCTGGAACTGGTCTCCGGCGTCAAGGAAGAGGACGTCGTCTTCCTCATCCAGGATTCCGTCGACCAACGTCTTGAGTCGTGCGACACCGCCTTGTGCGACATCGCCCCACGGCTCGAACGACTCGTAGTGTGCATGCAGGTCGTTCGTGTGAAGGATCGTCAGCTCGAAGGGGCCCTCTGCCGGTTCCATCCACACCAACGCCGCCACCGCCAAGCCGACCAACGCAGCTGCCAAGACTAGAAGCTTCCAGTTCATTGTGTCCCTCCTCGCGAATCCCGCTGGATGACTCTCTCATCTGATGATCCGTCCGCAGGTCCGCGACGGCAACCGCCACGCGTTGGGCGGGCGTGGAGAATTCCTACTCTTCGAAGGCGAATGCTCCCGACTCGAGAAGGTCTGTGCAGGCTTCGACAACCTCCGGATCGTAGCGCACTCCGGCGCCGTCACGGATCTCGGCGATCGCCCGCTCGACGCCAAGGGCTGGCCGGTACGGGCGGTGTGACGACATCGCCTCGACGACGTCGGCGACCGCGAGGATCTTCGCTTCCAGGAGGATCGCATCCCCGGCGAGTCCCTTCGGGTATCCCGAGCCATCGAGACGCTCGTGATGCTGAATCACGATGTCGGGGATCGGCCAAGGGAACTCCACCGTATCGAGGATGCTGCACGCGGTTCCGGGGTGCTCCTGGATCAAACGGAACTCGGTGTCGGTGAGCCGGCTCGGCTTGCTCAGCGTCTCAGCTGGGATCGCCAACTTGCCGATGTCGTGCATCAGACTGGCAACCCGCAATCCTTCGATGCGCTGCTTCTCGAGAGCGAGCTTCTCGGCGATGGCGACGGCAAGCTCAGTCACACGTCGCTGGTGGCCGGCCGTATACGGATCCCGTACCTCGGCCGCTGCGGCAAGCGCAGCGACGGTCTGACTCAGCGCTCGCGATAGGCTGCCGTAGCTTGCCTCCAGATCTGCCTTGGCTCGACTCAGCTCGTCGACGTGCTGCTCGAGCGCCGCGGCGTGCCGCTCGACGTCCTGACGAAGCTGGGCTTGGCGGAGCGCGATCGCCAACTGACTCGCCAGCTCGACCGCCGCCTGGATCGTCTCATCCGTCGTCTCGTTCGGAAGCGAGAACCCCACGTTGAGCGACCCGATCAGCTCCCCTCGAGCACGTAGTGGAACGATGATGCAGGACTTGATCCCAGCGGCGAGGAGCCGCTCCGAGTTGGGATCGGGGGCCGTAACGGCCGTCAGATCGTCGAACCGTTGCACGCTTCCAGAGGCGAGTTCATCTCGGTCTCCGAGGGCCTGAAGCGGAAGGACCTCTCCCGCGTGCATCGCCGGCGTCTCGCGCGTTCGAACGGCGAGAACGGTCGCCTCGTCTCGCTCGAAATCGAAGGCTGTGACGCTCATGCGGGCGCTCAAGAGGATCGAGTGGAGCGCTTCCAGGGCGATCTCCGCTACGGACTCGGGGGACTGCGCCTCGAGGATGGCGAGGTCAATCTTGTGGAGTGCCTCCAACCGCTGCGCATGCCGACGAAGCGTCTCCTCCGCCTGCTGCCGCCTGGAGAGCTCCTCCTGGAGGTCGCTGGAGCGCTTCTCCAACTTCGCGACGAGCCGCTCGCTGTAGAGGCGGAGAACCTCGGCCTCGTCCGCCACGCCCGCACCGCGTGAAGCGCCTCCCTCCCCGGCCTGCGCCACGACGGCCTCGATCCTCGCCAGGAACGCGTCCGGTTCGGTCGGCTTCCGGATGAAGTCATCGGCTCCGATCTTCATCGCGAAGTCGGCGTCGCTCTCTTGGATATAGGTCGCGGTGTAGAAGACGAAGCGAACGTCTCGAAGTTCTGGATCCTTGCGGACTTCTCGGCATAGGCGGAAACCGTCCATCACCGGCATCAGGATGTCCGAGATGATCAGGTCCTGTGAGTCGCGGCGCGCCACTTCGAGAGCCTCCTCGCCATTCGCCGCGGCGCTCGTCTGGTGTCCATGTCCAGTCAGAAGGGCCTGCAGCAGATAGCGTGCATCCTGCTTGTCGTCCACGATGAGGATCTTCATCGCTCAATCTCCTCCCGTCTCACCCGCGGCATCCTCGCCGGCTCCCGCCCCCGTGCTCATGTAGCGCTCCATCTCCTCGACAAAAGTGGCCGGATCGATCGGCTTCTCGATGTAGCCGGTGCATCCGGCCGCCATCACCGCTTCTCGGTCCCCGGGCATCGCGAACGATGTGACCGCAACGATCGGGACCCTTGAGGCGGCGAGATCGACATGCAGCTTCCGCGCGACCTCGTGCCCGCTCATCGTCGGAAGCTGGATGTCGAGGAGAATGACGTCGGGACGCTCCCGACGCGCCGCTTCGATCCCTTCCGCGCCGTCCCTCGCGACGAGAACGCGATAGCCCCGTGCCGAGAGCATGTACTTCATCAAGTAGAGGTTCCGCTCGTTGTCCTCGATCACGAGTACGGTCTTCGCCACGATGCCACCTCAGCTTCTCGTCGGGAGCCGAACCGAGAACACGCTCCCTCGTCCCGGCTCGCTCTCTACTCCGATGGTTCCTCCAAGCTTGTCGATCAGACGCTTGCATATCGAAAGCCCAAGCCCCGTTCCCTCGTATTGCCGGGTCAGACCGGTGTCGATCTGCTGGAAGGGTGTGAACAGCTTCTCTCGATCCTCCTCGTGGATGCCGATCCCGGTATCTTCGACATCGATCCGCGTTTGCCCGTCCGTCGCCTCACAGCGAACGCCGACCTGCCCCGACTCGGTGAACTTGATCGCGTTGCTGAGGAGGTTGGCGATGATCTGCCCAAGGCGGCGACGGTCACTCTCGATCTCGCCGACGCCTTCGCCGAGATCCACGCGCAAGTCGAGGTCCTTTGCCTCGGCAAGTGGGCGCGAGACCTCGACGCGCTCCATGATCAAGGCGGGGAGATCGAACCGCTCGATCGTGACCTCCAGCTCGCCCGCCTCGATCTTCGAGATGTCGAGGACGTCGTTGATCAGATCGAGGAGATGCCGGGCGCTTGCCTGGATCATCCTGAGCTGCTTCGTCTGCTCGTCGTTGAGAGGGCCCGGCAAGTTCTGTAGCAGGATCCCCGTGAAGCCGATGATCGAGTTGAGCGGTGTTCGCAGCTCGTGGGACATCGTCGCCAAGAACGTCGACTTGAGACGGTCGGCCGCCTCGGCCCGTTCCTTCGCCTCCTCGAGTTCCCGCGCGGCCTCCTTCTCCTCGGTGATGTCGAGCGACGTGCCGATGGCGGCGATGATCTCGCCAGCGACGACGACCGGCGCCACGTTGGAGAGGAACGTTCGGACCTCGCCGGTCACCATCCGGATGTCGTGTTGCCCTCGAATCGTCTCTCCGGCGAAGACGCGGCGCAGTTCGTCGAGCCACGTCTTGCGCAGTTCATCAGGGATCTTCAGCTCGTCCGCCCGTTGTCCGACGACGTCCCCGATCGCCCGCTTGCTGATCGGGCTTTGCATCGTGTAGCAGAGGTCCTCGTCGATGGCGAAGAAGTCGACCGGCATCTGCTCGATGATGGTCCGAAGGTACGCCTCACGCTCCCGAAGCGTCTCCTCGACGTACTTGCGCTCGCTGATGTCGACGTGCGTGCCGACGACGCGCGCCGGCGCCCCCGCCTCATCCCGAACCAAGAACGCTCGGGAGAGGACGTTGATGTAGACCCCGTCACGGTGCAGCATCCGGAACTCGGCCTGATACCGATCGGATCTCCCACGCAAGTACTCCGCCTCCGCCTCCAGCACGTCATCGAGGTCTTCGGGGTGCACCAGCTCTCGGAATGTCTCGATCGTCGGAACGACCATCGCCGGGTCGAGGCCGAGCATCAGTGCCCAACGCGGCGAGTAGTAGACCTCTCCCGTCGTGAGGTCCCAATCCCACAGGCCGTCGCTCGCGCCACGCATGGCCAGTTCGAAGCGCTCCTGGCTTTCGCGGAGCTCCTCACGTGCCTTCGTACGCTCCCGAACTTCACGGCGAACGATGAGAAAGGCGATGACCAGGACTGCGATCAGGATTCCCGCCAAGATCAGGGTCGGGAGGAGCCAGGCGGGCCACTCCACGACGGTCTCCCGCTTCGGCGCTTCGAGCAGATGCTCCTCGAGCAGCCGGTAGTAGGCCGAGGCGTGATCCGCCTTCAGATCGAGAAGCGCCCGATCGATTCCACGAATCAGCGTCGGCGTCAGTTCCCCCGCCGGAGGGAGTGCGAAGCGCAACTCGATCGGATTGAAGACGATCGGCGTCCGCAGTACACCGTAGGCCCCCTCGAACGTGAGGCCGAAGACGCGGTTGACGACGCCTGCGTCCGCCGCACCGGAGAGAAGAGCCTCGAAGACGTCGGTGTAGCTATCGAGTTCGAGGAAGATGCATCGGATGCCGAAACGCTCGGTGAGATCCCGGATTCCGCCCGGATCGACGGTGTGCGTGCTCCCCCGCATCACCGCGACGCGCAGGCCCTCCAACTCGGGAAGCGATAACACCGACAGCTCCGGCCGCGTGTAGATCGTTCCCCAATTGACCAGGACGGTCTCTTCGTTGAACGCGTAGAGGTCCTGCCGCGGCACCGTGTAGGCGACGTCGACCATCACGTCGATCTCCCCACGATCGAGCCGTCCCATCGACTCGGTCCATGTCCCCGGGACGTATTCGAG
>Ga0180433_10005514_pt1 | contig 17037 bp, 16 predicted proteins | sample SS_ome_8_FD_132980 | JGI IMG/M metagenome (GOLD analysis project Ga0180433, IMG submission 132980) | Hypersaline lake sediment archaeal communities from the Salton Sea, California, USA - SS_1_D_1 metaG | ecosystem: Environmental > Aquatic > Non-marine Saline and Alkaline > Hypersaline >... | reverse complement strand
GTAAAAGTTAATCCTTTAGGGGTAGACGGTAAATTGATAGAAGCAACAAACCCTGATAAATCTATAATCAACCAGCAAGGATTACCATTATCATCTATTGTGATGACTTCTACAACTACAGGAATTTCAACTAATGCAGGCTCAATAGCCTCTACAGAAAACCAACAATCTATAATCTGCAAATAATGAGTTGCGAATACACACTTAACGGAAAAACTGATCCCACTCATACTGAGCTGTTTAACTATATTGCCAATAACAAAGAGAGATCTGCAGATGAAGTATACAGAATACTAAGAGAAGCAGGTATAGCAATTAAGAAAAACGATGCTGGAGGGAATCCTCGTATGTATTTAGTTATGGGGACAGACAGTTCTGTTAACTATAAACGAGCTCAAAATATAAATGTTGGGGCAAGAGTATTTTTTGGGATTCCTCAAAATGAAAGACTATTAGAGTACACTAATTTAGGTACTAGAAGTAATAAGTTTACTGGGGTAAATACTCTATTTGGGTTAAGGATTAATGAGTCCGTTTTAAGAAAAATGGAGTCGCCGCAACAGCAGTATGAAAATATCTCAGAGATACTTGAAGAGGAGGCTAGAAGGGTTATCTTAGACACTCCATCTCCGTTTAGGGATGATTACTTATTATCAGAAGCTGCTCTTCAAGCTAACAATTCTGAAAGATCTAAGTTTTCTAAGATGGCTCAAAATAGTGTAGACAACACTATTAAGCAAATTACAAAACTAAAGCAAGCATTTAAGAATGCTGACATTGATGTAGAGGTGCGATTAGATGGGGATATTGAAGAAAAAGGTATGCTTCTCCCAGCAAGTGAAGGCAGCCCAAACCCAGTAATACTTCTCAACCCAAACAAAATTACAGAAGATACTGTATACCACGAGTTTGCACACTTGTTTATAGATTTATTAGGATACAATCACCCACTCGTACAACAAGCTATTAAAGAGCTTAGAGGTAGCGAACTTTACCAAGAGGTATTAGATTACTACCCAGAGTTAGAAGGAGATACTGAAAGATTAGATAAAGAAGTACTTGCAACAGCAATAGGATTGGAAGGGGCACGAATGGAAAAGAAAGCCCCCAACAAATTACAATCCATTATAAATAGAATATTTAGAGCTATAGGAAAATTGCTTGGGGTTTCTCAAGACGCAGTTTCTCAACTGGCTGTAAATATGATTGTAAATGAAATAGACGTTACTCAGTTTAGGGGAGCACTGTCTTCATATGCTCAAATGAGTAAAGCTGAGCGCAATGTAAAAAACATTGTAGAAACTCTCAGAGAGAAAACACAAACAGCTATCCTACAATTGGAGTCTCTCCCATTTAAAAACGAAGCAGCTATTAACGAGCTCAAACTTCAACAATCTAAATTAGAGACAGTTACAGAAGTAGAGGGTTTGATTGACTTTGTTAACTACACAACTAGACTAGCTGCTAGAGCTGAAACAACTTTTGAAAACATCTTAACTGAGTACTCTTCCAACCCCGCACTAATTAGTGGGGAAAAGAGATTACAAATGCTGCAACAATTGCATCAAGTACATCAATGGTTGCAAGCGTTTCACAATAACACTAGCAAAAATGGGTCTACACTTACAGCTATTAAATTAGAACTGCGCAAAAAAACATCTGCTGTAGAAGCTTCTGGTGGGAATATAACAGAGTTAACCGCTTTCAAAAACAGATTAGCAGATGCTATTGATGTCTTAGATGAGTTAGATGAAAAGTATGCTAAAGTAGGTATCCCAATTCTAGCAGATCTTCTATTAGAGTACAACAAACCGCAGATCAATGATAAAATTGATGCTGCAATAGAAAAAGTTCGCGTTACTGGTAGAGAATTTGGGTTGAAGAGAAGGACCCCTGAATTTAGAGAACTGCAAAGACAGCTTAAAGAGGGAGAAATAACTAGAGAAGAGTTTAATGCTGCAAAAATTGAATTGAATATAAAACATCTACAAGCCCGGAAGATTGGGAGAGAGACTATTATCAGAGAACTTACTGAGAGTCAAAAAAATAAAAGCTGGCTATCGTATATGATGGACCCAGTTATATACTCATCTCAACCAGCTATACAGTTATTTGCAGGTCACGTTAAAGCAGCATTATACAGAGCTGCAGATAAGTTTAGAGAAACTAAATACGAACTCAGAGACATATATAGAGAGTACGCAGCTTCAAGGCCTGGGGCAGAATTTGATGATGCAGCTTTCAACGAACCTATTCTTGAAACTTATACATATGAAGTTATAGATTGGGAGGAAACTAAAAAGACTGGGGAACACGTAACTAAAAGAATGAATCTTTTAAGTTTTGTTCAACCCTATGATGTTGGAAAGTACTATCAAGCAGAGACAGATGCAATTACATCTTTAGCTAAAAAATACAATCGCCCTACAGATCCAGACGACTTAAAAGCCTGGACTAAGTCTAAGAAAGCAACTCAATATTATACCGAACTTTCACAGTGGTATGCAGAAAATTCTGTGATGGCAGAGGATGCGCAAGAACGGTACGATGCTCTTATAAGTAAAAGAAAAGCCCTTCAAGTAGAATTAGAACAAGCTTTGCAAGTAGGAAATTCTAATAAAGTTGGGTTATTAGAAGCAGAAATAGTTTCTTTGTCAACTCAAATTGGGGCAGCATATGACTTTAGAGCTAAACAATTTAAAGGTTCGTTTGCTCGCCCAAATGATAAATACAAATCTGAAAAGTACGAAAAGCTTGTAAAAGATAAGTCTTCTGTAGAATACAGATATTATAAAGCACTTTTGGACGAGTACAAAAAGTCTCAAAAGAAATTAGGGCGTACAAACCAAGTTAGAAATAGTTGGAATGACTTCTCTTACATACTTCCAACAGTTAGAAAATCTACTCTTAATAAAACAATAGAGGGGGCAAGTTCTATAGATGTATCCCAAGTTGTATCTGCAGGTAGAGATATGATTAAAGATACGTATGAAATCTTAGAAACAGATACTGACTATGGGGTACTTGTAGGATTGAACGGGGAAAGATTACAAACTGTACCTGTATTCTTTACAAACCCTGTAGATGAAAAAGATGTAAGTAAAGATGCTCTTGGGAGTATACTTAAGTTTACACACATGTCTAACATGTTTGAAGAGAAATCTAAGATACTTGGGTCTGTAGAAATGATGCGAAGTGTTATTGAACAACGAGGAACTTTAGAGCAAGATGAGTCGGGCAACCCAGCGTTTAATAAAGTTACAGCCAAGCTTAAAAATATGGCTAAACGTGTTGTAACGCAAGACCCCAAAAAAGACCCAGACAATCAATTTAGACATTTAAGTGAATTTATAGACTCTGTATTCTATGGAGAAAAAGATCTTAAGAATCAATTAAATGCATCAATAAGATTATTTGGGAAAGACATAGATATATCTGGTAATAAACTTTCTCAAACAGCAACAACCTTAACTGCAGCTACTTCATTGATTGGGAATAAACTACAAGCAGTTAACCAGATAATAATGGATAATGAGCGTTTGATTGAAGAAGGAATTGCAGGAGAGTACTTTGGGAAAGTAGATTTAGCTTGGGCAAAAGGAGAATATTATAAAAATCTACTGACTTTAAAAACTTTAAAAGATGCAGGTAGTTTTGCCAAAGATAATAAAATGCTTCAAGCCGCAGAATTATTAGATGCATTGTCTGATTTAATAGACAGCAACGGTGATAGAGTTACAGGAGCTCGCCTTAAAAAGTATTTATCTTTTGATACTGGGTTCTTTATGCAAAACATGGCTGAGCATGAAACAGCTATTACACGAATGCTTGCTGTAACTAGAGGGTACAAAGGAAAACTAAAAGATGCTGCGGGCAATGTAATATTGAACGAAAAGAACGAACCTGCAGATTTATACGATCTACTTGTAAAAGATAAAAAAGGAATGTTAACTCTAGACCCAAGAGTAGCTAACGTTTCACTGTATGATGTAAGAAGTACATTAGCAGGATTACAAAAGAAATCAAATCAGCTAAAAGGCTCCGTAGATAGATCTATGGCTGAGAGAAGAGCTGCAGGTAAAATGGTGACGTTGTTTAGACGATTCTTAGCCCCAGGTTTTAGAAGACATTGGGGTCATGGTGGATTAGCTAACGTATCTTTCTTGCATGTAGATACAGAAACAGGGATGCTGTCTGAAGGAGCTTATTGGACTACATTTAAATACATTCGAGATCAAGTACAAAGTATAGCTACAAAACAACCAGCTAATGTGTGGAATTTTCTTACCACAGATGAAAAAGCTAACGTACGTAGAACTGCTGCGCAATCTACATTTTTTTTAAGCTCTATGATTTTAAGTGGATTGTTAATGGGAGCAGCAGCGGAAGAAGACGATGAAGAAAAAGCTGCTCAATACATTTTCTGGGCGTATCAAGCTCGAAGGCTGCAAACTGAACTTGGGGCATTCTTATCCCCAAAAGAAGTGTACAACATTACCAAATCTCCATCAGCTGCTTCTAGACCTATAATGAACATATATAATTTAATAACACATATTGTGTTCAAAGAGCTCCCTTATGCTTTAGGTGCAGACGGATTAGAAAAAGATATTTTCTATCAACGGAAAAGTGGGGAGTTTGAAAAAGGGGATAGAAAAGTAATTAAGAAGATCAGATCCGTTATTCCAGTATGGAGCGGGTTAAACAAAAACGCTGAAGAAGCTATTAAGTGGTTTGATCTTAATGGGTAATTAAAAAAAAGAGAGGGGCTAACCTCTCTTTTCTTTTTTAATTGCTACTACTAACAGGGTTAGATACCCAAGAAGATCCATAACTGAGTCCTCAGTATTATCATCCACGCCTACATTTTTAATCCTTGATAACTTATCATCTATTCTAACTGCGATTGAATCTGATGCTTTTAGCTTAGAGAATATCCTAATAGGGGATAAAGCTGAATCTCCGTAAGCTGCGTTCTTAGTTTTAAGAAGTTCTTTAACCTCATCTAAAACTTTAATAGCCTCTTTAATAGTAGAATGTTCTACTTTTTGAATATTAACAGTGCCTCCTGTAATATCAGATTGGCTCCAAATTGTGTCACTCATTGTATAATTGTATTTGTTCGTTATCTGTTAAAGGTCTTGGGAGCTCAAACCAATCAATTTTAGATTCAAGCATTTCATTAATTTTTACAAAATGCCCATTCCCAAAAAACCCAGCTCTCCCAAAACTATACATTTCTGCAGCCGGGTGAGCTGATATTAACACTTTATCTTTAGGAATGTACTTTTTATATTTTTCTGCGTGTTTGCCCCAAAGAACAAATATAGTTAAAGGTTTATGCTTGACAATGCTTTTGATTACATTAATAGTAAAAAATGTCCATAAACGAGAATGGCTTGCAGGATTACCTTCAACAACAGTTAACGAAGTATTTAAGAGAAGCACTCCTTGTTTAGCCCAATGAGTTAATGAATAGTCAAACTCATCTGGGGTGTGGCAATACTGCGCATTCAGCTCTCTTATAATAACTTTTAAGCTTGGGGGCACGGGATTAGATTTTACCCCAAAAGCAACCCCAATAGCTTGTCCATTATGATATGGGTCTTGCCCTAAAATAACTACTTTAACATCAGAAAGTTGACAGAGTTCAAAAGCTTTAAATGTATCTATTCCTGCAGGGTAGACTTTTCTGAGTTTCTTTTCTTTCTGAATCTCTTTCTGTATTATATTAAATTTAGGGTCAGAGAATAGGGGGGACAATACATCCCCCCAATCTCCTAGTTTATTTTTCCAGGTCATGTTTCTTTGGTAAATATAATTCAGGATTAAATACTTCGTAATCCATATTTAAGATACTAAATAATTCACTGTCCTCAGGTAAGTCAACATCAAGCTTTGTTTCAAGCTCTCTACGCAAAGACTCGGACTGAAATAATATCTTTCCTGTATGACCGTCTATATCGAAGCTATGAAACTCTAGTATTTTTAATTTCCACAAATCATCTATTTTAGAATATCTTCCATTAATAAAATGCTCAAAGGATTTAGTTGCTGATGCTGGTGGGGAGAAAACAAACATTACATGATACGGGTCGGGATCGTATCTTTTTATAAAGTTTCTAAACGAACACAATGCTTCTTCAAACTTTAGAAACAGTGGGTCCCCAGAAAATCTATACAGTAATGCTATCACTTCCCCAACATTATCAGGCTCTATCCCAATAAAACAATTAATAAATAACTTATCCCATATAAATAAACTTCTGTTTCCACCAAGGAATGGGAGAGCAAAAATGCTACTTGTTGTGAGTTTAGACCCCACCAAATCATACCCAACTAACTTACCATTAACTGTCGCTTGGTAAATGTAGTTAAATTTAAATGGGTACTTTGGTTTGGGGTAAACAGTGTCTCCTACAGTATAAGCTAACCCTTCAGGAGTATAAATCTTTACAATCCCATCTTCGTTAGAGTCCTGTAGTAAATCTAATACCCCACCTGTTAAACGAACACTTCTTCCGTTTTGGGGGGTTAGGGTGAATTTTGAAGTTACCATTCGTCATCAGGGGTTTGTAGGTTAGAAAATATAGTATTGATATCGTGTACAATCAACTCTGAAATTATATTTTCCCCAAACTCCCTAATAACATCTTGTTCTGTCTTTAAAAGATAAACTAATCTAAAAGTCTGATTGAACTTAAAGATTCCCTCTGCCATACCAAACTGCTCTACATACTTTTTAATAGTAAATGCTTCAAAATATTTTGTTCTATCCTTTAACCAATTCTGTGCTGTCTTTTCCCCTACTCCTTTTAGTCCCGGAATATTGTCTGTAGAATCCCCCATAAGCATTTGTTTCCATAGAAACCCCAATGCTGCCGAGGGAGAGGTATGTACAAACTCTGTTGTACGATAATTATAATGCATACCAACACATTGATACAACACATCTTTATCTGGGGAGCAGATGATAGTCTTACGCTCCGTATTATACGAATAGTAAGCCACTAAATCATCTGCCTCTAACTCAGATAAATATGTAAACTTCCACTTTTGAATTAAATACTCCTGCAATGCTAAGAATATAATTGGGCGTGAAGATTTTGCATCTTTGCGTCTAGCTTTATACTCAGGGTCAACGTTATATCTAAAACATTTTCCCTTAGTAAGAAACCCAGCAAAAGAAGAGGTATTGCAAGTATTCAACATACGATTTAAACGTTGATCAAGACCTGCAACAGCCTCTTCTAATGTGGGTTTATCCATTTCGTAGTACAACAAAGAATCCCCATCAATCAAACATATATCATTACCTTTTGGGATTCTTTCTATACTCATTACAGTGCAGTTAAACGATTAGCTTCTTCTTGGATTTTGTTGAGTTTATCAGAGTACTCTTTCATTATCTCTGCACGCATAATCTCCCACTCTTCATCTGTCTTAGCTGCGTAAGTAGATGAGTGATAGATTGATCCGTTAACCCCAGTCAAACTAGAGTGTACGAAATACTGCAAACAACGAATAGCCCCTGTAGAGTCATTAGGTACTGCCCCAACGTGCATAGGATCTACAAACACATTGTGAATCTCACCTGAATAACAGTTGATATACATCAATCCCCCAAAGTGAAGACCTGGAACACAAGAATCGTAGTCATTAGTGTTTACTTTATCCCAAGAATCAAGGCGATGTACACACCCAACTTTGATAAAATGCCCAGGCTTATTATATCCGTTAGGGCCTTCGCAGTAAAATGCATCTCCACGATTTCCCATCACCGAAGGTTCAAACAAACGATCTTCTACAAATTCTGGGAGACCTTCAGATTCAATTTCTCCTGTATCTGCATTGAATGTACGTTTGTAACGATCAACCCTCTCCCCAGTCTCAGTATCAAACTTATGGAAAAGTTCTCTAGATACTTTATATCCATTCAATAATCCCTCTTTAGTGATTTTGATTTGGTACATAGTAGCACGCTTTGTTGCAACTTCTTCACTCAGTCCGTGCTCCTCCATAAGCTCTTTCTTAAGCTTAGGATGCACATATTTCATGTTAATGAAATTGAACATACGCTCGGAAAACTCTCTCCCATTCCCATTCTTACTCTTTGTACGAAGAACAGGGTTACGCAGCCAGCGTGTCCACAACTTAATCAAAGGTTCAAAGTCTACTCCCATATCTATAGACTCGTAGATTCTATTTACAAGAGCTTCAGGCATAGGTATATTAGATACTGAATCCTTTGTTTTAAGAAAACACTCCCCACTTACAGGATTTACATAAATGTGCTCGCACTTACTTTGCACAAGTTGTGAGTAATCCTGAACTGTAAGAGATTTAAACTCTTCTAACGCTAAGTTGTAAGCTTCTAATGAGTTAGCTTCATTAGCAGCATCTGCAACTTTTAGCATTGCTTGGTACAAATCTTTATCGTATGATACTGAAAACGGGGTGTTTCCATACGAACCTGTGATTTGCCCATCCACAACATTAATGTGAATCATAAATTTAAAATTTAAGGGTTAATTTTTGTGTGGTAAATTAATTTCTACTTCAAGTTTACCACGAGACTTGAGATAAAATTCTACTTCTTTTTCAAACAAAGAATTGTCGTGTGGGAATGATATATAAGACATTAAACTATCAACTCCCTCTATGAATTCCTCTTTGCTGCGATTTAATTTAACAACCTCATAATCAAGTATATCCGCCGCTTTTACATCCTCTAAGATAAACAATTCTCTGGACTTTTCAGCTATATTTTCTTGGTTATCTGTACTATTTACAAAGTGCTGAAACTCTATCATTCTTTCTAACATATCAATGATATCTTCCAATCCTTCAGAAGAAACATCTATGTTTCTATACACATCTACATACTTACGCAAACTCTCGTACATTTCAGAGTACTCTGGATTAATAAAACCTATTTTTCTAATCCAATCAGGTACACTTCCTATGGCTTTACCCGTTAAAAATATTTTTAGCTTATTATCCACAATATAAGTATTAGATGTGTCATCCCAACTACAGAAGAATTCATCAATATGCTTGCAGTTAGGATTAGATTTTAGATATTTAACATTAGATTCATTAATTTTTAAGAGCTGCGGACCATCATACTTATCCAATGCATCCTCATCGAAAGATTTAGTAGGACTAAATCTAACTGGAATAGCATCAAAGTAGTAGCAAACTTCGGTTGAGTAAAAACGTCCTGCTGTAGGAAATAACTTCCTTAAAGTTAAAGTTTGACTTTTCAATACTTCTGCAGCAAACACAAGTTTATCCTCATCTTCTGAAGTTCCATAATACGTAGTCCTTGTAGAATTGTAGATAGTAGCTACTTTAGGTTCTACTTTATCCCAGATAAAAGGTTTTATATAAGAATTGCCTGCAGTATTTATACGTAAACTGTATGCTACTATCTTATTCTCAAGCTTCCTACGCTCTTCAGGAGTCAAGTTAGACATCGTCTCTACAGACTTTAGATTTTCCTCCCTGCTTTGCAATGATTTAATCCATTCATCAGGAACTTCTACATCATCATAAGATTTCAACAACTCCGAAGCCTCTAAATGCTTTTTTATTTTAAGCTTATTTGTAATAGCTGCATTTAAAGCTCTCTTTTTCTCTGCACGTTCTAAATCTGGTAAGGATGCGTTGTTTACATCTTCCTGCATCTGACTCAAATCACTGTCTGTAATTATAACAAACTTTGAATGCAGTTCTGATAAATACAAATCCTTAGTTCTATTTCTAGATACATCTTCTGAACGATAGTAAATAGCATCAAAATTAACATCACTCCATCCTTCAAGCTTATTAGTTTCAATATGCAAATCCCCAGCTTTAACATAACTGTTTACTACTCTTGGGGAAAAACCTTTAAACAAAGATTTAGGGGATAAATACTCGACAGATTTATCTTCAGAATACTTAGGTCTAAGTTTACTAGTATCTATGATTTTACTTAGTTGACGCAAAGCACTACCACTTTCTTGCAAACCTTTACCTATAATATCATAGCAAGCTTTAACCCACTTTAAGAAGTCTGCTTCATTAAGCTGCTGTTCCACTAACTCACTAGCTTCTTCTGACGCTTTATCAATTACTCCCTGAATAAATCTTTTAGTATTTTCATTCCATATTACTTTTTCTCTTGATGGGGTAACTTCTACACCTTCTTGCAATACAATTTCTTCCCCAGTTTCTAGATCTTTAATTGTTTGCCTGATAGGGCATTTCAAACCTACACTACCATACAACTGCTCCATCTCCAGCTCTCTAAAATCTACATACCCATAGTTAATACCTACTGAAGAAGTTTGGTCTTTAACTACTACAATGTGCGGGCGGCTGTAAACATAGCTATCTGTTACAATAACATGGTCTGAATTGTAAAGAACATTAGAGTGAATGTTTTTCTCCCAATGACTTTCTTGCTCTTGTATGAAGAACTTAACATTCCCTAAGTAATTTAGTTGCTCTTCTACAGCTTCTTCAAATCTAGATCTATTATGTTTCTTAACTCCGAAAGATATAATAGAGTAGTTCTTTTCATCAGTCTCTTCATAGTGAACTTTAGTACCATCACTAAATTCAATGTAGGGATTAAATTTAGGAATCATAAAGTCTGTTTTGTAAGGGTAACAGTTACATTTAAACTTCTTCCCATTGTGCGCCGTTTCAATAGTATAAAACTCTACACCTGTAGATAATGCAACTTTAGCACCTAAACCGAAAGCCCCAAAATTTTGAGAAGTATTACGTTTAGTAGAATATCCTAATTCTAATATCCCTTCTAAACGTTTACCCCCAATACCAACACCGTGGTCAATTATCTCTAATACATCACAATACCCAACACCTTCATTTCGTTTGTAGTTAATTGTTACGGTGTCGATATCTGTATTAAGATAATTTAAATCGTAGTAGTCACGGTTAAAATTAGAATCAGAATATTGTTCCCCATCTCTTCTGATGAAGTAATCTTCTTCTGTTTTAACCCCAGTAAGAATCTCAATAGCTATCTCTTTCTCTCTTTGAGAATCGCATGCATTTGTTACAAGCTCTCTAATAGTAGAAGGGATAGGGTTAGAGTACTGAGTAGATTGCAGAATGTCAAACACCATTCTCTCAGCACCCTTGTTAATACGTTTAGCAACACCCGCAGTGTTCGAACGTATTTCTTGGTCAATAGTTTTAATACTCATAAACGCATAAATTGTTTATAAAATTTTGCATACTTTTTTTGAAGGGGGTTTAGTATTGATTCATCAACTTTTAAGATTTTACTCCTGGCTGTAATACGTACATAACTAATGCTAGGTTTAATTTCCCCACTCCCTAACTTTTCTAAACACTCTACTCTATATTTAGACTCAATCCCCGAAAAAGAATGAGTCCATAAATCAAAGAATTGAATAGTACTCTCAGTTAGTTTATTAAACACCCCAAACGCTATGTCGTTATACCGACCAATAGCAATAATATCTCCTGGTTTAAGTTTTCCTACCGCTTCTGAATTTATATATATTTGTTCCATTTTAATAAAATAAAAGCCCCGACCTTATTTAGTCGGGGCCATTAATTCTAAAATAGCTTCTATGGTTTTAAGAATCTGGTTTTGATTCCTTGGGACAAATAAAACAGGTGGGTCATCCATCTCCATTAAATGCTTTTTAAACATCTTCCATTTAAGTGGAAAACGATCATTGGCATATCCTTTACATTCAATAACCCACTTACCTTTAGGATCTACAAAATCGGGGGTGTAAGTTATATCCCTAACCTTATAATCTTTTTTGTCCGTGTACCCAGTTTTTCCATTATCCTCATAACTAGAATTTGGGTAATGAAACCCTTCTAACAACACATACTTGTGTTTTTCATAGTCGTGTATGATATGGTTCTCTTTTAACTTGCGGTAGCAAAAAGCTTCCAACAAAGACCTAAACGTAATTCCGTCAATAGTCTTTGTCTTTGCAGTTATTTTTCCTCTTCCGCCTGTGGTACGAGCCCCAGGTACATTTCTCTGTCCAGTTCTTTTACCTCTTCTAGCCATTTTCGTTCTAATTTTTTAGCAGTCTCTAAACTCCCAACATCTAATTTGTTTTTTGTCCCCAAATTAGCCATCATCACAGCTGCTCTATGCAGAATGTAATCAATCTTTTCTTTTACTTCAGGGTCTGTAAAATACGGTGAATCCATGTAGCATTGTTTTTAATAAGTTAAACGCCTTTTCAACCCCATAATTTTTAACAAAATCTGATATATCCTTAGATTTATATTTGTCTGGGATACAAAGGTTGAAAAGTTTATACTTTTCACAGATTTTGTTAGCCATGATTTGGCCATTGTTAGAGGGTTTATCTGCGTCATTGTCGTACAGTACCACAATATTCTTAAACCGAGATTTCAAATCCTCAATTAATTCTTTTGAAGGAAAATGCATCTCACTCTGAAGTGCAATAGATTGATACCCAAGAACACGCAAAGTCATAACATCTTTTAGTGAACTTGTAAGGATAACAATTTCTCCTTCAGACAGCTGTGGGAATCCTTGAATACAGTCTTTAGAAACATTGCTATACCACTTATGTTCAATTTCAAGAGGAGAGTATATTTTAACCCCATTTTTAAAATTAAATACATAAGTAATGGTTTTGCATTTAAATCTAACCTCGTTAATCCAAAAATAATCTATTGGGTGTACCCCAAATGTAAGTAAAAGTTGTTTACTTATCCCAAACTGTGTCCAAAAGTTTTTGTCCTCTATCGTCCAGGGTCTTCGTCTGACCTCAATTTTTGATAGAGTTTTTTCTTCAATTCGCTCATATTCAGTGCGTCCGTACGTAACAGCCACTGGAACATTAGCCACCTCACCAACGAGATTGAGCCCAAAATCATTAGAAATAGTTTTAAGGCAATCCACAAAGCTGAGAGAATACTTATACATAACATAGCTAAAACAATTAAATGTGTGATTAGGATTCCCAAAATCTTTGTACAATAGGTTGTTATTAATCTTAGCAATAGATACTGTTGGAGAGTTATCTTGTCTAAGATCAGATTTAAACTTTACCCCAACCTGTTTAAAGTTTGGGCAATAGTGTCTAAAAATATCGTACTCGGTTATTTTGGAAAGGATTACATCTGTGTGCAAATAGTCATTACTATTACGTGCTTGTATCCCCATTTCCCACAAAAATAAAAAAATAAAGGGGCCACATTAAGTGACCCCCTTACCTTTAATTCAACACATGAATCAATTACCACGGAGCATCATCAGATGCTTCAGATGTTTCCGCAGAGCTGTCCGCCGTAATTAAATTAGGCGAGTATCGTTGCAATGCAAGGTCTGTGTTAAACTCTGCATTAAAATTACCATACTCATCGTTAAGAGCTTTAACAAACAAGTCATCTCGCTTTGGTTTCAATCTCCCAAAATGTTTTGTGTAAACATTTTGATACTTTTGATCTTTAACCCCAAGCAATACACGTACGCGGTTATCTGCAAGTGAGGATACTAAAGATTTTAGTTCTGCCATATCCCCATTAACAATTTTATCTATTGTTTCTAGGTAGCAATCTCCACCATTAGATACGTTAGCCCATGCTTTGATAAACTCCAACAAGGTATCTTCTCCTACGTATGCTTTGCGAGCACCTTCAGCACTATACCAATCGTATTTATCTGCGGGATTTGACTCTGACCAAGAGATTTGACCACGGTTGTTAGTCCACATAGACTTATCCCCCGCCTTATTAGTCCTGATTTGAGATTGAAGCAAAATCTCTACACGAGTGATAAAATCAGGAGATTCGTGCTTCACCCAAAACGTAACTTTTTGGTATTCTTGATCAGACAAAGTAACCGTGTAGTTAGGGTCTGACTTAAGATTAATCCCAAGTTCTTCAAGCTCAGTCAAGGTTGGGTTAACAGCTGCTACTTTTACGGGGGCAATACCAGTATATAACTGTACCCCACCTACTACTTCTTGTTCTGAATTATTACTAGCAATTGCCATATAATCAATTATTAATGGTTATCAATATCAAAATCATCACTTGTAGAATTTTCTACTTCTGCTATCGCATCAATTAAATTAGTTTGCGCAGGGTCAACTGTTTCAGTGGTTTCCTGTGCATCGTCATTTTCAGCTGCAATCTGAGTATCATCTACTAATTTAAAACGCAAAGAAGTAATGTTGTTCTTCTTAACACGCTTACCTTTTAAAGATGGGTGCTGAAACATAATCTTTACTTCAGCAGGAGTAAGATTGTACTTTGTTTCAATACCTTTACGGTCAATACCATTTTCAAGATCTGCAATAATTCCACTGACAGTAATTACAGAAGGGGTTTCATTTGTTGACTGTACTTCAGTCGATTCAGTTTGAATTTTAGCGTCAATCATCGCTTTTAAAATTTAAAAATTAATCAATAAAAATGTTGTCCCAGTCAAGTTCCATTACTTGACCTTTAAGATGTTCGCATCTTGAGCCTGCATTGATGTCATTGGCAGAGTCAAAGCTGATCATAGTTGTATCACCATCTCTGAACACATAACCGACAGCATCTGCATTAGCACATGTGATGCTTCTAATTTTACCTGTGAGATCAAGGTCTTTTGAAGTAACCTCTTTCCCTTTCTTTTCCGTTATCTTGTCTTTTAAATGCCCGACGAGAATAACATGATCAGCAAGTTTATTCAACCTATCTAACCATTTTTTGTAAGCTATGCGCAAATACAAATAACCTGCACCTTGAGGTAAAGACAGCACTGACAAACCCTTGTTATCTGGGTCAAAGTTTTTGCCCATAGGTGTTTGACGGTACAATTCTTTTGCCTCTAACTCACACCATACCTCTAATTGAGTTACAGTGTCTAGTGCTATGTATTTGTATGGCTTACCTTCATTGATAATAGCTCTCCCAATAGTAGATAGTTCTGATAGGCTGTTGGCTTTAATTTTCAAAGCCTCAACCATATCGCTACCATCTTCTAAGTCGATGATCAAGCAATTATCAAGTTTAGCTAACGTTGTGGTTTTACCAATTTTTGGTGGACCATACATTACAAAGTTTTTTGGGGACTTGCGCAATACCCCAACTTTGTTTTTAGGAAGATTTAATGATTCGCTCATTGATTGTAAATGTTGATAAATCTGTTTGAAATGGGATCATTCCTAATAAACCATCCCTGTTTTTTTCGATGTGCACAGCCAACAATCCTACAGGATCTTCCCCACAATAAGTGTCTGTAATCCCATATAAATCGTAAGGGCGTTGCAACATCATCACCACATGAGCATCTTGACCTATAGAATCGCCCCCAAATAAATCTGTTAAGAGAGGTTGGTATTGATTCTTGGCTCGATGCTCTTGCTCGATATTCCTGTTAAGTTGAGATAGAAGTATTGTAATACTCCCCATTCTTGCTTGCATCCACATACACCCCTTAGAGAGTACATTTAGATTCTGCAACTCTGTATCTTCTTTCCCAAGTACAAGTCGTGAGTGGTCGATAAGATTGATAACAAGTTTGCTAGGGTGCTTGTTAAAAATCCTTTCGTTAGTTTTTTTCACCACATTTATGTCTTGGGGAATAGAACAGAAGTAAATAGGGTAGTCTTTATACTTTTCTGTAGCATTTATGTAAAGTTTATACTTGTCTTCCGGCAGTTTTTGTTCAACGGATAATAGTTCAAATGTCTGAAGTTTGGTGTCTTTAGATCCAGCCCGCAAAATCTGCTGGTCACCAGACATTTCAAAACTCCAATAAACAACTATTATGTCCTTTTGAACATTCTCATCTAAAAGATCAAATATTAACTGATTACTAAATGCACTCTTCCCAACTCCAGGTCTACCGGCAATAACGTACATCTTTCCTGGTTGTAATCCCCCCATTAAATTCTTATTCAATCGTTTCCATTTAGTAGGGAGCACTTTTCTTCTACCCGCCATCCCGTCCTTGACGTGTTGAATAGAGCGTTCTACTTCTTTGGAAATGTGTCTAAGAATGGGGAGATTAGAGTTGCCTTGTGATTCTTGAGGCGCTGCTTGGTTTTGACTCATCTATGTTGATATATTTTTCCCAAGTGTGATTATTTACCCAAGTAACAAGTTGCTGCATATACTTTAATTGGTCCGTATTTCTACGTAACTCAACTTCAGTTTTTAAAGCTTTAATTACTTCTTTGTGCTTTCCAAGATCTCCTTTAACATACTTCTCGTATTTAAGCCGTGCTTTTTCATTAGCTTTTGCCATAGGGTCATTAGCTCTAAGCACACGACTTTCCACTCGAAGAGGAAAATGGGACAGTAGTTCAGACCACATTTGTTGGAAAGGAGAAGATAGAGGGGAACTAAACTTATCTCTAACCACATGATCTTCAACTGACTGCCCCATTTTAAGGTATCCGTTGGTTTGCAAAGACTCTACATCTACGTTGAGTTGTAGAGATTTAAGAACATCATAGGCTTTATGCTGCAACAGGCACAAATATAAATAATCATCAGCACTTATCCCAAAAATTTTAAGAGTTTCTGTACTAATTTCTATATTCATACTAAAAATTTAAACATCTTGTTTAAATACCATAGTTATTTCTACACCTTTGATATTTAATGTTATTTTAGACGGGCTTTCGTTACTTACATCTACTGTATTAACTTCCTTAGTTTTTACTTTAGATGGTATTATACCATTGTACTTCATATACCAGTATCTAGAAGTAACACTTTGCGGACTTCTACCAATTTTAGAGGCAACTTTTTCTGCTGTTCTTGCCATGTTAGTTGAAACCTCCATTTCAGAGTACACTAAAGCATCTTCTGAACTCTCATACCTACGTCTGTTCTTGTTTCGTGTTGAATAAGTTGAGTACATCTTCAATTGAATTTAACCATTGTACATTATTAAGTTTACTCACAGCATTTTCTAACCACTTTTGTTCCTGAGAATCTTTTACATAAAGAATAAAAATCTTCCCGACTTTATTCTCAGAAAGTCTAAGTAAT
>Ga0180433_10005513_pt1 | contig 17037 bp, 30 predicted proteins | sample SS_ome_8_FD_132980 | JGI IMG/M metagenome (GOLD analysis project Ga0180433, IMG submission 132980) | Hypersaline lake sediment archaeal communities from the Salton Sea, California, USA - SS_1_D_1 metaG | ecosystem: Environmental > Aquatic > Non-marine Saline and Alkaline > Hypersaline >... | reverse complement strand
TGGAAAGAGAAGTTGTGGAATAGAACTTTGGGGTTGAAAGATTCTGATATACCTATAAAATCAACAGCACTGAAAATCAAAGATGAATTTGCTTTGTGTGAAGGATATCTTAGCCTAGATATAGTAAAACTTATATTTTGGCTTTCAGGACGCAAATCTCACAATTTGGGTATCGACTGTACACAATGTAAATATTTTGATGCTACTGATGGTTGTGATAACATAGATAGAAAAAATAGAATGTTTAGTATTGCCGATAAACTACCATCATCAACGTGTCTTATACCATCAGAAGATGATAATATTAGTATTGAAATAAATGAAGCTGAAGATAAATTGATTATGTATAGAGAACCAAAGTTGGTCGGCTTATTTCGTTATGCGGAATCAAGTAAGTTTTTTATCTCGCAAAAAGATGTTCCATCTCTAGCTTTTTATTTTGGTGTATCTTCCACTAATTGTGATGATTGCAAATTTAAAAAGACTGATTTATCTACATGCAAGAAGAGATCAAAGATTGATAACCACGAAATAACGTGTTGGTGGCCAAATGTCGATTTAACTCTTATAGAAAGAAACGATATTATCTATATAAAAATATAAAAATTTTCATTGACAAGGTTGTGTCGATATGTTATAACTAGGCATAGATAGAACACAAAAAGAAAGGAAGCTACACAATGCCTTGTTATTATGTACCTATTAAGACTAAAGAGGAGATCATTAAGGATCTTGAGGACAAAATTATCTCACGACAGGTTAATGTTCTTAAGGATGCCTATGGAAACCTTATTTTTGATGGTTGGCGCGAAGAGGATCGCGGCAGACTACATGACGTTTGTGCAGCAGCTTTTATTATGGCACATGGAAGCTTTGAGGCGCGACAGATGATATTAGCTGCTGGATTCGATCAACAAGAACTGATTGCTGCGCATAGTCATTGAGAGGTATGTCATGGATATTAAAAAGAAATTAGCCATACTTTTTAAATCTCGTGCTGGAATTATCTGGTTACAGACTAATGAAGAAGTACGTGCTGAACGTACATGTATATCAGTTGCCGCAGGATTATCGACCGAAATAAATGGCGATCGTGTAGATATGAATGTTTATATCTGGCGTAGCACCATAGGCTTGGTTAATGTAAAAGGAGAACTAGTTGATAGAGAAGCTATAGATCCGCGTAAATTGACCAATAAAATATCTAATGATAAAACTAGGGCAATGTATATTATCGAAGATTTATCTAGCCTAATACGCGATCCATTCACCATGCGTAGCATTAAGGATCTAGCACGTGATCTCGGTAATAAAGATCCTAGCAACGCCAAAATGATAGTGGTTATTGATTCTAAGCTACCGCCAGATGAATTGAAATGCTCTACAATAGTGGTTGACTTTCCTTTGCCTACTAAAGAGGAAATAGGTATAATTATAGAAGATATAGTAAAAATAATGGACGGTAGCTTATCGGAAGATCAAATAAAAAATATTGAAAATCAAAAAGATTCTATTATAACGGCTCTTACAGGATTAGAGGCCGAAAAGGTAGCGCTCGCAATCAATGAGTCATTGGTGAGGACAAAAGGAAAGATTGATATTGCGCTGCTTATTGAGTCGAAAAAATCATTAATTTCTGGCGGTGCTATTACATGGCATGATCCCGATCCCCGTGGACTTGATGCTATCGGCGGACTCGATGAGCTTGTTTCATGGCTTATTGAGCGACGTGAGGCATTTTCGTCGGAAGCAGAAGAATACGGATTACCACGTCCGAAGGGTATATTAGTTGTCGGTGTTCCCGGAACAGGAAAATCATTGACGGCTAAAATTATTTCTACAGTATGGGGAATGCCGTTATTAAGATTTGATGTAGGTGCTGTATTTAGTAAGTATGTAGGGACATCCGAGGAGAACATTAGATCTACACTTGGTATAGCTGAGGCTATTTCTCCGACAATTCTTTGGATAGACGAGATAGAAAAGGCTTTCACTGGCTTATCTAGCGAGGGTGATGGCGGCACAGCAGCTAGAGTATTCGGAACTTTCTTGACATGGTTGCAAGAATCTGATGCTCCAGTATTTATTATAGCGACCGCCAATGATATTGAAAAGCTGCCCCCTGAATTTACACGAGCAGGACGATTTGATTGTATTTGGTGGGTAGATACACCTAATTGCGAGGAACGTAAAGCTATTTCTAAGGTAATGCGAAATAAATATAAAAAAACCGCTGCTGTATCGGACGATGAAGTATCTGCTGTTACAGAAGGTTATACTGGCGCAGAGATCGAAGAGGCATACAAAAACGCCTTAAATATTGCGTTCAATGATGGACGACGTGATGTCGTTACGAGTGATGTAATTGAATCGATTAAAAAAATAGTTCCCATTATAAAATCATCTTCTAGGCGAATTGGTGAACTTAGAAAATGGGCAGACGGTTCTGCGCGACTAGCAAATGCCCAAGATGATAAGGCGGTTAGTAAAACAAGTAGTAATACAGCTTCAAAATTAGAGATATAAATTTTTATTGACTTATATACTTATTTGTGTTATATTTCTATAAAATTTAACAAGAAAGGGTAATGTCATGTCGAAGCAAGTAGAATTGGTAGAGTCGGTACTAGTTGTTCACAAAGTAAAACTTCATGGCGGTATTTCATATAAACATGAGGACCGTGAAGAAAATGTAGATGAGAACCAACGTGAAACAACTACATATCAAGGTGTCAAGACTGTAAATAATGTTGTAGAGCGCAATGAAGGAATGAAATTACGCAATCAATTAGTTAATTCCATGAGAAAGTTGTGCGCTAAAACTCCAATTGGATTAGTGTGTCCGAAGCATAAATTATGTGATATAGATGAAGAGGATGCTAAACAAGCGCAAATTATCGCGGATTTTAATGATAGAGCAAAACATTCGTGGATCGATTATTGTACTGTTACATTTAATATCACCAGCAAAGATGAAAGGGCATTGAGGGCAATCAGTGAGTCTATTGTTGATAGCCTTAAATTGCTTGAACTGGCACTCAGTGAAACCGATCCTGCTAAAATAAGAGAAATTATTAAGACAATGGAGGGATTCGAGAAGATCGTAAAAGGAAACGCGAGTGACGCTCTTGCCGAATTGTATGTATCAACAAAAGCACAGGCTCGTCGTATTGCTAAGGTGCTTAAAAAGACAAACGGCGATGTAGAAAAGGCGCGCGAGGTTATTGATCTATCTCAGATTAATCTGGTAAGATTCAAATTGTGCGAATTCGATAATGACGAAAGTTTTGGTGAAGCACCTAGTGTAGCGACAAGCAAAGCAGCAGAATTGTAAAACAAAATACCTGCGATCATTCTTATTATATAGAAATTTAATGTACACGAAAGGAATACTAGATGAATAGGGAAGTAAGAAGAGTACCCGTTAATTGGGAACATCCACGAGATGCAAATGGTAGATATATTCCACTGCTTGATGATTTTACAAGATATTTATCTTATTGGAAAGAAGCTAAAAAGAAATGGGATGAAGGATTTTTTAAAATACTAATGGATCAAGAAGAGTGGCGACCTAAAGAGCGATATATGAATGGCTCATGGGAAGAACGGGAGGGTCCATGTCCAAAACAAGAAAATTATATGCCTGATTGGACAGAAGAAGAACGCACTCATTATCAGATGTACGAGACTACTTCAGAAGGTACACCTATTTCTCCTGTAATGGAAACACCGGAAGATTTAGCAAGATGGTTGGCTGATAATCATGCATCTGCATTTGCTGATATCACCGCCACTTACGAACAATGGTTATGCATAATTAAAGAAAAGGATATATAATGGATAATTTAACTATTGAGGCACTTGAAAACGGAAAAATTCCCAAGGAAGTGTTTAACTATGCCAGAAGGGAAACCGAAGCCGCATTAAAGAGAGTTGGCAAGCTTCATAGCAGAGGACATTCTGGTCGCCGAAATAAGAAGGTACATAAAGTGGTTACGGCATATAAGTTATTTGTGTCGCTACAGAAAATGAAGAAAGCGGCAAGCAATATGGCGTCTGCTTGCCAGGATATCCATTCTATCTTAGTTGATATGTATATCGGTGACGCATCGGTTGAATTGGGTCCAGTAATGCCCGTTGTTAGTATATCTCAACGTAAGACAGTAGCCTATAAAAGTGCCCTTGAACATACTTTTGAAGAATATGATGTGCCACAAGATGAACGTAATGATATTATAAAGCATTTTGAAAGCACAAATGATATCGAGCGTTTTGACCTTCAGTGTAATTACACAGATTTACTAGATTTTCCTTGGCGACTTGCTAAGTGGTTTTGGAATAATGCCAGAGAAGTAGAAGTAGTAGATATTTCAGATGAAGCACAGCAAGAAGTAGTATGTAACGCATAAGGATTTACTATGAATATCATTAAACGTGAATATGTTAAGCTTAAAGAATTTCAAGATAGAATAGAATGCCTGAATTATCAGCTTGAATTAGCAGATAATTACGCGGTGGTAGTAGACGGTATAAATAAGCTACGCTTCGATTTAATTTTCGATGAAGATGAAGAATCTATAGTTAGAATAGATAGCTTTACTACTAATATTAAACATGATTCACGGAGATGCGCTAAAATTTATCATGAAATAACCGATGATAAGGTAATGTTATCATGTAATGTTAATGATAAGCAAATATCTACACCGAACGACACATCAATTAACGATTTTTATTATAGTGATGATTTCTATTATAATGTATTTCTATTATAATGTAGCGGAGGCAACCAGAACTTTTTATATTACATGGTCACATAGGATTAATAAGTTTATTGCAGGAATGATTCTTTTAACATTTATTTCCCCTGAGATCCACAATAATTATATAGATCAGATTAATGAACAATTTCGCAAAAATGAAATAGAACGCGCTAAATATATTTTTATAGATCTTGGTTTTTCGCTTGACAAATAGAGTTATATATGTTATAGTAAGTTATATTGTTTAGAAAGGATAGTACAATGACAGAGTTAGAAGCATGGAAAAGTTTTAAAAGGCGGACCGAAACAACAGGAAAGGAAGATCATTTTTATGTTGCGTTAAATAATACTATGGACAACTTAAAAGGGTTTACATCTAAATTTTCTATTGACGAAAAAATAGAAGTTGCTCTTAATATACTTGTTGAGTGGTATGCAGGAGTAGGCAGTGTGCATCTTGCTTCACAGGAACTTGCCGACTTTGTTTCGCGTCATAAAATAGAATACATATGGGTTGTATTTCAAAAAATGGCTGATATGGAGAAAAAATATAAATGAAATACAAAATTAAAAGAACCAAAGACGAGATAAATAGATACCATAATTTAGTTGCACTTTTAAAAGGTACCGGTATGACAAATCGTGAATCGCATATATTTGCTGCTAATTACATTACATTTGGTTGTACTGATTGTAATAACATTAGAGTAAAATCGATGAGTGGTAAATTGATGATCACCTAAAATTTCGGAATTCAAGAAATCTTGGATCTTGTCCAGTTTAATATGACGAGAGGATGTATTAGGGTATTTGTAGGTAATTAGAAAATATATGATAATGTGATACAACAGTTATATTTTTGTTCACTGACATGAAGACTATAATAACATGCTTTTGATTTATTGTCAATGATTAAAATACACTAAACTCTGGTACTGTTCCATTTAAGCCAGTACCATTAAAAAAGAAAGGTCAATTGAGATGAAGCTACACACGACATTAAAAGAGCTGCGAAGTAAAGACGCTTGCAAAAACCGCTATTTGGTCCTGGTCGAAGGCTTGGGTGACGGATGGAATGACGATACAGAGATACCGCTGTGGCGTATCGCGGAACTAAACGGTCTCAACGACGCATTATGGGCAGCGACTGAGACCTGCCCTGATGTATCCAGATTTATTGGCGCTCTTTATGCAGAACACGTCGAACATATTTGGAGACAATGGGCAAAAGAGTCCATGCCGGACAAAGTAGATGTCTGTATGGATGCTATCATGGCAGCTCGACGGTTTAAAACCTATGATAAAGCGAGCCGGGCTGCTGCTGCCGCCGCTGCTGCTGCTGCTGCTGCTGCTGCTGCTGCTTATGCTGCTGCTGCTTATGCTTATGCTGCTGCTGCTGCTGCTGCTGCTGCTGCTGCTGCTTATGCTGATGCTGATGCTGCTGCTTATGCTGTTGCTGTTGCTTATGCTGCTGCTAGGGAAAATGAAAAACAGTGGCAGCTCGATGCTTTTATTCTAGCTACTAAACCGTGGGGAGATTAATGCAAAAGAAAATAAAAGACCTTATTATTCAAGCTGGAATCGGTTGTGCAGATCAAGCGTGGAAGAGGATGAGTAAAAAAAGGAAGATGAAAAGCAGTATAAAAAGTCACACTATGACTCCCGCAGAAATTGATTATTTGTGGGATGAGGTGCTTGATAAAACAGGTTGGAGAGATCTTACAAAGGAAGAGATGGAAATTTTCGAAGAGGCTTATCGAGATCGTATGATGGATTCGGAAAGAGAATTTAAAGGAAAAGATGAGGATAATCAAGATGAGCAATAAAAGATATCAATGTAGTTTTTATAACTAATTATAATGATTTTTATGATCATATGCATGGTACTTTAAGATATAATCATCATGTAGATTGGATTTGGCCGTTCGCGGAAACGGTTTAGCGAAAAAACCTGGATCAGAATGTCCGTGGGGAATAAAAATTAAGGAGTGACTAATGTTATTTGAAGTTATTAATCCCAGTGATCCCTATACATGTATTGCTGATGATATCAAGATTGCTCAAGCTGCAATCTTAGTGCTTGGCGACGGGATATACGGATTGAAATGTATTGATGATGGAGAAGATTATTCTGTTTGTCTTTTATTCGCAGATGAAAAAACTGCGGAGGCAATATTGAAAGATATTTTCGGAAATTTCGAAAAATATTTAAAAGACAATAAAGTTGAAATAGCGGATTGTCTCGAATCATTTTGGTGTGGAAGTGTAGCTGAAAGAAATATATATGATGAATTGATGAAAGTTCTTCCAAATGACGAAAGGATTAATAAAAAGAAAGAGTTGCACAATAAAAGACGAAGCAGTTTAAATAATATAGGAGAAGTCGCTTGGCAGCTTGCCGATCAATTTAGGGAGATTTAACGAAATGAATCAGATCGATAATTTAACTATGGTGTCAATGGTTATAGCCATTCTCATCACTCTTCGCTGTTTACCAGAATGCCTGGAATCGTGACTTTTAAATTATAAACTGATGATAAAATATAGGCAATAAAATGAACAACAAAATGTCGTGGTTTCAGGCGGACGGGCAAACCTGCGATGATGTAGACTCCTCATCCAGGTTAATTGTTAACACGATAGAGAAGCCGTTTAACAAACCAACTATGGTGTTGATTGTTCTGGTCATCTTCATCACCTCCCTGTTAAATGAGTTGTATGTGCTGCCATATTCGTTGGCAGTTAGTAAGAGAAGGATGAGGAGTCCAGTAACCACCCGAAGAATCAAACTTCGCCATCCGCCCGAATGCCTGAGGCCACGACGCCTAGATAATAACTTAATGTGGGCTATTGTTCAATAGGTTGACTAAATTATAGTCTTTGCAACGGGCGTTCTATATCTTTATGTAGTTCTGACCTGCCCCCCAGAAACGAGTCCAGGGATTATGATAGAAAAGGGACGAAAAAGGGAAGGAGCAGGCAAATGGCGAGAAAGACGAATGTAGAAAAGGTAATTCGACTGTTGAGGCAAGCAGAGGTGCTTCAGTCACAGGGAAAGACTGTGGGGGAGTGCTGTAAATCCCTTGGAGTGAGCGAGCAGAGCTACTATCGCTGGCGCAAGGAGTACGGACGACTTAGCCTGGACCAGGCCAAAAGACTCAAGGAACTGGAGTCAGAAAACGCGAGGCTGAAAAAGCTGGTAGCTGATCTGAGTCTGGACAATGCCATACTGAGAGAGGTCAACTCGGGAAACTGATCAGCCCGGCAAAGAGGCGCAGAGCAGTGCGAGAGGCCATACAACGGCTTCAGGTTTCTCAGCGTCGAGCTTGCCGGGTTTTGAGACAGCCACGTTCGACACAGCGTAGGCGTCCACGGATACGTGATGACGAGGATGCTTTGACTGGACGAATAATTGAGTTGGGCAGCTATTACGGGCGATATGGATATCGGCGTATAACGGCGTTGCTGCGGCGAGAAGGATGGAGAGTGAATCATAAACGAGTGGAAAGGATCTGGCGAAGAGAAGGATTGAAGGTACCGCAGAAGCAGCTCAAACGAGGTCGATTATGGTTGAATGACGGTTCGTGCATTCGCCTGCGTGCGGGATATAGAGACCATGTGTGGAGCTATGATTTCGTACACGACCGGACGCGAGATGGGCGACCACTTCGCATATTGGCGATAATAGACGAATACACGCGGGAATGCCTGGCGATGAAGGTGGGGCGACGGATTTCGTCAGAGGAAGTAATGAAATGTTTGGACGAGTTATTTATTCTCCGCGGCGTTCCGGCATACATACGCAGTGACAATGGTCCTGAATTCACCGCACAGGAGATACGCAGGTGGTTTAGGACGTTGGAGGTGAAGCCAATGTATATAGAGCCTGGAAGTCCATGGGAGAACGGATACGTAGAGAGTTTCAACGGCAAGCTGAGGGATGAGTTATTGAATCGGGAGATATTCGATACGTTACGAGAGGCGCAGGTATTGATAGAGATGTGGCGCCGGGAGTACAATAGTTTCAGGTGTGTGATTCATAGACATCGTTTCAATCTATCGACTTCCCGATCTTGATGATAGTCTCGCAGACGAATGCGTTCATTAGTTGGCTCATACATGGAATCCACATCATCCCAATAAGGCGTCACTGAACTAAGTTCACAACATTTATCTATTGGGGTCTTGCCGCCGATTCCGCCATGAGGTCGTTGCCAGTTGTAGAAATGTTGCCAGCAAACGAGTTCCTCGGATAAATCGGGCTGTGTAATATCTATTGTCGAAAAGAATTCGTCGATGTCGGTTTTCTGCGCTCTTTCTACCTTGCCATTCAAGTGCGGTGATCGCGGCTTTATCGGGCGAAATTTGATACCACACTCCATCAATTTCTCCTGAAATTTGTAGGCGAAAAACTCTCCGCCACGATCCGTCTGTATTCGCTGAATCGGGAAAGGCATTTCTTCCATTACCTGCTCCAGAAACTTCAGCGAGTTTTTAGCCGTACGGCGTGGAAACAATCCTATAACCTGGTAGCGGGTACAGTCATCAATAGCCGTATACTGATACATGCCCTTGGTTATCTTACAGGTATCCATCTGCACCCGCTCACCGGGTATGGGTCTGCTGTAACGTCTATACGACTGCTTGCGCTTGATACGCACCAATGGGCCTACGTTGTGTTTTCTCAGTGTTTTGTGAATTGTCGCTAATCCCACAAAGAAATCATGCTGACGTCGCAGTTCACTCTGTATGCGACGGGCCCCCAACTTCCGGGTAATTCGAAGGTCCAGAATCCATTCTTCTTGCTGCTGGAATATCTTCCGATTCGGTGATGAGTTGGGACGTCTACTTTTGTTCTTTAATCCGCTTTCGCCGTTTAAAAGGTATCGCCTATGCCATTTCCGCAGAGTCGGGCGTGAAATGCCACATCTTCGACAAACAAGCCCGGCGTCCTCTGTCTCTTGGTAAAGTTTTACCCAGGCTAAACGTCTCTTTATATCTCGATTCATAAACACAACTCTTTTCCTTTTCCGCTATCAGAAAAGTGAAATGATGTCTATGAATCACACACTTTATTATCAAGACATAGGTTACACTTCTGACGGAGCAGGGACCGAAGCGGAGGCCATAGGCCGAAGCGAAGGGCCTTGCTCCAGGTCTATCTCTCCCAGCCTCAAGTCATAAAACGAGACTTGATATTCACTCTCGCTCGTCTGCTCTATTCCCACATCGTATCCACTCAACGCCTCGCTGATGTACACATGTCGCCCCTTCAAACTAATATAACCGTCCCTCCGCACCCGGCGCTGCAGATGTCCCAAGGGGTAATGCCACGGCCCAACTTCCCTTGGCCTGCGCGGCGATCACCGATATCGATAGCGACCAGGCTGCCGGGGTGAGGGGCCTTGTTGATGCCCATGCACGGCACGCCGTCGATCTCGGCATCGAGCCGAGTGTGGTGGTGGCCGAAGAGACAAACCTGCGGACGAGCACCTCGGACCAGATAATCGAGCCCCTCGGATTCGCTGGCCCAGCCAGCCCCGCGTCGATGCCGCTCGAAGACCACGCCAGTTGGGGCATCGTGAACCAGGAGCACATCGACGCAGCGGCCACCAATCAGGGCATCGATCTCATCGCGGGTGTAGTGCCGCTTCCGGTATCCCTGCAGATCACGAGATCGACGCTCGTAGTCGGACGGCCCGAAGCATCCACCTAGCCCGCCGACGGTCAGCGTCTCGTCGCCATCTTGGATTTCAAACCGGGTGCCGTTGCGCAGGTAGAAGAGCCCGGGCAGCACCTCGGGGTCGGACTGCGCGTCCAGCCAGACGAAGTCTTCGTGGTTGCCCTTGATGAACAATGTCTTCCGAGGAGCAGCGCGCCGCTCAGACCACCAGACCGGGAAGTCCCCGGCGCCGTCGTGGCGCTTGGTCGCCCCATCGATCCGGGTCGGGTCGGGCCAGATGCCGAAGTCGCCCACGTGGAGTACCCACGCAAAGCGGACGCCGAGCGATCCCTCGAAGGCGACGACCTCGTCGTAGAGCCTGTCGATGGCCCCATGAATATCGCCGGCAGCACAGACAATCATCGCCTTCCATGTTTACCGGGGCGGACAAAAAGCTCAAGACATCAATGATTACGGCTTCCTGAAGACATCTGACGCTGGTTGTGATAGAACTTCACACGGTGATTCTTAGGCGTGCTAACTATCCATCTTGACAGCCAGCGGCTCTTTGGCTACAATGTAAATTGGAGGTGAAGCATGGCAGAGAACACCATCGCTCTGAACCTCCGACGACTCCGCAAGGCGAAGGACTTCTCTCAGGAGCGCTTGGCCGAGAAGTCGGGGCTTTCCAGAGCAGCATATCGAAACATCGAGACCGGCAAATCCGAGCCACGGGTCAGCAACCTGCAGGCTATCGCTTCCGCGCTCGATGTGCCCATCCAGCGACTCGTCGAGCCGGTGCAGGAGCTTCGGGCCGTTCGATTCCGCTCGAACAAGAAGATGCGCAGTCGCGAGCAGGTCCTCGTGGACGTAGGGCGCTGGCTCGCCGACTTCAGCGATCTCGAAGACGTCCTCGATGACCGCGAGGACTACCAACTCGACGACATTCGGAAGAAGCTCAAGGTCCGCAAGAACCGGGGCGAAGCCGCCGCCGCTCTTGCACGCGAGGTGTTCGGCCTGGACCCAGAGGAGCCGGTTCGCGACATCTGTGGACTGATCGAGTCGGGGGGCATCAAGGTCGGCGAGCAGAAGGTCGCGTCCCATGACTTCTTTGGGCTCTCGGTCGCCGCTACCGACGGTGGCCCGGCCGTGGTCGTCAACACCTGGGACCGCATCTCGGTTGAGCGATGGATATTCACCGCCGCCCATGAGCTCGGCCACCTGATTCTGCATCTGTCCGACTACGACGTGGCCCATACCGACGAAGAGAAGGCGCACGAGGAGGAGGCAAACGCTTTCGCGGCCGCCTTCCTGATGCCCGAGGTTTCGTTTCGCAAGGAATGGAACGAGACCTATGGGCTCGCCTTCGTCGACCGGGTGCTCAAGGTGAAGCGCATCTTCAGGGTCAGCTACCGCACCGTGTTGCACCGCCTGGCCCCCGACTACCGAGGCCCCGGTAACATCTGGGCCCGCTTTCAAATGGAGTACAAGCGCCGGACTGGCCGGACCCTGCTTCGAGACGATGAGCCGGATGCGCTCGCCCAGGATGCGTTTCGAGCGAGTTTCCCCGAGGACCGTTCCGCTGGCGAGCCCGACAGCTTGTCCCCGGTGGACTTTATCCAGGACCGCCTGTCCAGGCTCGTGCGCAAGGCCATCGAGCAGGAGAAGATCAGCCTCGGCCGTGGCGCCGAGGTCCTGGGTATCTCCCTTCAGGACATGCGCGACTTGACCGCGTCCTGGGTCGGCTGAGGGGTTCGATGCCGAAGAAGCCCAAGGTCCTGCTCATGGACGCCAACGTGCTCATCGACTACCAGAAGTCGGACTTCTCGGTCCTCGGCCTCGTGAACAAGCACGTCGCCGAGGTCCACGTCCTGACAACCATTATCGAGGAAGTCGACGGGCTGGATTCAAACATAATATTATCATCATCAAATAATTTTGTCAAGAGATTTATTTTCTTGACAAGCTATAACTTATTTGCTATGATTAAAATAGATTAAAAAGAAAGGGAATAAAAATGAAAATTAAAAAAATGCTTCCAATGATTTTGGTGTCATTATCAAGCTGTGGTGATCCAGATTATGAATGGTTGAAGTTCCATCTTGATCGTGAAGTAGATTGTGCTCCAGTGCTTCCGCTATGTAAAGAGCTTTGTAATTATATGCTAATGTATTATCGTTTATCGGATAGTAAGCACATGGATGTTGACTTAGACTCTTGCACCGATTTTCTAAGAAGTGAATTTTATGCACTTCAATCTAATGTGGAGCGACAATATGCTATTGATAAAATGAGAGATATCTTACGACAGGCACATTGTGATAATCCACATGATTTAGAGATGTGTCAACCTGCTGTGGTAGCGGATCGATTTAATTGCTATTTTCACGGTGCCTGTTGGACTAATCCTAGTGCTAGTTGTGATGAATGGGAACATTATGAAGAATAAGTTTATTATCATTATCATGTTTTTGACATTAACTTCTTGCAGCAGAGATATCACACCAGCATTACCTTATACTGATGCCAGTATAGAATTTGATGTAGATCAACAAGAGTTAGTTAATGCCGTCACCGTACTCTGCGAGCAGGCAATACATTGTAATACATTGCTAGGATATCCACCTAGTGATATTTTCTCGTTTAAAGATGTATCTACTTGCGGTAAGTATTATAATGATAAAATAAGTAATATGGATATCGATATACAAAGAGATTTTATTGAGGTTATTGATTATTGTACCGAAATGATATATAAGGATTACAACTCTAATCCTTGTTTATTTCTTGATTGCTATGATTGCGAGTTGAATGGTGTAAATTGTCCTTGGGAAGCGAATTAACTTTTTGCTTGACGGATCTAGTGACATGTGATATAAATGTCAATATACTTTTTAATGAATGAAAGAGATATAAAGCATGAAAACACATAAAGCCTTACATGTACTAAAATCTATATTAAATGGGATACCAGTTAAAATAGGTGTCCATACTTATTGCATGAGCGATAATTATGAGTTGTTGATAGAAGGTCGGGCTATGGATATCAAAACAGGAGAAACACGCATAACTTATCTTTATGCTGATATTTCAATTGGTGCATTTTTTAGAATGGTAGATAAAGAAATGACCGAAGATGATATATTTGGTGTAACCGCTAATATGGTATTTAATGATAAATAAGGAGATAGCATCATGATTTTACATTGTCCAAATTGTAAACAACACGAGTTTCAAGACGAGCGATATGGACGTAATAAGAGAGTACATAACCCGACTAAAAATGGCGATTGGCGCTGTACCATATGTGGTACAGTAAGAACAATCAGTGGAACTATAGTTACTGGAACAAAAATGCGTAAGTAATATGTTATTTTACCGCGCTAGATTTCGGAATAGATAATTAGTCGGATCTGTACCTCATCCTACATTGCATTACATGTATGTTATTGTAATATTTATGTAGTACAATGTATGGAGATATAAGTAATATACATACATTGTAGTGTACAATACTACATTTATCTATTTTTAATTATAGCATTATTCATAAAATTTGTCAATCATGAATTTTACAGATTAAAAACTAAAATTTTCCTTGACAAGTTAATTTAAAATTGATACTCTCGAAAAATAAAATAAAGATTCAAGAGAAAGGATCAAATAAAATGGCCAACATGTTACTCGACAATGAAGATCCTAATGCCTGGCGTAAGAAGGCTGCGCAAATAGAGGCGAAGTTGTGGAATAGGACGTTAGGGCTAAAAAATAGCTCTGTGAAGGTCAATAAAATTAATAGCACGGACTCAAGAAAGATATTGTTTACTCTTGAACTACATGAAGAATTTCTCGGATTTATTAAGAGTGACAGTTTCAATAATCAATATGACTTTATAGTGCCGATTGTTAAATTTCCTAATTCGTCATTTTGTAGTGCCTGCATTATGTTGGTATTCTATCGGAGGAATAATTGAAGGCGATAAAATAGTCGTTTATAAAATTGACTAACGCTAACATTACTTGATATTATAAAGATAGGGAGGGCTTGAACCATGATAGATCTTTCTCAATACAAAGATAACATCCCGCTTTATAATATCAAAAGAATAAGAATCGCGGAAATACTTAGGCAAGTAGAGAGTGATTTATTTGCTGGTCCAGAACAAAGACGCAAAAAATTATTAGAAGCACGATCATTAATGGTAGATCTTAAATTAGATTTATCTGTTATTGATAAACATTTAAGCGGTAAATAATTTTGTTGCTTTTGCTTGACAAGCTGGCGTTAGTTTTGGTATAGTTAAAATAAAGAAAGGACGGTAACATCATGCCAAGATCAGATTATGAAGAAAGGAAGAAAGCGCGTATTGATCGATTACACGAGAAAGCGCGTAAAACAAAAGATGAAGCATGTAAACTAGGTGAAGTGTCACGGCGTATGCTTGATGCTATTCCGTTTGGACAACCTATTTTAATCGGACATCATAGCGAGAAAAGAGATAGAAATTTCAGGAATAACGCTTTCAATAAAATGTCAAAAGCTGTTGAGCTAGACAAGAAGGCAATACATCTTGAGTCTCGCGCTATATCAGTGGAAAGCAATGATTCTATTAGCTCTGATGATCCTGAAGCTATTGTAAAGTTAAAAGAGAAAATTAAAAAGCTTCAAGATAAACAGGAATTCATGAAACAAGTTAATAAGATCATCAAGTCTAAGCCCAAAAACAAGAAAACAGAAGAGAAGATCAAAAGACTACAAGAAATAGGTATGTCGGCTACTCTTGCGGACGAATCATTTAAGCCCGATTGTTGCGGTCTAATAGGATTTCCTGGCTATGCATTATCGAATAATAATGCCAATATTAGAAGTACGCAAAAACGCCTTGAATCGCTAGAAAAAGAGTTCGCACGCGCAGAAGAAAACGAAGAAAATAAAAAAACTATATATGATGGATTTACAGTTATTGAAAATTATGAAGAAAATAGAATTCAGATAGACTTTAATAACCGTGAAACATACTTTAAATTATGTAAAGATAAAGGCATTAACCTGCGGAAGCATGGCTTTAAGTTCTCTAAATATTCTGGTTGCTGGCAACGTTTATTGAATAATAACGGGCGTTGGGCTACAAAGGAAGTGACAAAAATTTTAACCAATAATCAATAAAGAAAGGATCATTGCCATGAACAATCAACATGAAACATCACAGGAACTTGTCGGTCAAGTGCTTGAAGATCTTTTACAGGAGTGTACTTTGTTCGATATACTTTTGGGTATCTCTAAATATTTATCGAGCAAAGAAAACAAGGCGTTCAGTTTACATCGTGTCATGTTGGGTGATAGGTACCGTACTATCGCCCAGTATGTGCGTCGTGCTTCAAGTCTCGCAGTAGAAGTATGAGTGCATATCGAACGACATACTTTCTCAGAACGAATATTATAGTAATAGCTGAGTAAAAGTCTAATGACGTTCGATTGAAGCCCCTTGTTAACAAGGGGCTTATTTTTTTACTTGACTTTGAAAATTAAGTTTGCTAGTATCATGGATACAATAAGAATAAGGGATAGATAAAATGCCTAAGTTTAAAGATATAAAAAGCTTTATAACATGCACTCATTATGAATGTGATGTTTCATGGGATTATTTGTTGCGCTGGCTTGAAATGATAAATGAGCATAATCATATTAAACTAAATCCAGATTTTCAACGTGAACATGTTTGGACCGAGGAACAACGCGAGAGATATGTAGAATATATATTGCGTGATGGTATATCGTCCCGTGATATATATTGGAATTGCGTCGATCAGTACAAGAAAAATAATCCTATCATATTGGTAGACGGCAAACAACGCTTAGAAACTGCGACAAGATTTGTGAATAATCAGACTAAAGCATTTGGGCATTATTTTGGTGAATATGAAGATAAACTCGGTATATTAGTAACATTTAGAATGCGCATCAATAATCTAAAAACTCGTGCTGAATTATTGCAATGGTATATAGATCTTAATGCCGGTGGTGTCGTTCATACTGATGAAGAAATAGAGAGAGTGAGGAAATTATTAGAACAAGAAAAACAAAAGGTTAAATAAAGAAGAGAGAATAAAAACAATGGCAAAGTATAGAAGAAAAGAAATAGTCGAAGCATTTAGATGGTTTAAGGACGGAGATCACCCTAAAGTAAAACCGATGCACGGAACTTCTTATTGTATATATTGTGGGGATTCTCAGGATAATCATGGATATTTCAGAAATAAATATGGGAACGATGAACCCGTTTGCCCTGGAAGTTGGGTCGTAACTGATGGAAACGGTAATCTGGAAATATATAGACCCGCAGTTTTCGATGTAATGTTTGAATTAATAAAAGATAAGGAGTAAATATAATGAAAATTACAATTGATATCAAAAAGGTAACTGTGTTTAGTGATCGCGGTGGTACAGACAAGATTTCCATAGAATTAAATGGATTGCCTAATCCTTATTGCTTTGATGGCGGTAAAGCATTTTTTACAATTGAAACTAATCGTAGTAGAACAAAAGAGATGTTAAGTGCATTGGGAATTGATACTTACGAAATTATTGATACAAAAAATATTTAAAAGTCC
>Ga0180433_10005511_pt1 | contig 17045 bp, 15 predicted proteins | sample SS_ome_8_FD_132980 | JGI IMG/M metagenome (GOLD analysis project Ga0180433, IMG submission 132980) | Hypersaline lake sediment archaeal communities from the Salton Sea, California, USA - SS_1_D_1 metaG | ecosystem: Environmental > Aquatic > Non-marine Saline and Alkaline > Hypersaline >... | reverse complement strand
GGCGAACGTAAGTCGATCGCCGAGCGGCTGCGCTCCCGCGGCGTGGAGGTGGTGGACGCCACGCCCGAGGACATCGCGCCCGTGCTGGCCGACCGCTACCTGGCGATGAAGTCCGCCGGGCACCTGTGACCCGGATCCGTCGGCCTAGCGCGTGGGAACAACATCGGGGGCATCGGGGATGTCGCCGGTCTCCCCCGCCGCGTGCGCCCGGCGGCCGAAGTGCACCACATAGCCCAGGAAGGCGGCCTCGGCCGCCACACCGATCCCGATCCGCGCCGCCGTGGGCAGGGCCGACGGGGTCACCAGTGCCTCGATCAGACCGCTGATCAGCAACACGACCACCAGACCGAGGGCCACCGAGACCACCGCCCGGCCCTGCTCGGCCAGGGCCTGGGACCGGGGGCGGTCGCCGGGGGAGATCACCGTCCAGCCCAGCCTCATCCCGACCGCACCAGCCAGGAAAACCGCGGTCAGTTCCAGCAGGCCGTGCGGGGCCAGCAGCCCGAACAGCACGTCGGCCTTGCCGGCGTCGACCATCAGGCCGCTGATCACCCCGAGGTTGGCAGCGTTGCCGAACAGTACCCACGGGATCGGGATTCCGAGCAGTATCGCGAAGGCGATGCACTGCGCGGCGACCCAGGAATTGTTCAGCCACACCCGCAGAGCGAAGGACCCGGCGGGGTTCTCGCTGTAGTAGGCCGCGAAATCGTTGTTCACCAGGGCCTCGATCTCCGCCGGGGTACTCAGCGCGGCCTGCACCTCCGTGCTGCCGGCGACCCAGATCGCGATCAGCGCGGTGACCGCCAGGAAGACGCCCGCGGTGGCCAGCCACCACCGCCATGCCCGGTAGGCCACCACCGGGAACGACACCGTGACGAAGCGGCCGAATTCGCTGCGCAGCGGGGCGTGTGCGCCGGTGACCACCGATCGGGCTCGCGCCACCAACGCGGAGAGCCGCCCCACCAGAACCGGGTCGCCGGAGACCGATCGCGCCACCGACAGGTGGGTGGCCACCCGTTGGTAGAGGTCGACGAGTTCGTCGACTTCCGCGCCGGTGAGCCGCCGGCGGCGCTTGACGAGATGGTCAAGCCGGTCCCAGCTGTCCTGGTGGGCGAGCACGAACGCGTCGACGTCCACGGCCTGCCAGCCTAGCGGTAGCTTTGCTGTCATGACGGCATCCCCGGGAACGCTGGTGACCGGCGACGCGGTGGTGCTCGACGTGCAGATCGCCCAGTTGCCGGTCCGGGCGGTCAGCGCACTGATCGACATCGCCGTCATCGGGGTGGGCTACCTGTTGGGCCTCACCCTGTGGGCCGCCACCCTGCCCGACTTCGACGACTCGCTGACCGCTGCGATCCTGATCGTGGTGACCGTCGGGGTGATGGTGGGCTACCCGGTGATCGTGGAGACCGCCACCCGCGGGCGTTCGCTGGGCAAGGCGGTGATGGGACTTCGGGTGGTCGCCGACGATGGCGGCCCGGAACGGTTCCGGCAGGCCGTGTTCCGGGCTCTGGCCGGGTTCGTCGAGATATGGATGTTCCTGGGCGGCCCGGCGGTGATCGCAAGCCTGGTGTCGGCCAAGGGTAAACGCATCGGCGACATGTTCGCCGGAACGGTGGTCATCAGTGAGCGCGGCCCCAAACCGGCACCGCCGCCGGTGATGCCGCCGGCGCTGGCGTGGTGGGCAGCCTCGCTGGAGATGTCGGGCCTGGGACCCGCCCAGGCCGACCTGGCACGCCAGTTCCTGGCCCGGGCGCCGCAACTGGTCCCCGACATCCGCGACCAGATGTCCCGGCGGGTGGCCGCCGAGGTGGTCCGCCGGATCGCGCCGCCACCGCCGCCGGGCACGCCCGCCGAGCAGGTGCTTGCCGCGGTGCTCGCCGAGCGGCATCGCCGGGAGGTCTACCGGCTGCGCGCTGCCGCCTCGGCCACATCGGCCGCCTCGGCGGCCTGGACACCGCCGCCCCCGCAGTCGCCGGCACCCGGAGGGGGCCTGGTCCCGCCGGGCTAGCCGCTCTCAGCCGGCGTTGGGGATCCAGTTGCCGTGGAAGCCGTAGGGAACCCGGCGCGGCAGCCGGATCCGGGCGACCGGGTCGCCGCCGAAGTCCGAGGCGTCCAGGATCACCAGATCACTGCCGTCGCGGGCGGGGTCGTAGACGTAGGCGATGTACCAGCCCTGGCTCTCCCCGGCAGGTCCGGAGGGCGACGGCACGAACACCGCCTCGCCGGGTCCGCCGGGGTTGTCGGCCGTCCCGAAGAGGTGTTCGGTCGCCGCGCCGCTGGTCAGGTCGTAGCGGACCAGCTTGGCGTCACCGACCGAGACCGCGTACCGCGCCGGCAGGCCCGCCAGGCGGTCGTCGATGCGCGGGAACTCCACAGCCCGATCATCGAGCTGGCGTTCGGTCACGGTGCCGGACGCCAGGTCTAGCGTCCAGTTCCACAGCACGGCGCTGGCGCCGAAGCCGCCGTCCTCACGCCACAACTCGGGGTACCGGATCGCCTGGAGCTCAATGGTGTCGCCGTCGTCGTAGGCGTTGGCCACGTGGAAGACGTAGCAGGGGTCGATCTCGAACCAGCGAACCTGCCCGAACGGGTCGTCGCGGCGCAACACCCCCAGTCGGGCGCCGTAGTCGTCGTCCCAGCGGTAGGGCATGTCACCCTTGCCGCTCAGGGCGATGTCGAGGTTGAACACGATCGGCAGGTCCATGAAGATCACGTGCTGAGCGGTCATCGCGAAGTCGTGCATCATCGTCAGCGCCGGGACCTCCAGGGGGCGGTTGACGGTCAGGGTTCCGTCGGCGTCGGCGCGGTGGTAGGTCACATGGGGCTGGAACAGGTTGCCGTAGCCGAAGAAGTGCAACTCTCCGGTGGTCGGACAGATCTTGGGGTGGGCGGTCATCGCGTCGTCGAGCTTGCCGTCGAAGTCGTAGCAGCCGACCGTCTCCAGATCGTTGGTGATCTGGTAGGGCAGCGAGGACTCCACCAGCGCCAGGGTCTTTCCGGCGTGGTTGACCACATGGGTGTTGGCCACCGACGAGCGCAGGTTGCGGGTGCCGTCGGGGTTGTAGAGGCCGAACGGGTGCTCGAAGCTGTCGGTGCGCACCCACCGGTTGCGGTACCACTTGGCGGCGCCGCGCTCGATGCGGACCCCGTGGATCATCCCGTCGCCGATGAACCAGTGACCGGTCGGCGTGCGCGGGTTCGAGCCGTTGCGCAGGTACCACCCGTCCAGTTCGGGCGGGATGGCGCCCTGCACCGGAAGGTCGTACTCGGTCAGTTCGTCGGGCACCGGCGCGTAGTTGCCACGCATGTGGAACGGCCGGGCGTCGTCCCGGTCGTCAGGGTCGGCGGTGGGCAAGTTGGCCGAGGCGGCCGTGGTGTCGGTCATTCCTCCACTGTGGCAGCTAGACCTCGACCCAGTCCAGGGTGCGCTGTACCGCCTTGCGCCAGCCCGCGTACCCGGCCGTGCGCTGCTCCTCGGTCCACTGCGGGGACCACCGGCGACTCTCCTGCCAGTTGGCCCGCAGGTCCTCCGGATCCGACCAGAAGCCGACCGCCAGACCTGCGGCGTAGGCCGCGCCCAGCGCCGTGGTCTCGGCGACTACCGGACGGACCACCTCGACCCCGAGCACGTTGGCCTGGATCTGCATGCACAGCTCGTTGAGGGTGACCCCACCGTCGACCTTGAGCACCTCCAGGCGGACCCCGGAGTCGGCCTCCATCGCCTCGACCACGTCACGACTCTGGTAGCAGATCGCCTCCAGCGTCGCCCGGGCGATGTGGGCGTTGGAGTTGAACCGCGACAAGCCCACGATCGCGCCCCGGGCATCGGAGCGCCAGTACGGCGCGAACAGTCCCGAGAAGGCCGGTACGAAGTAGACGCCACCGTTGTCGGGCACTTTGGCGGCCAGCGTCTCACTGTCGGCCGCACCGCTGATGATGCCCAGTTGGTCCCGGAGCCACTGAACGGCCGATCCGGTGACGGCGATCGAACCTTCCAGTGCGTAAACGGGTTTGGCCTCTCCGAACTGGTAACACACCGTGGTCAGCAGTCCGTTGCTGCTGCGGACGATCTTCTCGCCGGTGTTGAGCAACAGAAAGTTGCCGGTGCCGTAGGTGTTCTTGGCCTCCCCGGGCTTGAGACACACCTGCCCCACCATCGCGGCCTGCTGGTCGCCCAGGCTGGCGGTGACCGGAACCGCTCCACCCATCGGGCCGTCGGTCCTGGTCAACCCGTAGGGCTGCGGGGAGGACGAGGGCCGGATCTCCGGCAACATCCGGCGCGGTATGCCGAAGAACGACAGCAGCTCGTCATCCCAGTCCAGGGTCTCGAGGTTCATCAGCATCGTGCGGCTGGCGTTGGTCGGGTCGGTGACGTGCACCCCGCCGTCGGGACCGCCGGTCATGTTCCACAGCACCCACACGTCGGGGGTGCCGAACAGCGCATCGCCGCGGTCGGCGGCGGCGCGGACTCCGTCGACGTTGTCCAGGATCCACTGCAGCTTGCCCCCGGAGAAGTAGGTGGCCGGCGGCAGGCCGGCCTTCTGCCGGATGACCTGACCGCGTTCGTCGGCGTCGAGTGCGGCGGCGATCTGGTCGGTCCGGATGTCCTGCCAGACGATCGCGTTGTAGAAGGGCTGGCCGGTCCTGCGGTCCCAGACGATCGCGGTCTCGCGCTGGTTGGTGATTCCCAGGGCGCTGAGGTCCGACGCCGACAGCTTGGTCTTGTTCAGCACCGACTTCACCACCGTCTGGGTGCTGCCCCAGATCTCGGTCGGGTTGTGCTCCACCCAACCCGCCCGCGGCAGGATCTGCTCGTGCTCGATCTGGTGGCGCCCGACCTCCAGGCCGTTGTGATCGAAGATCATGCAGCGGGTACTGGTGGTGCCCTGGTCTATCGATGCGACGAACTCGGCCACGGTGCTCCTCGGTGCGTGTCCCTACCGGACAATCTTTGCCGGACAAACTGTGCTGGGAGTCTGCCACCGTCCATGCTGGTGCACATGGGCTCTACGAATTCCGTCTCCGCGAACCCCGTTGACCTGGCCGGCATGCCCCGGGGCGGCCCGGACGCCTCGTGCCTGGACCGGATGCTGCAGACCGACCGACCGGAGTACCTGGACCGCGATGACGTCGACGACCGGGTCAAGCGAGAGGTGATCCGTTCACTGGACCGATTCGGTGCGCTGCTCGGCGAACACGACCGCACCGCGCGACTGGTGCTCGGTGAGGTCGCCGGGGTGGCCGACCCGCGGATCCTCGAGCTCGGGGCCGGTCACGGAGCACTGTCACGGACCCTGCTCGCCGAGCACCCGACCATCCGGGTGACGGTCTCGGATCTGAATCCCGGCTCGGTCGCGGCGCTGGCGGACGGGGACCTCGGCGACGACCCGCGTGCGCAGGTCCGCTGCCTGGATGCCACCGCCATCGACGCGCCCGACGGGTCCTTCGACCTCGCGGTGTTCGCGATGTCGTTCCACCACCTGGCCCCGCCGGAGGCGGCCCGGGTGCTCGCCGAGGGCACCCGGGTGGCCGGCCGGCTGCTGATCGTCGACCTCGCACGCCCACCGGCGCCGCTGCACCTGATCAGACTGGCCACCATGGCGCCGCTGGCGTTGGTGTGGCCGTTCGCCCACGACGGACTGGTCAGTTCGCTGCGCACCTACAGCGCCTCGGCGGTGCGCGAGCTGGCATCGGCGGCCGGGGTCGGGGTCGAGATCAGGCCGGGCCGGTTCGGCACCCAGGTGGTGCTGGCCTATCGCAACCGCTGAATCCCTTGCGCGGGCATCACCGGCTGGGGTTGCATCATCACCGTGGGCGACGAGGTCCAGCACACCAGTTACAGCCGTGCTCAGCGCCAGCAGTACCGCAGGAAGGTACAGCTGTGTCTCGACGTGTTCGAGACGATGCTGGCGGAGTCCAGTTTCGAGTTCGACCGGCCGATGACCGGCATGGAGATCGAGTGCAACCTGGTCGACGCCGCCTACCAGCCGGCCATGACCAACCAGGACGTCCTCGCCGCCATCGCCGACCCCGCCTATCAGACCGAATTGGGCGCCTACAACATAGAATTCAATGTCCCACCCCGCCCGCTGCCCGGACGCCGCGCACTGAAACTGGAGTCCGAGGTCCGCGCCAGCCTGAACGCGGCCGAGACCAAAGCCGGTACCGACGGGGCCCACATCGTGATGATCGGCATCCTGCCCACTCTCATGCCCGAACATCTGACCGGGCACTGGATGAGCCCCTCGATGCGTTACCAGGCACTCAACGACTCCATCTTCACCGCCCGCGGCGAGGACATCCTGATCGACATCACCGGGGCCGAGCGGCTGCACATGTACGCGGAGTCCATCGCGCCGGAGTCCGCGTGCACCAGCATGCAGTTACACCTGCAGGTGGCCCCGGAGGAGTTCGCCAACAACTGGAACGCCGCTCAGGTGCTCGCCGGGCCTCAACTGGCACTGGGCGCCAACTCCCCCTACTTCTTCGGTCACCAACTGTGGGCCGAGACCCGCATCGAGCTGTTCGCCCAGGCCACCGACACCCGGCCCGAGGAACTGAAGGCCCAAGGTGTGCGGCCCAGGGTGTGGTTCGGCGAACGGTGGATCACCTCGATCTTCGACCTGTTCGAGGAGAACGTCCGCTACTTTCCGTCCCTGCTGCCGGAGATCTCCGACGAGGACCCCGCGGCCGAACTGGCCGTGGGACGGATTCCCCAGCTTTCCGAGCTGCGGCTGCACAACGGCACGGTCTACCGCTGGAACCGCCCGGTCTACGACGTCGTCAACGGCCGCCCGCACCTACGGGTGGAGAACCGGGTCTTACCGGCCGGCCCGACCGTCATCGACATGATGGCCAATTCGGCGTTCTACTACGGTCTGCTGCGGACCATCGCCGAAGAGGAGCGCCCGCTGTGGACCAAGATGAGTTTCGCTGCGGCGCACGACAATTTCCTCGAGGCCGCCCGGCACGGGATGGCCGCTCGGCTGTACTGGCCAGGCCTGGGAGAGGTGACCTCGGATGAGTTGGTGCTGCGCGTGCTGCTGCCGATGGCCGACGAGGGGCTGCGCCGCTGGCGGGTTGCCGCCGAAGTCCGCGACCGCTATCTGGGGGTCATCGAGGGACGCGCCAAGACCGGTCGCAACGGCGCGGCCTGGCAGGTCGCAGCCGTCACCGCTCTGTCGAGGCGGGGAATGGACCGCCCCGCGGCGCTCGCCGAAATGGTCCGGCAATACTGCGATCTGATGCACACCAACTCCCCGGTGCACACCTGGGAGGTGCCCCGGTAACCGGGCACGCTACTGACCCAGGGTGTTCTGCATCGCGCCGGCCAGGACGTTGACCGCCGGCCCGCCGTTACCGGACTGGCAGACCTTGGCCTGCAGCAGCACATTCTCCCGCAGCCGGGTCTGGGTGAAACACCGCCGGTCGGTGGCCGCCGCGCCGGGCCCGATCTCCTGCTTGACCCACTGCGCCTCGGTGGCCGTCGGCGGCACCCCGCCGAAGGACCACACCTCGGTGCCGCCGTCGGCCAGGTGCATGGCGGTGGTCTGCCCGTCGCAACCGACGGTGCGATCGGTGATCCGGCGGAAGGCCCGGGTGGCGGCATCGGTGGTGGCGAACACCCCGACGGCCTGTTTGACCAGGTGGCGCTGGCTGGCGGACGAGGTCTGGGTCACCGCGCCATTGAACGAGGCCAGATCGGGGTCCAGATAAACCTCGGGCAGGCCGATATCGGCCCAATTGTTACAGGCCGGCAGGTCAACCCAGAACGACTGGAACGGCTCGCCGAACACCGACTCCCAACCCATCGGCGCTCCGACGATATTGGCGACCGACCCCTTGCCCAACACCGCGTAGGACACCACCCCGGGATCCGACGGTCCGGCGGCTCCGGCGGGGGCCAACGCCACCGGAACCGCCAGCGCCGCGACCACGGCGGCGGCCATCCTCACCGGGTTCACACCTTGGTGACCAGGGCGGTCTCGATGTTGCCACGGGTGGCCTTGGAGTACGGACAGACCTGATTGGCCTGGTCCATCAAATCCTCGGCGGTGCCCTTCGGCAGGCCCGGGAGGTAACCGATGATCTCGGTGCTCAGCGCGAAGCTGGAGGCGTCCTTGCCGATGCCGACCCGGACCGTGACCCCGGTGGCGTCGTCGAGGTGTACTCCGCTGTTCTTGGCCACCAGCCGCAGCGCGCCCAGGAAACACGCGGCGTATCCGGCCGAGAACAGCAGTTCGGGGTTGACGCCCTCGCCGTTGCCGCCCATCGCCTTGGGCATCCGGGTGTCGAGGTCGATAAGCCCGTCGGTGGAGGTGACGTGTCCGTCGCGGCCGCCCCCGGTCGCGGTGGACTCTGCGGTGTAGATGGCCTCAATGCTCATGACCCGATCATGCCAGCCGGCCCAGTCGGGCGCGGGCGGGCGAGCGGGCTAGGGCGCCGGATCGGGGCGGGCCGCTGCGGGACGTCGGGTGTTTAGGTCATGATCGGCACTCTGGGCCGCGCACCGTGGGGAGGACCAGTCCCCGGCGCGCGATTTCACTGCCACGGCTTGACGGGGTTCACCGCGAACTGGATGACCCGGTAGGGCGCCCGCTGCCGAGGTCCGGTGTTCCACTGACTCACCAGCACCCGCACCTCGTCGAGAGTCGACCCGGGCGAGATGTACCCCCCGTAGGGCTGGGCCAGGCGGGTGTCGTAGGGCCCGAACAGCTCCGGCGGATCGGGCCACTCCCCGGCCCGGACCACCGTGGTCACCGGGGCGGTGCCCAGCCCGGTCGGGGAGTCGGCGACCCGGATCTCCATGTCGCCGGTGCTGGAGTTGAAGTAGGAGAGCACCGTCTTCCCCTCGATCTGACGCAGGCTCAGTTCCCCGGTCCGGTCGGGCCACAGCGGGCGGGCGGGCTTGTTCCAGCCGCCGTCGGGCCCCGGCGCCCAGGGTTGCCAGCGGGACCGGTCGGTGAACCACTGCGGCGCGGCACGGTAGAGCACGACGGGGGCGGACCTGTTGAAGTTGTTGGCCACCAGGTAGACCCAGCCGGTCGGGGAATCCGGGGTCGGGATGGGGTCGTAGTAGCCGCTGATCTGGGTCTGGCCTCCACCGAGGTAGTCCGCATCCCGCACCGAACCAGGAACCGTCTCCCAGTCACCCTGGGCAGGAACGGCTTTGACGATCCGAGATGAGAGCGGAACCAGACTCCTGGTTGTCGTCACCATCAGGTAGTTCACCCGGTTGATCTCCACCACTCCGGCGGGCAGCTGGGAAGTCCCGGGTGGCGGCGTGTCAGCCAGCAGCGGCGCGTCGATCCCGATCACCCCGGTGTAGCGGATGCCATCGGGATCGTTGACCGAGTCACCGTCCACCCGCAGCGCAACCGGAGTGAACCACCCGCCGAAACCAACCCCCTGACCGGCGAAGCTGTCACCGCAGATCTGCAGCACCTGGACGGGGAAGAACATGAACTCGCACAGGTCGGTGGCGCCGATGCCGTAGTCGCGGGTGGCGGTGCCGGTCCCGGCGACCGGCCCGACCCGAACCACCTGGCCGGGCGACAGCGGCGGCAGGATCGGGGCCGGCCCAGGACTGGGCGGCTCGGCCGATCCGGCCGGTGCCGACGGGACCGACGCCGAGAACAGCACCGCGGCCAACCCTGTCGCCCACCCACCAATGTTCCGGCGCCGACGGCTCACCGCAACAGGAGCTCGGCTATCTGGATCGTGTTGAGCGCCGCACCCTTCCGCAGGTTGTCCCCGGAAACGAACAGGGCGAGCCCGCGGCCCCCCGGGACTCCGGGATCCTGGCGGATCCGGCCCACCAGAGACTCGTCGGTGCCGGCCGCGGCCAACGGGGTGGGCACGTCGACCAGCTTCACCCCCGGGGCGCCGCCGAGCAGATCGCGGGCGCGCTGCGCGGAGATCGGTCGGCTGAACTCGGCGTTGATCGACAGCGAGTGCCCGGTGAAGACCGGGACCCGGACGCAGGTGCCGCTGACCGCGAGATCGGGGATGCCGAGGATCTTCCGGCTTTCGCTGCGCAGTTTCTGATCCTCGTCAGTCTCCCCGGATCCGTCCTCGACGAGCGCGCCGGCCATCGGCAGAACATTGAAGGCGATGGGGGCCACATAGGTCTTGGGGGGCGGGAAGCTCAGCGCGGCGCCGTCGTGGACGAGTTTCTCGGCGTCGCCGATGACGGCCCGCGTCTGGCCGGCCAGCTCCTCCACACCGGCGATCCCGCTCCCGGAGACCGCCTGGTAGGTGGAGGCCACCATCCGCATCAGCCCGGCCTCTTCGTGCAGCGGCTTGAGCACCGGCATCGCCGCCATGGTGGTGCAGTTCGGGTTGGCGATGATGCCCTTGGGCAGGGTCCTGCCCCGTACGTCGCGATCGAAGTTGACCTCGCTGACCACCAGTGGGACCTCGGCATCCTTGCGCCATGCCGAGGAGTTGTCGATCACGGTGACCCCGGCGGCGGCGAACCGCGGCGCCTGGACCCGGGACATGGCGGCCCCCGCCGAGAACAGCGCGATGTCCAGCCCAGCCGGATCGGCGGTCTCGGCGTCCTCGACCTCGATCTGTCCACCCCGGAAGTCCAGCATGCGTCCGGCAGAACGGGCCGAGGCGAAGAACCGGACACTGGTGGCGGGAAAATCCCTCTGCTCGAGGAGGTTTCGCATCACCTGACCGACCTGTCCGGTCGCGCCCACCACACCGATCGCGACCATGGCTAGCGTCCCGTTCCGGCGTAGACGACGGCCTGTTCATCACCGCCGAGGCCGAACGCCTCGTGCAGCGCCGCGACGGCCTTGTCCAGTTCGGTGTCCTTGATCAGCACCGAGATCCGGATCTCCGAGGTCGAGATGAGGTCGATGTTGATCCCGACTCGGGCCAGCGCCTCACAGAACGTCGCGGTGACCCCGGGGTGGCTGCGCATCCCGGCGCCGACCAGCGACACCTTGCCGATGTGGTCGTCGTACAGCACGCTGGTGAAACCGATCTCGCCCTGCATCGAGGTCAGCTTCTGAACCGCACCCGGGCCGCTGTCGCGCGAACAGGTGAAGGTGATATCGGTCTTGCCGTCCTCGACCTTGGAGATGTTCTGCAGCACCATGTCGATGTTGACGTCGGCGTCGGCGACCGCGCGGAATACCTTGGCGGCGTAACCGGGAACGTCGGGCACACCGAACACGGTGACCTTCGCCTCGCTGCGGTCGTGGGCGACTCCGGTCAGGATGGCGTCTTCCATGGGGGTGTCCTCGATTGATCCGGTGACGATGGTGCCCGGCCGGTCGGAGTACGACGAGCGGACGTGGATGGGGACGTGATAGCGCCGGGCGTATTCCACGCAGCGCAGCATCAGCACCTTCGCCCCGCAGGCCGCCATCTCCAGCATCTCTTCGAAGGTGACGCTGTCCAGGCGCCGCGCGTTGGGCACGATGCGGGGATCGGCGGTGAAGACACCGTCGACGTCGGTGTAGATCTCGCAGACGTCGGCGCCCAGGGCGGCGGCCAGGGCGACGGCGGTGGTGTCCGAGCCGCCCCGGCCCAGGGTGGTGACGTCCTTGCTGTCCTGGCTGACCCCTTGGAACCCGGCCACCAGGACGATTTGGTTCTCGTCGAGCGCCGAGCGCAGCCGCCCGGGCGTGACGTCGATGATCTTGGCGTTGCCGTGGGTGCCGGTGGTGATCACCCCGGCCTGCGACCCGGTGAACGAGCGGGCCTGCTCGCCCTGGGACTCGATGGCCATCGCCACCAGCGCGTTGGAAATCCGCTCGCCGGCTGTCAGCAACATGTCCAGTTCACGCGGCGGCGGCGCCGGGCACACCTGCTGGGCCAGGTCGAGCAGTTCGTCGGTGGTGTCCCCCATCGCCGAGACCACCACGACGACGTCGTTGCCGGCCCGCTTGGTCTCGACGATGCGCTCGGCGACGCTCCGGATACGACCGGCGTCGGCCACCGAGGATCCCCCGTACTTCTGCACGACGAGAGCCACAGTCAGACCTTTCCTCGACGGCGGGGGCGCTGCTAAGAGGATAGAGGGTTGATTCGGGCCGATCCCCCGCCTGTTTCCCCGGGCCCAGCACACCGGCTAGCGTGCCGAACATGCCGACACCTACACCGCCGGATGACCGGCGGGCAGCGACCGCTGTTCCGATTCATCCACCGATCGCCGACCGTTGGAGCCCGCGGGCCTTCGACCCGTCAACCGAACTGGACGACGAGCAGTTGACCGCGCTGCTGGAGGCAGCCCGCTGGGCGGCCACCTGGGGCGGGCGCCAGCCCGTTCGTTTCGTGGTGGGGATCCGTCCCGGCGACACCTTCGACACCCTCGCCGGCCTGCTCAGCCGCGGCAATTCCTACGCCAAAGCGGCCTCCGCGCTGATTCTGCTGTGCGCCGATCCCGGCGAGGACGCCACTACGGCGCTCTACAGCACGGTCGACGCGGGCGCGGCGGCGGCCAATCTGTCCATCGAGGCGGTGGCGCGGGGACTGGTCTGCCATCCGATGGCCGGCTTCGACGCCGACGGGGCCCGGGCGGCGTTCGGAATCCCCGCCGAGGTTCTCCCGCTGATGGTCGTCGCGGTCGGCCGCCTCGGCGACTACGCCACCGCCGACCCCGCGATCGTCGAGCGCGACTCCCGGCCGCGTAACCGCCTGCCGCTGGAACAGGTCGCCTTCGCCGGAACCTGGGGGCAGCCCTGGCGCTGACGCGCTCAGCGCGCCACCGAACCGGCCAGCAGTGCGCCGGCAGCGAACGTCACCAGAACCAGGCCCGTCGCGGCGGCCGGCCACACCCACATCACGGTGCCCTTCCACGCGGCCCGCACCATGCCCACCATCCCGGCCGCCAGCGCCAGGCCCACCCCTCCCCAGGTCACCACATAGGCCCAGGTCAACCTGGAGAAGTCGCAGTTGTCCGGGCCGCAGGCGTCCACAGCCATCACGAAGAGCGCCGAGAGCACCACCGAACCCGCCGCCGCCGACACCGCCAGCACGGCGATGATCACCGTCGCCGCGGTGTCCCACGGGGAACGCAGAGGCGGCGGCGCCGGCCTGAGCCCGGGTGCAGTCATGGTCCGACTGTGCCACCCCGCCGACCCGGTGGTCGACTCGGCGGCCGCACCAGTGGCCGACCCGTCGGGCGACTATGTCTCGGCACGGCAACCGGGGTACAGTAATCGGCGTGCAGCGGGTGCTCCTTCTCGGACGCCGCGACGGGGCCTGATCCAGACCGGCTTCCCGTCGCGGGTGTTCGCGATGCGCCGGTCTGAAGTCCCTCCCTCACTTCCACCGGAGCCTTAATCGTGAACACCCATTCCCCTTCGTTCGACTCCGTCGACGCGTACGTCTCGGCCCGCACCATCACCACCCCCGCCGGGCCGCCGCGTCCCGGCCAGCCGTCGTGGAACACCCAGCGCGGGTCCTCGATGCCGGTACACCGCTACCGGCCCTTCGCCGATGAGGTGGAACAGATCCGGCTGCCCGACCGCACCTGGCCCGACACCGTGATCGAGCACGCCCCGCTGTGGTGCGCGGTCGATCTGCGCGACGGCAACCAGGCGCTGATCGACCCGATGAGCCCGGCCCGCAAGCTGCGGATGTTCCACCTGCTGGTCCGGATGGGCTACAAGGAGATCGAGGTCGGGTTCCCCTCGGCCAGCCAGACCGACTTCGACTTCGTCCGCGAGATCATCGAGCAGAACGCGATCCCCGACGACGTCACCATCCAGGTGCTGACCCAGTGCCGCCCGGAGTTGATCGAACGGACCTTCCAGGCCTGCCACGGCGCACCGAACGTGATCGTGCACTTCTACAACTCGACGTCGATCCTGCAGCGGCGGGTGGTGTTCCGCGCCGACCGCGAGGAGGTCAAGAGGATCGCCACCGACGGGGCGCGGAAGTGCCTCGAGGAGGCAGCCAAGCATCCGGGGACCCGGTGGCGCTACGAGTACTCCCCGGAGTCCTACACCGGCACCGAACTGGTTTACGCCAAGGAGGTCTGCGACGCGGTCGCCGACGTCATCAATCCGACTCCGGACTGGCCGCTGATCGTCAACCTGCCGGCCACCGTGGAGATGACCACCCCCAACGTCTACGCCGACTCCATCGAGTGGATGAGCCGCAACCTGGCCCGGCGCGACTCGATCATCCTGAGTCTGCACCCGCATAACGACCGTGGAACCGCAGTCGCGGCAGCCGAATTGGGCTTTTCTGCCGGAGCGGACCGGATCGAGGGCTGCCTGTTCGGCAACGGCGAGCGCACCGGCAATGTGTGTCTGGTGACCCTCGGGCTCAACCTGTTCTCCCGGGGGGTGGACCCGCAGATCGACTTCTCCAACATCGACGAGATCCGCCGCACCGTGGAGCACTGCAACCAGCTGCCGGTGGCCGAGCGACATCCCTACGGCGGCGACCTCGTGTACACGGCGTTCTCCGGCAGCCACCAGGACGCGATCAACAAGGGCCTGGATGCGATGAAGATCGCCGCCGACCAGGAAGACATGGACGAGGCCGACATTGTCTGGCAGGTGCCCTACCTGCCGATCGACCCCAAGGACGTCGGTCGCACCTACGAGGCCGTGATCCGGGTGAACTCGCAGTCCGGCAAGGGCGGGGTGGCCTACATCATGAAGGCCGACCACGGTCTGGCCCTGCCGCGCCGGCTGCAGATCGAGTTCAGCCAGGTGATCCAGCGGATAGCGGAGGGCTCCGGCGGCGAAGGCGGGGAGGTGTCGAGCAAGGAGATGTGGGACGTCTTCGCCGACGAGTACCTGGCGCCGGTAAAGCCGCTGGAACGGATGCGTCAGCGGGTGACCGGCTCGGAGGTCGACGGCGGGACCGACGTCATCGAGGCGGTCGTGAAAATCGACGGTGTGGAGACCGCGATCCGCGGCGAGGGCAACGGTCCACTGGCCGCTTTCGTCGACGCGCTGGGCGTGATCGGCATCGACGTGCGGGTGCTCGACTACTCCGAGCACGCCATGTCGGCAGGCGAGGAGGCGGCGGCGGCAGCGTATGTGGAGGCCTCGGTCGGCGGGCACACGGTGTGGGGTGTGGGGATCGCGACCTCGATCACCACCGCATCGCTGCGGGCGGTGGTGTCGGCGGTCAACCGCGCCGCCCGGCAGGGCTGACCCGCCTCGTCAGAACAGCGCGTACTGCTGGCCCTCCGGCGCGACGAACTCATCGACGCCATGTCCGTCGGCGACCGCGGCGGCACTGCGGATGAACTGCTCGTCGGAGACGGTGGGGACACCCAGTTCCTGGGCCTGGAAGCCCTTACCGCGCCGGGGCTGGGGCTCATTGCAGATCACCAGCGAGGTTTCGGCGTCCACCGCATCGGCGTAGGCCAGCCCGGCGTGCAGCATGCGCTCCACCAGTTCCTCGTGGGTCCGGGTCACCTCGGCCGACAACGCCACTCGCATGCCCTGGACCAGCGGCTCTCCCCGCTGATAGCGGCCCGGGTTCTGGTAGGGGCAGGGCAGCCGTGAGGCCAGGGTCTTCAACGGCCGGAGTTCGTCGTGGGTGACCCGGCCGTTGGGCCATCGCTTGCGGGTCACCGGGCGGATGGGCAGCCACACCTCGCGCTGGCGTGCGCGGTGCAGTGCCCGGGTGAGCACCTTGGAGAGCACCAGCGCGTCGTCGAAGGCGTCGTGGGCGCGGGTCTGGGTGACCTCCCAGTGGCGCGCCAGGGTCTCCAGGCGCAGATTCTCCAGTCCGAGGTCGAGCCGGCGGGCCAGTTCCACCGTGCACATGACAGTGTCGACCGGCAAGGCGGTCCCGGCCAGTTCAGCCTCAGCGACCAGGAACGAGTAGTCGAAGGAAGCGTTGTGGGCGACCAGGGTGCGGCCGTGCATCAACTCGGCGACGTCGGTGGCGATCTCGGCGAATGTCGGCTGATCCTCGAGCATTTCGGCGGTCAGGCCGTGCACGTCGGTAGGACCGGGGTCGACACCCGGGTTGAGCAGGCTGACCACCGACCGTTCGACGCCGCCCTGCGGATCCAGCGCCAGCGCGGCCACACTGAGCACCCGGGCATGGCCCGGACGAAAGCCCGAGGTCTCCACATCGACGACCACCCACCCGTCGCTCTGATCGGCCGCGGGCCGGCCCCAGGTGTGGCTCACAACCCTCAGGATGGCACGCCGCCCCGACAGGCTGGGGGACTTTGGATCGTGTCGGACGGACCGATACCAGCCTGAAATACCTCGGAATACACTTCCTGCCGATGTCCCCCGAGTCTTCTCCCACGGCCAGGTCGGGTGCCCCGATGACCCTGCGGGCTCGCGCGGCACTGGGTGCCGGTTCGGCCGCGCGGTGGGCCTCCCGGGTGACCGGTCGCGGGGCCGGCGCGATGATCGGCGGGCTCGTGGCCATGACCCTGGACCGCTCAGTGCTGGCCCAGCTCGGGGCCGGCCGGCGGATCGCGGTCATCACCGGGACCAACGGCAAGTCGACCACGACCCGGATGACGGCGGCGGCGCTGTCGACCATCGCGCCGGTGGCCACCAACGGCGAGGGCGCCAACATGGACGCCGGCCTCATCGCCGCACTGGCCGGTGCCCGCGACGCCCCACTGGCCGCCCTCGAAGTGGACGAGATGCACGTGCCCCACGTCGCCGACGCCGTGGACCCCGCGGTCATCGTGCTGCTGAACCTCTCCCGCGACCAACTGGACCGGGTTGGCGAGATCAACCACATCGAGCGGACCCTGCGCGCCGGCCTGGCCCGACACCCGCAGTCGGTCGTGGTGGCCAACTGCGACGACGTGCTGATGACCTCGGCTGCCTATGACAGCCCCCGGGTGGTGTGGGTGGCCGCCGGCGCCGGCTGGGCCGGCGATTCGGTGAGCTGCCCACGCAGCGGTGAGGTGATCGTTCGCGAGGGCGACCGCTGGCACTCCTCCGGGGCGGACTTCGCCCGCCCTCAGCCGCACTGGTGGTTCGACGCCGAAAACCTCTACGGCCCAGACGGTTTGGTACTACCGATGCGCCTGGCCCTGCCCGGAACGGTCAACCGCGGCAATGCCGCCCAGGCCGTCG
>Ga0180433_10005510_pt1 | contig 17048 bp, 24 predicted proteins | sample SS_ome_8_FD_132980 | JGI IMG/M metagenome (GOLD analysis project Ga0180433, IMG submission 132980) | Hypersaline lake sediment archaeal communities from the Salton Sea, California, USA - SS_1_D_1 metaG | ecosystem: Environmental > Aquatic > Non-marine Saline and Alkaline > Hypersaline >... | reverse complement strand
TTTATAGCATTTTTAACCAGTTCCTTAGCATTTTCCAGTGTCATATGCTCCAACACATCCCCCATTATTATAAAATCGTAACCTCTGTCATAGTTGAAAGTTATAGCATCCTCTACAAAAATCTTGTCATAAAGCCTGTCCAAATTCTTTTTGTATTTTACAACATACGGCTTCCAAATTTCTATTCCATGCCATATTGTCTGTGGCTTAATACTTTTCAAGCATCCTGCCCATATACCTCTACCACAACCAACATCAAGAACGGTGTTGATTTCATCTTTATGTTCTCTGTAAAAATCTTCTACCCAATCTTTACCTCTAAGAACTGAATTGCACATTATATCCACTTATCCCCTTTCATTACTCTATCTATTAACTTCAAATATTCCTCGGTATGTCTTTCCAATGAAAATTTTTCCAATACAGAACTTCTGCATGTCTTAATGTCTATGGATTCAATTTCCTTTATTCTATCTACCATTTCATCTATGGTTCCAGCCAACACACCAGTCTCTTTATCAGCCACTATTTCAGCAGCCGCATCTTTGTTAAAAGATATAACTGGAGTCCCAACCAATAAACTTTCCATCGGAACATTAGGCTGTCCCTCATGACAATTCGTAGTAAAAATAGTTGCAACCGCGCCTCTCAACAAATCCCACTTCTTATGTATATTTATAGCATTCTCATAAGTTATTTTATCATTAAGATGCGGCCTTATTTTTGAATTAAAATAAGCAGGCTCGCCTTTAGGTCCCACTATACGCAATCGTATATTAGCTTTTTTAGCTAATTCAATAGCAAAATGAGTTCCTTTGTGATTATTTACTAAACCTAAACAAAGATAATATCCTTTATTATCCCCGTCCGATATTCGGATATCTTCTAATTTTCCAGGATAACATACTGGCTTGTAAACAACTACAGGCTCACACCCCATTGCCTTACGCTTCTTACTGCACTCACAATCCCCCTGACTATGAAAATCAGCATGTGCTTTACTTGGAAAAACTATATTTCTATTAGGATATCTACAATAATTCTTTTTTGGATCACCGCCCATCCTGTTCAAATAAGGTATGTCTTTCCACCTCTCACTTGGAATTGCAAAAGCTGATGTATCTAAAAGCACGTCCAACTCATCTATATGTTTACTTAAATAATTTTTCACATTTTGATTTTCATATTGCTGTCCCCATCCAGTAGTAATTGTTATAAGTTTACCAGAACTTTTACTTCCGCTAGGTGCAAACAAATAAACTTGATGTCCTAATTTCACTAACTTCTCCGATATCATATGATTAACTACTTGGGTGCCACCATAATTCTTAGGCGGAACGGGATTACTACCACTACAAAATATTCCGATTCTTAACTTTTTGCCTTCCGGCTTTGGTTCTGTTTTCTCTGGCACAGCTGTTATCACTGGATCTTCAGATTTAACTTCCTTCATATTAATGTCTTTCAATAGATTGAAAAATCTCAAAGATCTTTTTCTTAAAATATCAGACATCATTTGGCGACCAATATCCACCAAATTACTCTTACAAACATCTACCAAATCAACTATTAAAGGTTTGCTAAAAACACCGCAACCAAATATAATATTATCAAATCTGTCAGATTTGCAAAGCTCTATCAATTCAGCTTTAATAGTATCATATTCAGATTTTTCTAAAATATGATATATTTCAAGATTAGGCTGTATATCTCTGAACACTATATTTGATTCTTCGCGGTCAGTTATCAATAAAGTTTTATGTGAAAACAAAATAGGTAAGACCTTGTTCTCATGATAAAAATCATATGAATCCCAATCACCATGTCCATATAAATCATGCCCACTTATATCAATCAAATGTTCTTGAATAATATTCTCTAAATGTCCTATACAGACCAGTTGATTTTTAGCCTTGATTGATTCCTCCAAAGATTCTGTCAAAGCAAAAGTGTCTTCATTAGTATATTTGGATACAACTATCCCTCTTTCGCCGGGTTCTCTAAGTTCAATGTATTGTTTTATACATTCTAATGTCTCTCTTTTGTTCATTATTTTAGACATTATCAATCTGCTCCCTTACAGCATCTACTATTACCGAAGAAGGTATTTCTCTACAATTCCAATTAGTGCAATAATTTTTCCACCCTCTACGTGCTTGACATTCTTTTCTACACTCCAAATCATCTCTTCCTATAACAGTAGAATACTTATGAAAATTTTTATCATAGTTTTTTAAAACAGAACTTGCAGTAAATATGACCACATTCTTTACCCCCAACGCATTTGCACAATGATAAAGACCAGAATCATTTCCAAGAAACACTTTACTATTTTTTATAATGCCTAAACTGGTTAGTAAAGGCATTCTGGTATTATCCTCTGTATTTTGAATATATTCATTTTTATTACCTATTGAACAAACACGTAATCCATAATCCTTTAAAATACCTGCTACATCTTCATAATAAGGATAACTTTTTATTTTCCAATCGGCAGGACTAAGAGCATTATATCCATTATGGATTACAACATCATAAACACTTTCCACTGCCATATAATTACAATCCCCTTCCCATATAAGATCTTTTTCTTCCGCTCCTAGATCTCGAGCTATATCCATATAAGTATCAACTTCAGATCTAAACGCGCTCAAAGGAACTATATTATTTAATAGTTCTAAATGCCTCAGCGGCGCAGCATTTATATGCTCTCTTGTCCAAAAAGTAGAAACCTTACCAACATAATTTGATGGATTAATGTCTGAAATATTCCCGCCAACTACCCATTTATCCACATAAGGTATTATTTTTGGTATCGGAAAACTTCCAAATGCATGCCAAAAATCTATCTCATATCCAAGTACTTCTTTCAAAGTTCTTAAACAGGGCGAGATCTGTATACAATTGCCTATACCTTCACCGTGGCATACCAGCAAACGTTTATTCATTTTCAGCCTCCAGGAATTTAATTATTTTCTGTTTAGATTTATTTATATCTTCCTTCCATTCAACATCAGTTAAAATTAATAAATCTATGCCCATATTCTTACAAACTTGTTTCTTAACTATATCAAGAACGTGCCTTTCTTCTTTGGAATGCCAATATACACCATTACATTCTATAGCTTTTTTTAAATGGGGAAAAAATATATCTAATTCTAGATAATTATTAGTTTTATCGTTAAAAATAGTATTTCTATCATTAGGTTTAAAATAAATTCCTAACTCAAGTTCTACAAACTTCTGCACATCTTTCTCCCATATCGACGATTGCTTAGCGCACGAACATTTAAAGCATCGTCTACCATTAAACTTCCAATTATCCCAGGTTAACTCTCCAGTATGGCCCTGTGGACATATATATTTTAATTTAACCCTTCTTTTATAACTCGTACTTAGTAATGTATAATTCTCAGCCTCGAATGCATCTTTTATATCGTCGAAATTTAATCTAGCTAGTTTTGAACAATAAGCACATCTTCTGCCCTTACTCCAATTTGCCCATGTAGTTTTATAAACATGCCCCTTTGGACATCTATATTTTAACTTGGTAAAAGCATTGACATAATTGTCGGACAACAATGTAAATCCTTCACTTTCAAATTCATTTTTGACATATTCAAAAGGTAGTCTCAAATTTTTTGATCTAATTTCTTCATAACAATGTTTACATCTATGCCCTAATTTAAAATTACTGTAACTAATCTCGTGTATGTGACCCATAGGGCATTTGCATCTTAATTTAGAGTGGCAATTTAAGTATTCATTAGACAATAATTCATGTCCCTCATTTTCAAAAACACTTCTAACTTCTTCAATGCTGGGTACAGCAGTATGAGAACAGTGCGGGCATCTAGATCCATGCTTCCAATCACTCCACGACACCCTATGAAGATGTCCTTCTGGACAAGTATATTCAAGTTTCTGTACACTATTTTTATATTCAATTTCTAATAATTTATAACCCTCTTTTGCAAATGACATCCTGGCTTTTTCAATACCAATACGCCTATCTATATGTCTACACAATAAACATCTATGGCCTTTACGAAAACTAGCCCAAGTCATACTGTGTCTATGGCCATTAGGACAAACAAATTTTAGTCCAGTATGAGAATTTATATATTCTTTAGAAAGTAATTTATAGCCCTCTTTCTCAAATCGGTTTTTAACAAACTTGTATGTTAATCTTTTAGGCATAGAGTACCATCCCATTCATCTAATTTAGGCGACCATGTTAAATAATCATTATATTGTTTAGTTAAACTTAACGCATACATACGCTCAGCAGACGTTATTATTTGTCTCAAATTTTCAAGACGACTTTCATAATCCGGACCTGGTATAACTCCACCAGGACGATTTTTTCCATAAAAACCTATATGAATTTGACGATTAACTCTCGGCATTATTGCTGCCATGCCATCCTGTATTAGAGCGACATCCACCAAACGATTGTGTAATCCTGCTTGCTCATTATGCATGCCTACACTCTTTCGATATTTATATAGTTCATTGGAAGTAAACTTCTTATCCAATGCAGAAACAAACGCGCTTCTCGATCCGAAACTTTCATAATACGCAGGACTAATACAAGGTCTTACATATCTATTAAAAAAGTCTTTAGTTATTAATGGGGCAAGTGCCGCATAATGATGTCCTCTATAAACTTCATTCACGTTGCCATTATTGTTTTGATTAAATGGCGATATTATACTATATTTTCCAACATTTGGCATATTTATCAACAAATCCAAGTATTTAAAATATGTCTTATGAACCAGCACATCATCCTCGATATAAATAACATGATCATTAGTGACATCAAAAGCTTCCTTCATGCCTTCAAGAATATTTTTAGATAATCCATATTTAACAGTTCTAAATATAGGCTGCTGCTTAAATGGATATTTATCTATTATGTCTAATGTCTTTCGAGGTGTTCCATGTTCTACCAAAAATATAGTTAAATACTCGCCCGACAACATAAAATATTTCCTTGCTTCGATTTCATATTCAATAGATAATTGAAGCATTTCTGGACGGTTAAATACTGGACGTAAAATTGTATTCATTACGCTTTCCTCCCCTTCAAGATGAAATTATTCCCTTCATCTACATAATCAATAACATCAAAACCTCTATGACCCAATCTACCACTAAGAAACTCTTTATCAAATGCTACATAATGAAAATTCAAAGCGTAGTCCTGAGCACCATATAAAAGCCAAGAGGTTAATTTAGCGCTTGTCTTACCATCAACATAATTTTTACATATAGTATATAAATTAGGGCATCTTATTTCTAATACACCAGCAGACTTAATAGCCCTATTCCATTCTGTCAATATATTATTAGTTTCACTTATAGGAAAATGCTCTAAAACATCGCTTGCCAATACATAATCAGCACATCCGTTTTTAAATGGCAGGCGTCTTACATCAGCTACAACATCCACTCCCTTTATTCTTCTTTTATCTATATTAACACACTTATTGCCAGCGAAATTTTTAAAACGTCTATCACCACATCCTACATTCAAAGTTATGCCCATAATTTTCTCCTATAGACTCTTTATAACATCTATCATTCTTTGACCAACTTTATCCCATGTCAAATTATCTTCAATATATTTTCTAAGCAAAGCACCTTTCTTTGCAGCCTCTTTACGATTATTATACACATGCCGCATATTATTAACAGCGTCTAAACAATCAGGTTCAGCCCACAATTGATCTCCGCGATACCACGGACTCCAAGGCATACCGCTCACAGGTGTCATCGTATAATTAAGAAGATAACTATGTTCAGGCTTTGCATACTCTAAAGCACCACCAATACCAGTAACTATAATAGGGTTGCCTGAAGCACCAGCTTCAAAACCACATAATCCGAATCCTTCTCCCCTATCTAAACTAACAAAACAATCACCAAATTTATGCAACCCAAGAACCTCGTCATTGCTGAGCATATCCAATATCAAATAAATGGGTGGATGATTGTCCATAGGCGTCACTGCTTTCAATCGTTTAATTGATTTTCTTATAGCATCCTTTTCTTCGTCGCCGAAATTACTACGATAAGTTTTAAGTATAAGAGCAACATTTTCTTTATTTTGAAAAGCATACCAATAAGACTTGATCAAAGCAACAGGATGCTTACGTTCAGTAAACTGAAATATACCATAAAATTTATAAGCATTTTTCTTAACACCAGGTAAAACATAGGAAGTTACATCATCAAATCTGGACAAATCTATACCATGAGGAACAGAGTATATCGGAATAGTTACCCCCGACTTTTTACAAACTTCCACGTTCCATTCTGAGCCTACCATAGCTGCATGATATTTATTAATCCATCCAGGCCAATCAGGATGTAATTTATCAGTTTCCCATATAGTATAACCAATGTTAGTTTTATCTGGCTCATAATGCTTTTCCCACCATTCAGCTGTGAGATGTGTAAGCACTATATTGTAATCAACCTTTTCTTTTTGTAAGCCGAATAATATTTTACCTTCCTCTCCCAAATCAGGTTTTACTTCTTCAAAGGAAACTGGCTTTATTACTAAAGGAACACCCATTTTATGTAATGCCAAAGCATATCCTCTGGAAGCCTGACCATAACCAGAAGCATCGAAAAAAGGACCGACGTATTTTATTCCTCTCAACTCCATTATTAAATTTCCTCCGTTTCGATTACATTAGAGTCTTTCTGTCCTATATCATCTATAATGCTTTTAACTTTTTCATCTTTCTTTTGTAAGTCCATATAAACTCTATCAAATAATCTCATCCAACGTGGAACTATGCCTTTCTGCCAATCCATCTCCTTGGTTACCCATTTATAAGCATTTTCCGCTTTCTGTTTAGCTTCCTCTCGGTTATTGTATACATGCAACCATTTATCTACCAAGTCATCTACGTCAGTCAAATATCTCAGAACTTCATTATCATGTCCTATAACAGTATACAAACTACTATTAGACCCACTATTAACCAGGTAACCCTTATCCTCAGTGATGAATTCTGACATGGCAGTATTATTAGGCATTACTATTGGTACTCTCGCTGCCATAGCTTCTATCCAAGCCAATCCAAATCCCTCTCCCAAAGTGGTGCTTGTTACAACATCTGAAGCGTTGTATATCAGATTCACCACCTCACGGGGATATCCTTGATTAGGACCAAAATTCTGAGGGAAAATAACATCTTGAGCAGTATCAAATCCCATATTTTTACACACTTCGCCTAAATTCCATCCCTGGTCATTCACTGCCATATGCAAATACAACAATGAATTAGGCACTATTTCCTTAAACTTTTTAAAAGCCATAATTGTACGAGGAATGTCTTTTCTTGGTTGATTTCTATTTAGATTTGTTACTATGAAATGGTCAGCCTTTGGACCGAAATATTGATTCCTAAACTTCATAATTTCGTCCTTAGCCACTGGAAAATACTCACGGGTATTCACACCATGAGGAATAATCTGAATATCAGTTCTATCAGGCAATACTTTTAGCGTTTCTTGCTTACCGAATTCACAATAAGCAACTAATGTATCTATATGATTTATATTATTTGCCCACTTTTCTTTTATTATTGAATCTACAGGATAATAACATATAGATGTAAATGGTTTGGGTCTTTGTTTCAAATGCGGCATTAAGGCAGGCAAAAAATTAAGGATAAAACTATCCTGCATAAAAAACAAAATATCAAAATCCATTCGAGGTATCATATTTACTGTTTTTTGTCTACCATAAGGATCACTTTCTTTATTAGTGCCTGTCGGCCATATCCTATATGGAAAATTATGAGGATCACCCCAATAATTAATTCCAAGAATATCTATATCATACTTACCTGCTTTTTGAAGACCTTCAAAAATATTTCTCGAAACAGTCCCAAAACCTGTAGCACAAGTAGGACTATCACAATATGCAAGAACTTTAATCTTTCTTGAAGGCACTGTTTTCCTTACAGCAGGTTTCCTTGTAACAGATTTTTTAGAAGTAGTTTTCTTGTTTCCTTTACCTTTACTTTTCTTCTTTGCCATCTCTCTCACTTTCCTCCCTCAATTTTTTGTTATACTCGTCTATACTTCCTTCACTCATTTCAATCTCCACAGCCCCTATACCCATACACATACTACAAAATATGGAAGGGTATTTTCTTATATATCCATTTTTACAAACATGAGCTTCCATTATCTAACCTTTTTAGACGCCAAAAATGGTGCTCTATAATTTTTAACCGCAGTCGATTCAATTAACGGCCTTGCGCCTGGATTATCAGCCATATAACCATCGGCTCTTTCCTTAGAAATATTAACCATATCCAGAAAATCTTCCAAACCAACTGCTTCATAGACCGTTCTTGGATCATAGACGGTAAATCCGCTCTGGCGAGCATATAAAACTTTATCTTCACCAGTTAATTCCTTTTCCTCACTCTTTATCTTCCTAAGTATAAAGTCCCTCATCTTCCTTTCTTGACCATCTAATGCTCTTTTTCTATTTTTAATATTCAAATACTCTCTAACAAGGTCTTCGTCTCCCAGACCTAATAATTTTTTATTAGGCACATTATCATTAGATATCGCTTCCTCATATGCAGGGCAATTATCAGCAAAATCACACCACGAACAAAACTCGTTTAACGCTGGCTTAGCTTTTCTCTCACTTAGTTTCATTATTTCATTGTAAACCGCCAATAGAAACTTAGCAAATGATTCTCTTTCTTTCGCTGTTCTATAAGTATACAATGGGACATCTCTCAAATAATCCAAACATAAAATGATGCGCTTATATTCAGGAAATCTCAAACTTGCAACAAGGTCATACAAAGACAGCTGAATGTCTGATTTCAATTCGGAACTTGTATAAGAATATTTAGATGTCTTATAATCTACTACCAACAAAGTTTCTTCGTTCAATTCTATCACTTTATCCATAGCACCCATTACCATGACACCATCATCGGTAGCAATCTTAAATTCATCTTCCACTAAAAGAATTTTTCCAACTTCAAAATCATTTAATCTATTCAATACCATTTGTAGACCATCATCATAGATGCCACCATCTGCTACGCCTTCTTTTGCTGCTGTTTTTGCATAAACATTGGTAATCTTTTTAACATCGGTCTTTGTGAATTTCTCTTTCTCCATCCATATTTTACCCGCAGCAGCAAGCGCTTCGTGAGCTGCTATACCAAGTCTGAAAGATGGATTAAATCTTTTTGGTATATGCAATATGTAATTACACCAATATTTCCATTTACATTGTAAAAACATAGACATACGAGTAGCTGACATTATTACATTATTCTTCTTTGCCATTATACCCTCCTCTCTCTTCTATATTTCTTCATTCCTTCAACTTCTTCTTGACTATAAAGCTTTTTACATCTTTGACAAAATGCTTTTCCAATAAGCATAAAACGGTTTTCTCCCGGAACATCTCTTATTACCATCACATGTCTTCGACATTTTTCACATTTTATAAACACATCATCTTTCATAATTATTCATCCTTATTCAAATTTATATAATATAATCCTTGCAAAATCGAGTCTGTTATATCATTACCTTCTTCGAAAGTATATTTTCCCAACTTCCGTTTGTATTTGCTTTGTACAAAAGCAAATACCTCTTCTTTAGTTTTCAATTCAAAAAAACTTCTAACTGTATTTGGACTAATATGATATGCTTCTATTCCCAGCACCTCAAAACATGCCACATTTACAGCACTAACAAATTGCATAAGCACTTTCAAAGTTGTAACATTTTTAAGATAAGTTTCTTCGACTACAACTTGGCTGGGCCGAAATATATTCAATAAAAGCTCAACTTGTGATTTAAACCAATATAGTTTCTTTTGAAGTGACAGATTTTTAGGCACATCTATAATGCTAAAATCTGCCAACTTCCCGTCTTCAAAATAAGACCAACCTGTGCGTTTTGATGAAACATCAAACGATATCACTTTCATATTATTCACCGCTTAAATTTCTTTTCTGCATATCTGAAACTACTTCATGTAAAAACTTTCGCCAACTCTCCACTATATTTTTATTCCTGCCAGATATATGCATGTGGTAGTATACATTGCCTTTTCCAGTAGTTTCTCTACGAACTGTTGATATTGTTATTCCAATATTTTCATTATTCCAACTACTTAGATAGTCAATATAATCACTAAACTCTTCCCCGAATTCTTGTGGTACCACTTCGTCCATCTTCATTCTATAAGGTGCAAAGCATTCTTCAAGCTCGAAAAAACTACCATTCAAATATCTCGGCACTATTGAATTCGAAAGAACAATTGTCCCCTCTTTTTCTCTATCCTTAACAACAAACATATCCCAAAGGACATAATTTTCTCCATCACGAGTATAATCATCTCCTTCCTCATATACATCTTTGTTAATATGGTCTATAAGAATTTTATAATAATCTTTTCCCAATTTTAAAGTATCAGCATTTTTTCCATGCTTTCTTAAATATTTTACCATCTCCATGTTTATTTCATGTAATAACCCTTTTCCAGTCATTTTATATCTCCCTCAACACATCCAACTGTGTTTCTGTTAAATTTTTTTCTTTTGGTAATATTACATGCAACTTTACCAAAATATCTCCTGGCGGACCACCATTCACTCCTTTTCCACCTTGACCTGCAAGACGCAAAACCATTCCATCTTTTACATCTTTAGGTATTTTTACGTTAAATTCTCTTGAATTCTTTATTATTCCACTACCACCACATTTCGGACATCTATCAATATGCGCATATCCTTTCCCATGACATAAATGACATGTAGTGCTCTGATGTATTGTTGCATTTCCATGCTTGCTCATCTTACTAATCACACCTCTTCCATAACAAGCACTACAATCTTCTCGATTAATGCCGCCTTCGCCTTTGCATTCATTACAAATATCATCAAATCCACTTTTAACCGTTCTTTTTCCGCCGCAAATCGCTTCATAAATAGACATCTCTAAATGCAATCGAAGTGTGCCTCCTTTTCGCGGCATCTTTGACATATCTGGCTGAGGCCCTCGACTTCTCCAATAATTGGTAACAAAATCTCTGAAGCCATGGGGAATACCATCTCCCATAATAGGTGGATTATCATATTCTGCTCTTTTTTGAGGATCACCTAATATACTATGAGCCTCGTTTATCTCCTTAAACCTTTCCGCATCACCACCATGGTCAGGATGATGTTGCTTTGCCAATTTTTTATAAGCAGACTTTATTTCCTCTGTAGTAGCTTTTTTATTTACACCCAATATTTTGTAGTAGTCTTTCATTCTTTACTCCAGCCTCGGTAAAATTTCCCATTCAAAATCACAAAATGAGCACTTATAATTATCACCCTTTTTATAAGCTATACAACCACATTTGATGCACCTATGAATAAGGTCGGACATAGATTCCGGTTCTTCATCAGCATAAAGCTTGTCCATTTCTTTTGCCATGTCTTCCATTACCTCTTCTACAAAATTTTCCAAATCCGTTTCATTCACTATGCCACCATCCACAAAATGCCCATTATTGGTGCGAAATGTAAAATTACATTTATTGCATATTCCATAATTTATCTGTATTGAAGACCCGCAATCATAGCATATAAACGAATCACCATTCACTACATCTACATCCTTACTGGAACAATTAGGACATTCCATTGCAATCCTCCTTTATACTCCTCAACATTTTGATACTGATGGATATACTTTCTGAAGTTTCTTCCATTTTCTTCCCAATCTCGTCTAACTTATTTATTGCATTAGTTGAGACTTCTAATACATAATTAAGAAATTTTTCAAGTTCTTCGTCATTAATTTTCTTATCTATCTTTTCTAATTCTATCTTCATCTTTCTCTTCTCCTAAAATTAATTCTCTTTTGTCATAATTGCCAAATTCTCGACGATAAATTGTTTTGCCCTTGTCAGGGCTTTCATAAATATAAATCATTACTTTTTCTCCTTTTCAACATTCATCATCTCTATGATATTCCCAGTTATCAACACTTTATCTCTCTTAACAGTTATAGCAAGCGGTGTAAAAGCTTGATTGTCTTTTAAAGCAGGATATGTTGAAGCAGCAAACAAAACTCTTGAAATTTCAGGCACAAGAAGAGTTTTTGTTTGGCCTGATGTAGGCATTATATCGAAATCACCATCATCTTTAGTAAACAATTCATTATCAAAATCCACATACTTCCCTTTCTTTGGTATCGTGATTGTGTAGCTCTTCTCATATACCTTAAACTTATAATTCCTGGCAGGCAAGAACATCATTGTTGGAGTGCCAATCGCCTCTGTAACTTTATTTTCATCCTTCACTTTCTTTTTCGGCATAATTTCCTCCTATTATATCTCTTAATTCCTCAATAGTATGATCAGCTGGGTCTCGATAAGGATCTGTTAAAAACAACGGCTTAAAATCTATCTTGCCTGTCATTTCTTTTATAGCTCTCAAAGTGCCTTTAACCCCCGCTTCATCTCCGTCTAACAGAATAATGACATTGAAAGCCGTGCTATAAAGTAAATTGTGTTGCCCTTCCGTTATGCTACTACCCATACAAGCAACCGCATTTTTATATCCAGCCATGTACAATTTCCAAACTGATTTAAAACCTTCTACAACTATAATTGTTCGGGATTCACCCATATGTCCTATTGCTCTATGTAAATTATAAAGAACGCCATCCTTTTCGAACCCCTCGGTTAATAAATACTTATAATCTTCATCTGCTTGGCCGGTTATATCTCTACAACTATAAGCAACCAATTTCCCTTCTTTATTTCTTATCGGTATAACATCTCTCTGATAACCATATTTATCAACATATCCACCGCCTATCTCAAATTCATCCAGCACTTCTAAAGGAAAACCACCATTTTCTTCTTTCTCAAAGAAGTTAGACCTGAATTTTCTAAAACTATTGAGATATTTCTCTGTTACATATGCAGGAGGAACTTGTCGATTGTCAGCGTGATCAATAAATTCTTTACATTCTTTTTGTCTTTTGAATTCCACATAACCACCAGTATTATAAACATTAACACCAGTCAAATTTTCTAAATATTTAACTGCGTCGGCAAAATTCAAATTCAATATTTTCATTACTAAACTTATCACATCATACCCTACATCTTCATGGCAACTATGAGAAAAACACACCCAGTTTTTAGTTTCTTTATTCATTCTAAAAGCTGTCTTGTTATCCCCACCATGAACTTTACATGCAGCCCGAACCTCTCTTGGAGTGGACTTAGTTATGTTAAAACCAAGATGCTGCAACAAAGTATCCGCGTCTATGGCTTCTTTAAGAAGAACCAATCTTTGTCTAAACTCTTCCTTAGAAGAGATTGTCATCACGCTCTGAGTCGGTTGATTCATTTGTCTCTCCTGGTCCATTATCTTCATACATCATATCTTCTTTCTCTTTATATTCTTTTGAAAAATAATCAATTGCCTGTTCTTCGGCTTCGCTTATTTGTAAAGAACTTTTAATGAAATCATATCCTATACCTTCTTCTGGTGTAGTTCCGCCGCGTCTACTATCAGTAATCATCAACTTAAATCTTCCACCTGCCAACCCACCTTCATTGGTGACTTCCTCAAAGGTTTTAGGTCTAAAAATCATAATCACATCAGCGTATCTTAGAATTCTATCACTATCCGCAATGTCCTGTTGTCTGTTGATCTGGTTTGCACAAAGAACTGGTATATCGAGCTGACCAGATAAATCTTTCAATGCAGTAGTAACATCCCCAAGTATCTGATATTCTTTTTTGTTTCTAAAGTCTGCACCCGGTGGTGCTTTTATATAATCAAAAACCGCCAGACCTATATCTTCTCGATGTTTATATTTCTTATAGATAGATTGGAGTTTATCAACACTATATCCAGGCAAATATTCATGAAAAAGTTTACCTTTCTTTATTATATCAGCCGCCCTCTTAAGACATAACCATTCATCATTTGTATAACCACCATGCTTAATCCTTCTCTCAGGAACGCCTGAAAGTATGGACAACAATCTTGGTCTAAATTGGTCAAAAGGCATTTCAGTATCAACATACAGCACTGCTTTTCTATCGTCTGTCTGATAAGCAATGTACTGAGAAATAGTAGCAAGAAAAGTACTCTTTCCATGTTTGGGTCTCGCACAAAACACGGTCAACGTGGAGGGAACCAAACCATCAATTCTACTATCAAGAATGTCAAAACCAGTACGCAAACCACAAAATTCAATTGGATTATCTTTGCGTTCTTGCAAATATTCGTCCATACCATCCGATAGATTAGTCGCTTCGCGCACCGCCTTGGATTCTATGTCCAACTGCATAACATCGCCTGAAACCTTACTCAGCATGTCAGCAGAAGTAACATCATTATCTTTCGCGGTACTTTCCAATTTTTCCAAGTTCGCTCTAAGACTTAAATGTAATCGATACTTAGTACTGGAGTCTAAAATCCTATCAATATAATACTGAATGTTTTTATCATTCACATTCAAACCGATTATCGCATTAACATATTCATATCCACCAATTTCTGACAATATTCCACTTTTCTGAGCTTCATTTATCACCATCGAACCATCAAATTTAGTAGCTCCTCTTTCCGACAACATCCCCAACATCATCCAAATCATCCGATGACGGGGGTGCAAAAAATCCCCATCAGAAATATTAGAAGAAATTGTATAGTAATTGGCCACATTCTTAAAACAATAAGCCAATAAAACTCTTTCAAATACTGGTAAACAAAAAAGATCTTTAGTTATTTCACTCATTATAACCTTCTTTCATCCCTTACAAATTTTTGTTCCGTTTCTCTTCTTGTCAATTCACGCTTAAAAGCATTAATAAGTTCAATGTAATACTTTTCTAAATTTTCAGTCATAGTTATTTCACCTTCAAGGGCTTCAATATCTGTTTCTATTTTTTGCAATTCTGGATTAGCATCTATTACTTGGCGCACCTTTTCGCCTTTGGTTCTTGCTTTTACATCTGATTGATGCACCTTTACATCTATTGCTCGTCTTTTCTGTGTCAATAGAACTCTGGTTTTGTTTATCTGCGAGGCAAAAAAGATAAGAAACTGAGACAAACCGATGGTATATCTGCTAATGGTAGCACCATCAGTTGCTTCCAGATTTCTTGGATCAAATGCAAAGATATCGTCCATTAAAGTTTTGTTTCGAGGCATTTTATAGACCATTAATTCTTCCGCCTTTTTATTTAGATGTTCGTTTACAGACATTATGAAGCCTCCTCATCTATCATACGCTCTTCAAATATAGGATGCTTCCCGGTACAAAGATAATCATGGAAAATCAACTCTCCTGTTTTGGGATCAAAAACCTGCACATACTCTGACAACATTCCAACTTGCTTGCACTGAAAACTGAGTTGACAATACTTTCTCTCCTTCGATATTGTTCCATCTTCCATGGGAATAAAATCAGGACAGTCTTTAACCAATATATCGTCTTTTTCACCTTTTATTATTATCTCTGTCATTTCTTATCCTCTTTCAATTCTTTTATATAATCATCTAAACCTTCCATCAAAAACTTTCTGACTTCTTCTAACTCTTCATCTGACATACCTAAAACAGACGGGTCTTGCTCAAAAAGTTTCACAAGTTCTTTCAAATTATCTTCTTCATCTTCATCCACTCCGCCCAAATCACATATTTCTTTGAACTTTTTCCAGATTTCATCCAAACTTTCACTTTCGGGTTTCGGAGATCCTATAATATCTTCAAATATCATTGTCTTTCACCTTCAGGTTCGCTAAATATTCTAACTTTAATCTTATTATAAAACGAAAATCCCGCCTTCTCAAGATCTTTTTCAAGCTGCTCATCGCTGACATTCGCAAAATATTCATCTATTCTTTTTTTAAGTTCTTCGACAGATATATCCATTATTTTTCACCTACCACTACGCTAAATATCCTATCCATTATTTCTTCCTTAGTCATATCTTCATCATAATTTATTGTCATCAAATCTATCTCGGCTTTATCACAATATTCTTTTTTAAGATTATCACGCCTTTTAGACTTTATAAAACCATCTCTATCACCATGGAAATGCTGTACAAATTCAGAGTGTTGCCTGCCCTGAACCTCAACAGCAACCCACAACTCTTTGATAAAGAAATCAAAAAACAATCTCGTTCCCTTAAAATAGACATAATATTCCTTCTCTATTCTAAAGAACGGAAATGCTTGTTTTAATAGGTTATATATTTTGTCAGATTGTTCACTCATTATAGTCCTACCGCTTCTTTGACTGCCTTTCTTACTTCTTTATAATCATCATCATGTTCCTTGAAATACGTAGCCAGATTTTCACGACCATTAATTTTCTCGTCTTTATAAGTAAACCACGCACCCGCTTGCTCTATCACGCCAAGATCGGCAGCCAGACTCAAAGTCTCTGCCGTAGAATCATATCCCACACCATAAATCAAATTCATATGAGCCTTTCTCCATGGCGGTGCTAATTTATTTTTAATGACTTCAAAACTACAAACATGTCCTATTGGAATACCATCTGAGTCTACTATTCTGCTTTTAGCTGCCTCCCCGCCTTCGACCTTAATCCTTCCAGTGGTGTAAAATCCCAACGCTTCTCCACCAGTGGTCACTCTATCATCACCCCATTTACCAATGTCGTGTCTAATTTGATTGATAAAGATAAGCAACGTATTAGTTGCATTTGCAACGGGAATAAGTTTTAAACAAGCTTTACTCATAAGTCTCGCTAATAATCCTATGTAATTGTCTCCAATTTCCCCCTCTGCCATACTTTTAGGCAAAAGAGAAGACACACTATCAACTACAAGAATATCAACTTCACCAGTTTTCATTAAATGTTCAGCGGCCTCTAAATTATCGTCACCAGTAAAAGCTTGACACAAAATCATTTTGTCGGCATTTACACTACTTGCTTCTGCCATTCTTTTGACAAGTTTAGGATCTAAAGCGTGTTCAGCATCTA
>Ga0180433_10005509_pt1 | contig 17048 bp, 14 predicted proteins | sample SS_ome_8_FD_132980 | JGI IMG/M metagenome (GOLD analysis project Ga0180433, IMG submission 132980) | Hypersaline lake sediment archaeal communities from the Salton Sea, California, USA - SS_1_D_1 metaG | ecosystem: Environmental > Aquatic > Non-marine Saline and Alkaline > Hypersaline >... | reverse complement strand
TGAAAAACAGCCAAAATTTTGATATAATACAACCCGCCACAGAAATGGCAGACATAGCGGAGACCCGCACGAAAAGGAACAGCTTGTCCTGAGCTTGTCGAAGGGCAGTTCCAGTCAAATTTAGTCAATGAACTACGAACAATGAACTACGAACAACGCCTGTCCGCCGTAGCCCTGGCGAAGGCGGAAACTACGAACAACGCCTGTCCGCCGTAGCCCTGGCAAAGGCGGAAACAATGAACTACGAACTATGAACTACGAACTACGCCTGTCCGCCGTAGCCCTGGCAAAGGCGGAAACAATGAACTACGAACAACGAACAATGAACTATGAACAACGAACAATGAACTATGAACAACGAACTACGAACTATTTTCTGCAAAACAAACCCAATTTCCCGAACGCCCAAATGAACATAACTTCTGTTATATCAATGAACTATGAACTACGAACTACGAACTATTTTCTGCAAAACAAACCCAATCAAACCCATTTTTCCGCTCTTTTTATCTTGCCCATTCTGCCTATCCACCCCAATCAAACCCAACCTGTGGTGAGCAAAGTCGAACCACCTGTAGTGAGCTTGTCGAACCTATCTCAAACCACCCCAGCGCAGCAGTTCCACAGTTTTTGCTTTTCCCTCCTTACTCCTTACTCCCTGCTCCTTACGCCTTTTTTATTCAAACTGCATATCAACCAAATCCAACTGGACGTTTGTAAAGCTATTATATGTATCCAGTTGTGGCCGATACTATACTTTTCTTACAGCGATGGTGTAAATCGGCCTTTCTGCCTGGAGGTATTTTCTCTCGAAGTTTGTGCCTACCCACTCGTTCCGCTCCGCACCGGCGGTGGGAAGAAATTCGGTGTTTTCAAGTTTGTCGGCCTGCTCGGCTATGACTTTCTGTATTTGCTCGAAGTATCCAGCGTGGTCTGTAGCAATTTTTATGACCCCGTCGGTAATCAGACAGCGCAGGAGTTGTTCGAGATTGGCCCGGCACAGAAAACGCCTTTTGTGATGATGTTTTTTAGGCCAGGGGTCGGGAAAATAGATATGGAAACAATTCACAGAGCTGTCCGGCACAAAGTCGGCCAAAAACTTTGCAGCATCGGTGCGAATTATGCGAACGTTATTCAGACCCCATCGGCCGATGCGGTCAACGCCATAGCGGTAGTACTTGTTTGCCCATTCAATACCCAGAAAATTGACCTGTGGCCGGGCCCGGGCCTGGTTGAGCAGGAATGTTGCCTTGCCGCTGCCGACTTCAATATGCACCAGCCCGCTACGTCCGAAAATCCGGGCAAAATCGATTTTGCCGTCCAAATCTTCGACTTTCAGCGAAACTGCAGGATAGTCCTTTAAGGCTCTGCCCATTAGTCAGGTTAAGTCCAAAAAATACTTTTCTATTATCGTATATACATTCAATAGCTGTAATTATACCCGGCAGGACGGTTTTCTCGAAGATGGAAATCGTCTTTTTGCCCTTTATTGCGATTAAAGTTGCGGTAAGGGACATTCGATAAGAGGGTGTGAACCTGCTCTCGGTCGGTACGTATCTATTAGTATGGGATGAAAGTATAAGTATATACAAGAGGGCTCAAAAAGTGATTAGACAGCTACTTAGAGCTCGCCGTAAAAAGATTCTGATAGATGTCAGTACGCAAAAAGACATTTTTCTTGCCGGAGGCAATGCGTGCATAAGGAATCACAGGAAAGTCCTGGCCAATGTTCGCAGAATAATGGCCTGGGCAAGACACAACAAAATCCCGATAATTTCCACCTGTGAGGTTTATCCCAATAATAATGGCGGCTGCTCTGTCGGCTACTGCCTTGACGGAACTGAAGGCCAGAAAAAGATAAGATATACACTGCTGAGCAATCGGGCCAGCTTCCCTGCCGACGGAAGCACTGATTTGCCCAGAGACATATTGCAGCGGTACAGACAAATTATTTTTCACAAACGCTGCATTGACCCCTTCGATGAGCCCCGGATTGAGAGATTGCTCAGCGAAGTTCGGGCAGATGAGTTCGTTTTGATAGGAGCAAGTGCCGAAGGTGCTGTCAAAGCGACGGCTTTGGGACTGAGGCAGCGGGACAAAAACGTCAGTGTTGTAGTGGATGCCGTTGGTTCTTATAGTAGGAGGGAAGCAAAGTTCGCATTTCGCAAGATGAAGGCCAAAGGGGCAAAACTTCTCGAAACCAGGAAGCTGGCCGGCACATCACATCTAAAGGGCGTCGGAGGAGACGGTCTCGAAAATCATCAACACGCGGCGGGGAAAAAAACCGGTTGATACCGAGGCCAAACGTTAAAAATTACTAAGCGGTTGAGAGCTTCAACAGCTTATTGGCAGAAGTAACGCTGCACCCCTTTGCTGCAAAACCTTACAAAAAACGCCCCCTTTTAATTGTCAAAAGCCAGCCTGTTTTTTCCTGGAAGCTTTTTAATCGTTGACCCCGTTAAAAATTTTATAGCGCCCGAAAATTTCTAACAGGGTTGACATACACCCTTCATTGTAATACAATATGCAGTTCTGTTTTCTGATGAAGTTCTTGCTGCATTTAGATACAAAAGAGCTTTTTGGCTTGTGTGGGCTCCCATTTTGCGACTTATTGCAAAATGGGAACCCTGTAATCTGCAAAGCTTTATGAAATTAAGGTATTTCTAAGAAGGAGTCTTTACAAATGGCAGAGAAGTGGGTTTATTTCTTCGGCAACGGAAAAGCTGAAGGCAACGCAACGATGAAGGAGCTTTTGGGCGGTAAAGGCGCAAACCTGGCGGAGATGACCAACCTTGGTGTGCCGGTGCCGCCGGGCTTCACTATTGCAACGAAGGTCTGCGACGAATATTACAGGAACAAAGGTGAATGGCCAGAAGGATTAGCTGAAGAAATTGACACGAACGTGGCGAAACTGGAAAAGGCGATGGGCACCGGATTAGGCGACTCGCAAAACCCCCTGCTGGTCAGCGTCAGAAGCGGTGCCGCCGTCTCTATGCCCGGGATGATGGATACGGTGCTTAACCTTGGACTCAACGATGATGTAATTGCAGGTATCATAAAGAGAACCCGCAACCCCCGGTTCGCTTACGATATATATCGCCGGTTCATCGATATGTTCGGCAATGTTGTGATGGGCTGCGAGCACGAACACTTCGAGAAAGTGATTCATTCAGCCAAGGAAAAGGCCGGCGTCAAACTCGATAATGAGTTAAGTGCCGAACAGTTAAAAGAGGTTGTTGAAAAATACAAGGCCGTTTACAAAAAACACGTCGGACAGTTATTCCCACAGCAGGGACGCGAGCAATTAACACATGCTATCAATGCGGTTATTAGTTCGTGGATGATTGAAAGGGCGGTTACGTATCGCAGGCTCAATAATATTACCGGCCTGCTTGGTACTGCTGTGAATGTGCAGGCGATGGTATTCGGGAATATGGGGGCCGATTGCGGGACCGGCGTTTGCTTTACACGCAATCCGAGTACCGGCAAAAAGGAGTTTTATGGCGAGTTCCTGATGAACGCACAGGGCGAAGATGTTGTCGCAGGTATCAGGACGCCTTTGCCATTGAAGAAGCTGGGTAAAATTATGCCGCCTGCTTACAAGCAGCTTACCGGACTGATGACCAAGCTGGAGAAGCATTATAAGGATATGCAGGATATGGAATTTACCATTCAGCAAAAGAAACTTTATATTCTCCAGACCAGAACAGGCAAGCGCACCGCCGAAGCTGCCGTCAAAAACGCAGTTGATATGGTTAATGAAAGACTCATTCCAAAAAAGGAAGCGGTTATGCGGGTAACGCCGGAGCAGTTGGACCATCTGCTGCATCCGCACTTTGACCCGAAAGCTAAGCGAGACTGTTTTGCAAAGGGGCTTCCGGCATCACCCGGTGCGGCCGTCGGACAGGTTGTCTTTAGCGCCGATGACGCAGAGACGTGGAGGAAGAAAGGTAAAAAGGTTATTCTTGTCCGTATTGAGACCAGTCCTGAGGACATCGGCGGTATGGATGCGGCGGAGGGTATTTTGACCGCTCGCGGCGGTATGACCAGCCATGCGGCTGTGGTTGCCCGCGGGATGGGCAAGTGCTGCGTTGCCGGTGTTGGTGCATTGAATATTAATTATAAGGCGGGAAAATTTAACGTCGGCAAGCTGGTAATTAAGCAGGGCGACTGGATTAGTCTCGACGGCTCCACAGGTGAGGTTATGAAGGGACAATTAGCTACCGTAGAGCCGACAATGAGTGGTGATTTTGGAAGTTTTATGAGGATTTGTGACGAAGTTCGCAGACTTGGCGTTCGGACAAATGCCGATACGCCGGAAGATTCGAAACGGGCGAGAGACTTCGGCGCAGAAGGCATCGGGCTCTGCAGAACCGAACATATGTTCTTCGAGGGTAAGCGTATTTGGCCGGTCCGACAGATGATTTTGGCCGCCGATGATTATGCCATGATGCTCGACGAGATTGATGCAGCCGAAACGCAAAAGGACAAAAAGGCAGTTGAAAAGAAATATGCAGTGACCAAAAAGCAGTTTGAAGGTGCCCTCAACAAGCTGCTGCCTGTTCAGCGAAGTGATTTTGAAGGTATATTTAAGGTGATGAAGGGTTTGCCGGTAACGATTCGTCTGCTTGACCCACCGCTGCACGAGTTTCTGCCTCAGGACAGGGCCAGTCAGGCGGAAATGGCGAAACGCCTTGGCGTCAGGCCTGCAGTAGTGAGGGCAAAGGTTGAGCAGCTTCACGAGTTTAATCCGATGCTGGGCCATCGCGGATGTCGTCTGGCGATAACGTATCCTGCAATTTGCCGGATGCAGGCAAGGGCCATCATTGAAGCAGCTTTGAATGTAAAAAAGGCCGGTATGGTTGTTCTGCCGGAAATTATGATTCCGCTGGCCGGGGCGGTCGAAGAGTTGAAGCTGGTCAAAGACCATATCGTTGATGAAATTGAAGAGGTCTTCAAAGAAAGAAAAACCAGAATCAAATATATGATTGGGACGATGATTGAGGTCCCGAGGGCCGCTTTGACCGCTGAGCAAATCGCTGCCGAAGCGCAGTTCTTCAGCTTCGGCACTAATGACCTGACCCAGATGACGATGGGCTTTTCGCGCGATGATGCAGGCAGATTCCTCAAGGAATACGTCAATAAGGGCATTTACGCCGCTGACCCATTCCAGAAGCTTGACCAGACCGGCGTCGGAAAACTCGTGGAAATGGGTACAAAACTCGGCAGAAAGGCCAGGAAGAAATTGAAAGTCGGCATCTGCGGAGAGCACGGCGGCGAGCCCGAGAGTATCGATTTTTGTCATCGGGTCGGGATGGACTATGTCTCGTGTTCACCGTTCAGGGTTCCGATTGCGCGATTAGCGGCCGCGCAGGCAGCGGTTAGATAATTGACTTTCTACGAGCGAAAATTTACAATTGAAAATAGTCGAAAAGTGGTGAAAGTAGCTCAGCTGGTTAGAGCACTGGATTGTGGATCCAGGGGTCGGGGGTTCGAGTCCCCTCTTTCACCCTTTTTGTTTTATTTCAGGCCTTGCGTTTTCTCAGCAAAATCACCGTGCCCAGCCCGAGCAGCATTATTACAGTTGGCTCCGGGACCTCACTAACAAAGTCCTGTCTGCATGGGTGAACTAAGGCCAGCAACTGTGCTTGTGTACCCTGGCCGGTCAATTCCCCCAACCATTCATTGGCCAGAGTCGTAGCAGCATATTTGCAACGGAAACCAAGGGGGCCGTCCGTGCCATCAACCTCGACGTCCCACTCTGGAGCTGATATTTCCGGGATGTCTTCGTAAACGATTTCCCATATAGCTATCTGAAATGCCTCGGCTTCTGGGCTGTAGCCGTCGCCGGCACCGAGCCACTCCGGCTCGAAGTGTGCCTGCCATAGTTCGCCAATATATCCTGCCTTGAGGGCACCCATAGGCCCTCCAAGGGATGTCTGTGGGGTCGGAGCATTTTCCGGCATAATTACATCGTACACTAATGTGTTTTTGGATACCCGCTGGTTTAGTTCAATGCAAAAGGCGGCGATTGGTCCGTCAGCCCAAAGTTCTCCCTGGCCTGTGCCGCCGCTCTTCTGAAGTATCCGCAGGCCGCTATAGGTCCAGACGCCTGTTAAACCGCCGCCCCAAACTTTGGCATAGCCGCCTACACCATAATCATCAAATGCCGTCTCAACTGTACCAAGAACCGCAACTGCTGCACAAGGCACAGCCAGCACAATTGCCACCGAAAAGGCCATACTAATCTTTCGCATTTTTTCACCCTTCTGCAATGCAACCGGTCGGCATTTATTTCTATGCGCAGAACCTAAACCTGCGCAAAATGCGCGTCTTTGGCTGAATTGGCCCTCCCCACTGTCGGCCACTAATCTTTACGGCCTCTTAGCTTAATACCATTTATAATTATCACGGCAGAGCCGTGTTTACTTTCTGCCAGGTTTGACGACCTTGCTTGTTTAGCTTTTCGGCCCTCAAACCCGGCCTGGGAAATAGAAAACTCTTCGTGAGCGTTAGTCATTATCACGACTTTAATATCAGCCGTGTCTGCTCTCAATCATATCTGTTTCTTACAGGAGATATTGATTCTATTGAAACAACGTCTTTGATACCCAGGACGTTGGCAACGGTTTGGCGAAAGAACTCATCGTCGGCTTCATCGGTCAGGACTGCCGAAACTCCCAGACTTCGAGCGGCGATTTCCTGTGCCGGTGCATCTGCCCTGATGAAAACTATGGTTGGGATGTCCGGCTTTACGGCTCTCAAGTTCTTTATGAACCGGCCGTCGCGCATATCATCCAAATCCCACTTGCTGATAACGCTGTCGAACCTTTCGTTTCTGAAAGAGTGAACTGCTTCACTACCGGACGGCATTGTTATCAGCCGAATCGGCAATTCCCGCAGGACCTCATTTTTGCCGTCGAGGCCAACCGTTAATACATTTGCACGTACGAGAACGACCATTTTATTTCCTTTTGTACCACTAAAGACACACCACCACGAAAGTTCAGTTGAACTTCCCTGTATGTTACGTACTGCTGCGGTGAAACCGTATTGCTTATGAGTTGAACCTGCTGCCGACTTCACGCCAACAACTGACAACTTGGCAAAAAGATGAGTTTAATTCCCTACCCCTATTGTAGTATCTGAGTTTTTACCTGTTATCACGGCAGAGCCGTGTTTATTTTCATGCTGGGTTTGTCGCCGGCAATAAAGCGGCAGCTCAAAACCCAGCGAAGAAGAGAGAGAGTCCTTACTCTCAACATTTTATAGATACCACAGAAGAACTGTGGATACTTTTGTGCTGGGCCTGTCGTCGACCTTGCGTCAACAATAACAAAAACCCAGCGAAGAAAAGGAGAGAGAGTTCTTAATTACAAAGCTATCAACATCACGGTAAACCCGTGTTTACTTTCGTGCTGGGCTTGTCGCTGACATTGCATCAACAACTCCAAACCCAGCGAAGAAGAGGAGAAAGAGTTCCTAACCTAAATGTCATTTATCAATATCACGGCAGAGCCGTGTTTATTTTCGGCCGGACTTGCTAACCTTTTAGGTTATATTCAGTTACCAAGCCCAGCTTGGGGGAGAGAAAACTCTTCGCGAGCATTTATTTTTTCACGACCTCTTCGGCCGTGCTGCTCTCCTTACATATCTCTTTTTTCAAAGAGCAAAAAACCTAAGCATTTGAGTTTTCAGTTTCCTCACCCACTTCTTGAATATATATAGCGAACGTTATGCCAGAGTCGTTTTTTATGCAGAAAAATTTTTAACTCCTTCTATCGACTCAAGTTATGTGCCGGATATTTTTATTGCTTTTTGGAGGCGTTTTATTGCTAACCGACCATAATGGCCGCTCAGAGAGGAGATTTTTGCAGCAACTTTTTGCAGGTGAGGCGATTAGTAAAAAACGACCACTTCGGCAGGTAGTGGCCAAACTGGTCGCATAATGTTAAGCCTTAACTGTACTTTGTATTCAGTAAAAACGTGTCAGGTAATTTCAAAACACCTGGAACTTGATATACTTTTGGAAAGATAAAACACTATATGCTATATGCTATTGTTTTAGCTTTCGGTGCTTTTCTTTACGTTTGAGATGTTTAGCTTCTCAATAAGACGGTTGAGCTTACGGCGTTCAATTCCGAGAATCCTTGCCGCAGCGAGTTTTCGCCCTTTTGTGAATTCAAGAGTTTGAGTGATGATTTTACGCTGTACTTCATCAAGCGTTGGCAGTTCGTGCTTGGGATAAGAGACAGGTTCGGCGATTATGATTTCGAAGGGCAGTGCCCCAGCCTGGATTTCCCGTCCTGTGGTCAAAACGTAACCTCGCTCCATCGCATTGGCCAATTCGCGGATATTGCCGGGCCAGCTATAGTTTAAGATAAGCTCTTTGGCTGTAGGGCTGAGTACCTTGGGTTCTTCACCGTAAAAAACGGCCTGGTTGGCCAGAAAATACTCGGCCAGGACAGGAATATCTTCTTTGCGCTCTCGAAGCGGCGGTACCTCCAGAGTAACTACGTTGAGTCGATAGTATAGGTCGGAACGGAATGAGCCTTCTTTGACTAATTGGTGCAGATTGCTGTTAGACGAGCAGAGCACTCGCACGTCGATGGGACAGGATTTTGTAGAGCCAAGCGGGGTTACGGCACTCTCCTGGAGGACCCGCAGTAATTTTGCCTGCAGCTCGAGCGGGATTTCGCTTATTTCGTCAAGAAAGATTGTGCCCCCGTCGGCGGCCCTGAAGAAGCCGAGAGTCCTGTCAATAGCGCCGGTAAATGCACCCTTTACATGGCCAAAAAGCTGGCTTTCAAACAAATGCCCAGTCAGAGTGGTGCAGTCAACGGGCACAAAAACTGCATCTGCTTGCTCGCTGGCCCGGTGAATCTGGCGGGCAACCATCTCTTTACCTACCCCGGTTTCACCGACTATTACTACCGAGCACTTTCGCGCAGCAACGGCTTTAATCGTCTCAAGAATAGAATTAAACGCCGGTGATTTGCCAATGAAATGGTCATTACCGATGTGAGCGTAACCTCTGCCGGATGTGGATTCCCGCAGACGCCTCTCTCTCATATTGTCAACATCAGAGCCAAATCTCCGCGCTAATTCACCGTTAGAGTTTTGTCTCATTGGCTTTGCAAAACTTTCCGAGTATTGGGTGAAAAATCACCACTCCGTTCCAGATATTTTTTATGGTGAGAATTACCCCAACCCCAGAATCGTGGCCAAGAGGGGCACTCTCTCCATCTTCTTCTTAAAATTCAGTTTAATTTGTTTGTCAAAAAAAGTCAAGAAAATTATGGGACGTTTATCAATTTTTTTTTCGAATTTCAGGCAAAAACGGCTGGAGAAGAAGCTAAAGCAAAGCCTCCTGCCCCTTTTTCGCGGCTCTAAAGTCCTTTTAGTAGGAAAAGCAGGAAATTTCTTGTTTTTGCAAAAATTGAGGCAGTTTTTCCCGCCCAAAGTAGCCCCACTCGGAAAATCACTCAGACGGGGCGTTATTTGCCTTCCAAATCGAACGGTGAGATGTAATCGCCATACTTATTCCGGGCCTCTTTGAGGCGTTTGCGCAACTCGGCAAAGGTCTCAAAAGCGATTTGGGGTGTATCGGGAACATCCTGTTTATAGATATTCTCGATACGGTCCAGTTTGGCAAGGCTTTCGGGGATACGAATCGTGAACTGCCGGATATAATCGTCCCGGCTATATTGTTGGTCGAGATGCTCTTTGAAGAGTTTTTCCAGGTCTTCGTATTTTGGTATTAAGCCGGTAGGCGTCTCAATGGCGTCAACATCGCCGTTTACTCGCAGTTCAGCCCACAGAATCCAGACTTTTTTGTCGGCCATACCGTTTAAGTATTTGCCGTCTTTGTCTTTGAGGAAGTAATTTACAGAAAAAATTTTGGGCGGCTTCTCAACGCCTTCAATAAAGTCCAGATTGTTCCGGATGTACCTGCCAAGAGGTATTGAGAGGAAATCGAGATTTGCCATCAGATTAAATTTTCTAACGCCCTCTTTGCCGAGGGTCGCAGCGGTGGTTTCGGACTCGATTGAGGCACCTTTTCCGATGATACCCTCTGTCCAGTTAAAGGCCTCCTCGATAGGGGCCCAGGTGTCGCTGTCGCGGCCGCCGTAAATAAACCCTCCGACCGGCACCCCTTGCGGGTCATCAATTTTCCCGTCACGGTTTTGAAGGTCTGTAATATGCAGACAGTATCGAGCGTTTCTGTGCGAAACGCTGATTTCATTGCCCTCGGCGTCTTTATTGCCTTTGCGCCAGGGGCCGGAATGGTTAATCCCCTCATCCGGCGGCTCAATCCCCATCCCCAGCCAGTAGGGCTTTAATTTGTCGTCATACATAACATTTGAGAAGATAACCTCACAGGGTTTCGTCAGGGCATCGTAAATGATGGGGTCGTCCTGTGGATTGACATCGCGAATAATCCCGAATATTCCTTTTTCCACGTTTACACAATGCACTTTGCCGTCTATTTTGCGAAAGTAAGCAATATCGTCGCCGATAAGGGTTTGTCCGGTAAGCATAGCAGTCGAGGTTTTTCCGCAGGCCGAGGGAAACGCTCCGGTAAAATAGGTTATGCGTCCGCCCGGCCCATGAGCACCGAGCACGAACATATGTTCACACAGCCATCCCTTTTTTGAAGCCCTGTGGATGCCCAGCCGAAGAGCCGGTTTTTTCAGCCCTATCGTATTGCCCGCATACTGGGTGTTAAGACTGTAAACCAGTTCTTCCTCGAGGTCTATATATATCCTGCGATTGTCGATATTTTTACTTACCTTGCGTTCATCCAGTTCGCCTTCGCTGTGCAAAAATCTGAAAAATTCCTCGGACGAGCCTATTTTTTTGAACTGCTCATAACCCGTCCGGTACAGAATGAACTCACTGTGTGCAACGTATGGCGAGTCTGTTATCTGGATGCAGGGAATGGAAAAGACCGAATCGGTCGGTCCAAGGCAGAAAAAGCAAACCAGCAGTTCCGTGCCGGCCATTGCCCCCTTAAAAAGGCCGCGCACTTCTTCGACACCGGTCGATTTTTCAATAGAACTGAGACTTGCGCCCAGGTCAGAGCCGGCCGGCAGTAAAAACTTCGTCCTGGATTTGTCGCGTGCCTGGTCGTAGTATCCATCGAAATGAATAGTGTGGCCGGGAATGGCAAGTTTTTTTTCTTCACCGGTTTTTAATGCTAAATCAGCAATATATGCTATATCCTCGGGCGAATCAGTGCAGACAAAAACCGAATCCGGCCTGCAAAGCTCAATCGCATCGGCAACAAATACGTGCATTTTGGGGTTGTCAACCGCGATTAACTTGTTGTAATTGTCGGCTGTTAGCTTTTCTTTTAGAAATTCTCTTACTTTATCCATTTCCTGCCGGTATCTCCCTGAAATTTGATAGAATTCCAAAATTAAGAAAACCAAAATTATAGACTATTTGATGACTAACGACAGTAAATTTTACAAAATTTAATTTTTTAATTTTTCATATAAGCTGCACTTATAATATCATTGCTGATAGCAAAAATGCAAAAAAGCCGGACTTAAGCAGACTCAAGTGGTGTGGAAAATAGGTTTGACGCTGCTTTATTGTGTTATTATACTGGCTCGCTAAAAGAATAGGCAGCGTAATTTCTGGAGATGAAAATGGACAAAAGCAAAATTGTCGCCGAAGGTATAACTTTTGACGATGTTCTGCTGATACCGGCAAAGAGTGATTTTGTGCCGAGCCAGGCCCAGACAAACACCAGATTGACCAACAATATCGCGATTAATATCCCCATTGTCTCGGCTGCTATGGATACTGTAACCGAAGCGGCACTGGCGATTGCACTGGCGCAGGAGGGCGGTATCGGCATAATTCACAAAAATCTCTCGGTACAGGCACAAAAGCGGGAGGTCGTAAAAGTAAAACGCTCAGAAAACGGCGTCATTCTCGACCCGGTAACCCTCTCGCCGGATGAACCGGTCAGAAAGGCAAGAGAATTGATGGACGAGCAAAACATCTCAGGTATCCCTATCGTTGACGGCAAAAAGCTTATGGGCATCCTGACCAGCAGGGATTTGAAATTTCTCAAAGACTATGATGTCAAAATAAGTTCTGTTATGACTAAAGAAAATCTTGTTACAGGCCCGGCTGACACCACGCTTGAGCAGGCAAAGGAAATTCTCCGGAAGCACAAGGTTGAAAAACTGCTCCTTGTCGGCGAGAAAGGTGAATTGGCCGGCCTTATTACAATGAGGGACATTGACAGAGTGCAGCAGTATCCTTTTGCCGCAAGGGACAAACGGGGCCGTTTGCGTGTCGGTGCCGCCGTTGGTGTCCAGGATTATCAGAGAATCCAGGAACTAATATCGGCTGAACTCGATGTCATTGTGGTTGATACCGCACACGGCCATTCGCAAAATGTACTCGATACGATTAAGACAATCAAAAGCAAATACGACATCGATGTAATTGCCGGCAATATTGCGACCGCCGATGCCGCCGAAGCTCTGATAGCAGCAGGCGCCAATGCTGTAAAAGTCGGCATCGGGCCCGGAGCAATTTGTACAACAAGGATAATCTCCGGCGTAGGGGTGCCGCAGATATCTGCAATAATTGACTGTGCCAGGGTAGCCGACAGCCACAACATTCCGGTTATCGCCGATGGCGGGATAACACAATCCGGTGACGTTACCAAGGCCATTGCCGCCGGTGCTTCGAGTGTAATGCTCGGCTCGCTTTTTGCCGGTCTGAAGGAAAGCCCGGGACAATTGATTATTTACAAGGGAAGACAGTTTAAGGAATACAGAGGTATGGGTTCTTTAGGAGCGATGGTGAAGGGCTCGGCCGAAAGATACGCACAGAAAGGCTCAGCCGGTATAGATAAGCTTGTTCCCGAAGGAGTCGAAGGAAGGGTGCCGTATCGGGGAACGCTTGGCGATTTTGTCTATCAACTTGTTGGCGGTCTCAGGGCCGGGATGGGCTACTGCGGAGCACGAAATATCGAAGAGCTGAGAAAAGACGGCAGATTTGTTCGTGTAAGTGCGGCATCGGTCGGCGAGTCACATCCCCACGATATACAGATAACCAAGGAGGCACCCAACTACTCGACAACCGAAACCTTTGAGTATTAAAACTTGCGAAAAGGAAGAATTTAAAGATGCAAAGTCATTTAGGCCGGCTTTTTGAAGACGAAGAAACCATAAAAAGAATTAAAGGTCGTTTGCCGTACTTATTTCAACTTTTAGAGAGGAAAGTAGGAAATTATGCCTTCTGAAAAGCAGAACACAATGATTCGTTGTGAGGTCTGTGGAGAGAAGTTGGACAGGATTTGGTTCACGGCGTTAACCACTGAAGAATGGTCTTGGACAGGCGAAGGTTTCAACGAATGTACCGCAAGACATAGTCTTGTTACCGACCCAGAACAACCTGTTCTGTGCCCAAGCTGTGAAAGTGTTGTGGGTACGGGTTTGGACTTCGGTTTTGGCGAAGGGACAAAATGATAAGAAGAAGTGCCTTCTGACGCTGATTAAGCATATGCATTTACCCGAAATCTTTACAGAAAGGGGGGTAAATTTAATGGTTCCGGACGCATCACGAGTTATTAAAGGTGAGAGTCGGGTCAACTATAGCTATTCGACGGTTAAAATAACTCGGGGTCGGATAGAGAAGGGCTTAATAGCTGTTCCGATGTCCTTGGCTAAGTGGTTTCCCAAATATAATACTAACATAAAGGTTTATTTGGATGATTCAGATGTTTTACATCAAAAAAACTACTCTTCATACAAAAGTGCTACCCGTGAGTGCAGAATTGGAGGGATGGCAGAATGGTTTAAACGAAATAAGATTAAGTCAGGCGATGAAATAGTGATTCAATTAATAGATAAGGAGAGCTTCACTTACAGATTAATTCCAGAGCGTATATTTGTTAAAAAAACCGAAGAGATACAAAAAAATCTTGATATCGCAAGAGATGAGATAGAAGCTTCAGATGAAATCACGAGACTTTCAAACTGGACAGCGCTGGACAAACAAAGAGTTATGCTTAAAGAGTATCACAGGATAGTTACCGCCACGCCTTTGAAAGAAAGGGGATACATAAAACAGCGCTCGAGACAAACCAGAGAAAGCGTGCCGCCTAATATAAGAGTTATGTTGGGCGATATTTATCGCGGTCATTGTCAAGTATGCGATTTTTGGTTTCTGAAGGAAGACGGTAAACCGTATTTTGAAATGCATCATATCAATCCGTTAAAAGCTAATCACCCAAAGAACCTTGTTTTAGTTTGTGCAAACTGCCATAGGCAATTTGAGTATGCAAACGTAATTCATAAGTTCAATAAGCAAGATTGGCTTATTAGGGTTTCTTTCAACAGGAGAAGATATACTGTGAACCAAGTGTTCCTGAGAGAAAAATTGGAGAAATCAGTTAAAGAAATCTTTGTTTGAGAGTTCTGATGTCTTCTTATAATGTGACAAAAGAATATGATGAAGACTTGTCTCTACAGGAATACAGGGATTTGCTACGGACTGTATTTAAGGAAACATATAAAAAACTGGTTACAGGTGGCCGGGCATGCATAGACGTTGCCAATCTTGGTAGGAAACCATACATCCCTCTGCACAGATACATTATTGAAGATATGCTCGACATCGGTTTTTTTATGAGGGGTGAAATTATATGGAATAAGGCCAACAGTGCGAGCCCTTCTACTGCCTGGGGTAGTTGGCTGTCAGCATGTAATCCGGTATTGAGAGATATTCACGAATATATTTTGGTTTTTTCCAAAGAGTCATTTTCCAGGAAAAGAGGTAAGAAAAAAAATACAATTTCCAGAGATGAGTTCCTCGAGTGGACTAAAAGTGTATGGACATTTCCTGCTGTTTCTGCTCAAAGTATTGGTCATCCAGCGCCATTCCCCGTGGAATTACCTTATCGACTTATTCAGCTTTATACTTTTGAAGGAGACATTGTCTTGGACCCCTTTATCGGTAGTGGACAGACCGCTATGGCGGCAGTAAAAGCTAATCGTTATTATATAGGATATGACACAAACTCCGAGTATATAAAGTTAGCTGAAAAACGAATTAAACAATTTAAATTCGATTACAAAAATCCAGAACTATTTACTACCGAAGACGAAAAGAAACACTACAAAGACCAAGTCTTTTCTAATAGGAGTTAGAAAAACGCTCGGAAGGGTTCTTTCACGGCAATCTTTTATTGAGCGGCTCTTATGATGCATGAGATGATAGCCATTCTTGATTTTGGCAGTCAATACGTACAGTTGATAGCCCGGCGGGTGCGCGAGCACAATGTATATTCGATGATTTGCCGCTGCGATATAAAAGCAGAGCAACTGGCAAAGTTAAAGGTCAAAGGCCTGATACTGTCCGGCTCTCCAGCAAGTGTCAGAGACGGCAATGCACCCCAATGCGATGAAAAAATCCTTGAATTGGGTGTGCCGATTCTGGGGATATGTTACGGAATGCAGCTCGGCTGTAAACTGCTGGGCGCAAAAGTCACTCCCGCCAAATCGCATGAGTACGGACGGACAAATCTCTCTATACTTCAAAAGGATGATTTGTTTTCTAACCTGCCCGATTCAATCACCGCCTGGGCCAGCCACGGCGACCAGGTCGGCGAATTAAGCGATGATTTTACCAGACTGGCGGCTACGCAAAACTGCCCGTTTGCTGCGGTAAAGCATAAGAAAAAGAATTTTTTCGGCGTCCAGTTCCATCCTGAGGTCTCTCACACACCTAAGGGGTCAGTGATTTTAGGCAACTTCCTGTATGACATTTGCGCCGTCGGCGGCGACTGGAAAATGAGTGACTTCATTACTGATACCACCGAAGCAATCAGCAGACAAGTCGGTGATGATGTGGTAATATGCGGTTTGAGCGGCGGAGTTGACTCATCCGTCGTCGCTTCTTTACTCCATAAGGCCATAGGTGGCCAGCTTGTCTGTATTCTTGTCGATAACGGTCTGCTTAGAAAAAATGAGCGTGAGTACATTGTTGGAACTTTCCGTGACCATTTTCATATAGATTTGCGCGTTGTTGATTGGTCCGAGCACTTTTTACAGGCCCTCAAAGGCGTAACAGAGCCGCAGCGGAAACGCAGAATAATCGGAGCCGAATTTATTGAGGCTTTTAAGTCCGAAGCATCGAAGATTCCCAATGCCAAATTTCTCGCTCAGGGCACGCTTTATCCCGATGTTATCGAGTCGGGCTCAAAAGACGGCGGCCCGGCGGCTAATATCAAACTCCATCACAATGTCGGAGGCCTCCCTGCCGAATTAGGCTTCGAACTGATTGAGCCGTTGAGGGATTTATTCAAGGACGAAGTGCGAAAAGTCGGCGAATACCTCGGACTGCCGGATGATATAATCTGGCGTCACCCCTTCCCCGGACCGGGACTGGCAGTGAGAATAATCGGCGAAGTTACATCCGAAAAACTTCGGATTTTGCGGGCGGCCGACGAAATCTTAATAGATGAAATTAAATCAGCCGGCTTGTATAAAAAAATAGCTCAGGCTCTGACCGTCCTCGTGCCCGTCTCAACCGTCGGGGTGATGGGCGATGAACGAAGCTATGAAAATGTTATTGCGATTCGCTCTGTTGAGACCGCGGATTTTATGACCGCTGACTTCTCAAAAATTCCTTATGAAATCTTGAGCGCAATATCAAGCAGGATTATAAATGAGGTTCGCGGTGTTAACAGGGTTGTCTATGACATCTCGAGCAAACCGCCGGCTACGATTGAATGGGAATAATATGGTTCGTTGTCTATAGTTCATCGTTCATTATTTATGAACTATGAACTCATAACTATAAACTCTCCTTATTTGATTGAAGACTCAAGCCATTCAAGTGCCAGTATGGAAAAATCTCGATGGTCAACTTTATAATCTTCGTTTAAGTCCCCTGTTGGATAACAATAGCATACCTCCTCAACTGGTGATGAAGGCAGTGGCGAACCTTGATAGAGCAGTTCAATTTCGTCGGAACTGAGTTGATAGTCATAGACCTGGATATCACCAATCAGA
>Ga0180433_10005508_pt1 | contig 17048 bp, 15 predicted proteins | sample SS_ome_8_FD_132980 | JGI IMG/M metagenome (GOLD analysis project Ga0180433, IMG submission 132980) | Hypersaline lake sediment archaeal communities from the Salton Sea, California, USA - SS_1_D_1 metaG | ecosystem: Environmental > Aquatic > Non-marine Saline and Alkaline > Hypersaline >... | reverse complement strand
TTCAGCACACCGCGAAGCTCTTCCAATGTAGGCACGCCATCGCTGCTAGCTAAAAGTTTCAACTCACAACGCCCGCCTTCACAAGAAAGCGACTGATCAGCCTCCAAATCCACAATGCCACCATCTTCAGCAAAGAAGTAAGCATCGCCGATGTCGTGAGCATCGCCAGCAAAAGATAAGATCCAATGGCCATCGTTTTCTACAACCTTAACATCTAGACCCGGTCTGGGAAGCATCCCTTCAGAGTGAGCTACATGGTCGCTCCACTGTTCCGTAACAAAGGGGGTTGAATCAATTACCGGTAAACTCGCACTCGCTGATGACTGACCCGGAACGCAAGCGTCATAACATGCCATCCAGTTAACCAGCACGTCTAAGTTGACATTATCGCTTGCAATAGTCTTCGGCGGAATAATTTCAGCTATAACGTATGTATCATTTTCGTAACCGAAACCCACACCCATATCATTAGCAAAACGTTTGGGGCATGGCCACTGTACTTGACCTACGGTAAATCCTTCCGGTAGCGTCCATTCAATTTCGGTAGGCAAGCCCGCATCACCTGGATTTTTCCAGTAAGAGTGCCAGTGATCTTCCATCTTCAACTCAATGGCCACTAAAAAAGGGCGGCCTGCCTGAACGCCATCTTCTCTGGCAAAAAGCGATACCTGTACAGGATCACTAAATTCTTGACTCTCCATCCCTGTTAAACTGCCCCCAATAAAGGTGGCCGCTAACACTAAAGCTAATAAGCGCCTAATCATTCATTCGCCTCCAATCAATCGTTCCCTTGACAAATAGGTCATCATGCAGTATGCATCTGTTTTTTACAACGCGGGTATTAAGCTCCCGCTAATCTTTTGATACTCAAGGGTTTTGACGGATGACTATACCATATTTTTTCTTTGCTAGCAATCCTTTCTTTGAAGCGTACTTTCACGCCGATCTCCTGGGGAAATTGATCTTTTTAGGGCTTTTGGCCATTTCCCTAGTTAGCTGGACACTTATTATCCACAAAACAAGGCAGGCTCGACGCGCCCAGGACTTAGCCCAGGATTTTCAAAAAAACTTTGATAAGCAGGCAAACAACCCCCTTTCTGTTGAATATAGCTACGAAACTCACAAAGAGTTTTCCCACCCTTTTCACGATCTTTATAAGGTTTTACGTCGCCATACCCTTGAAATTCTAAATAAAAACCGCGTTTTTGCTGAAAAAGCTTCAGTTTCACTGCCCGAAGGCAGCTCTTATCTCGGCAGCTCTGATGTTGAGCTTATCGAATCGCACTTAGCTTCGGAGGTAAGCTCTCAAACTCAAGGGCTGGAAAAAAACCTATTTTTACTCTCCTCTTTTGTTACCCTGTCCCCATTTTTAGGGTTATTGGGTACCGTATGGGGAATTTTAACCACTTTCTCAGAACTACAGGCTCAAGCAGCAAGCAATACCAACCAACTGGTACTTCACGGCCTATCGCTTGCACTAGCAACGACAGTTTTGGGACTCATCAACGCAATCCCAGCTCTTTTGGGTTACAATTATTTAAAAGCGCGCGTCAACAATTTGCGCCAGGAGATGGAAGGGTTTGCAACAGGTATTTTATCCGTTGTTGAACTGCATTACAGGAAGGTGGATACGCTATAGCTATGGCAAGAAAAAGACTCAACCAATCTACATCTTCTGACGAGGGAGAGCCGCAGATCAACCTAACACCACTAATTGACGTGGTGTTTGTGATTCTCATTATGTTTATTTTGGTAGCCCCTTTGCTTGAATTAGACCGAATTGATCTTGCAACAGCACCCACAAAAAATGTTGATGAAACGGTGAGTATCCGCGAACAAAGCCCCATTACTATCCATGTCCATAAAGACAACAGCATTTCTTTTAACAAGAGGACTGTATCTTTAAGTCATCTTTCATCAGAACTCAAAGAGGCAAAAAACTTCTACCCACAGGCTCATCCACAAATTTTCCATGACCGCGAAGCTTTTTTTGGCACCTACCAAGGAGTGAAAAACGCTGTTGAAGATGCGGGCTTCGACGCCATGGATATTATTTTAAAACCTTCATAAGGGGGCGCCGATGAAACGGATTCTTTTGGCAGCCCTGCAGTTTCTTATTATCGCTATATGGAGCACAATTTCCTTTTTCTACGCTAAAATCAAAGCATGGAGCTGCAAAAATCCAGCCCTCGCAACGACAACCGCTTTTACAATCTCTGTGCATTTAACGGTCCTTATTATCGTCGCCTATCGCATGGAGCCAGCAACCGTAATCCGTCCACGAGGCAAAGTGGTAGTCAGCACCATACAGTTAAAGAAAACCCGAACAAACCAGGTGGCAGCAGCTGCCCCCAAACCCAAACCTGTCAAACCGAAAGCCGCACCCCAAAAGAAAAAGGTCGACACTGTCGATAAAAATCAACAAAACCTGCTGAAAAAAGCGTTGGCCAGCTTAGATAAAATTGACGACCCGTCAGAGGTAGTCGATACACCACCACCTTTGCCCATGCCTTCAATGATAAGTGGTCTGCAAACTGAAACCGCCGTTGATAGTACAAATGAAGATCTGAACCCTCAAGAACTGGGCTACTGCGAAGAGCTAGTGGCGCAGTTGAGGTTAAAGATGCGCTTGCCCGATTTTGGTGAGGTGCGAGTAGAGCTTACTGTCGATCGCGAAGGAAACATCACTCAAGTGAAGGTGTTGAGCTCTCAAAGCGAAGCTAATCGCGCCTATGTTGAGGCAATTATGCCACAGCTGACCCTCCCTCCTTTTGGCAAAAACTTCCGCAGCGAAAAAAAACACCGTTTCTTACTCGCTTTAGCTAACGATGTATAGCATCAAAAAGACAATTGAGTTAGATTGTAAGTTCATTAGAAGAACAATTCATCTCGCTTAGGAATCGGTTATGAGGTTTTTTCGCTGGCTCGTTTGTGCATGCACATTATTTAGTGTCGGACTATCCGCCGCAGGACACCGTCAACAGGGGGATGACGGCGCCATCGTCGTGCGCCTCCCAACAGAAAGTCGGTTGATACCGCTATATCTAGCCAAGTTCAACCGGACAGAGTCCTCTTTCGAAAAGAAACATGTCTCACGCCTGATGGGTGTGTTAGATTTCGACTTAGCTCACAACGGCATGACTAAGATCGTATCTCGTGGCAAAGAGATGGAAATGTTAGCCGGCTCTGTAACCTTTGACGCCCCGCGCAATGTTGAAGCGTGGAAAACTCGTAACATCTACTACGTCGTCCGCGGTTCGGTTAAAGGCAAAAACTTAAACATCGAGGTACTTGCGGTTAACCAAGGTACCGTTCAAGCTATCAACGATATCGCTTTGACCGGCGATCTTTCTCAAGACCGTGTCACCATGCACCGAGTTGCTGACTCCATTCATTATGCTCTCTTTAAAACGCCTGGCATTGCCTCTACTAAATTTCTCTACACCATCAAAGAGCGCCCTGGCGACAGTCAAGATGCTACCAAATGGACATCAGAGGTTTGGGAAGCTGACTACGATGGTAACAACACTCGCCAAATCACTCACGACGCATGTCTTTGTGTGACACCTACCTACATTCCTCCTAAAAAGGGAGTGTCTTCCTGTGGCGCTTTGCTCTATGTATCGTACAAAACGGGCCAACCAAAGATCTACATGGCCTCCCTTCGCGATGGTAAGGGACGTCGTTTTAGTCCTCTACCGGGCAACCAGCTAATGCCCTCCATCTCAAGGCAACGTGACAAAGTCTCTTTTATCAGCGATGTCACAAGCAACCCTGATGTTTTCTTACAGCCATTTAACCCTGAAGTAGGTGCCCTGGGCAAACCCCGACAGATCTTCACTGCTCGCTACGCCACACAAGGCAGCCCTGTTTTCAGCCCCGATGGCAAAAAAGTTGCTTTTGTCTCAAACAAAGATGGACCACCACGTATCTACATCATGGACATCCCCGCCCCTGGCGCTGCAACGAAATCAATACGCCCACAGCTTCTGACTAAGCGTAACCGAGAAAACAGCGCTCCAGCGTGGTCCCCCGATGGTACTAAAGTCGCTTATTGCGCCAAAACTGGCGCCTGGCGCCAGATCTGGATTGCTAACTTAATCACTGGCGAGGAGCGACAACTCACCCAAGGAAATGGCAATAAAGAAAATCCCACTTGGGGCCCCAACAGCTTACACCTTATCTTTAACTCTGCTAGCGAAGAGGTAAGTGATTTGTACTTGATCAATCTAAATCAGCCTGAAGCTGTAAAAATTAGCGGTGGCAAGGGAGAAAAGAGGTTCCCCTGCTGGGAACCTGTCACTTCGATGTGAGTGAAAAGGTTGTATTATTAATGTTTTAGTGCTTATGGTGTTCCATAAGTCTTTCTGAAAAAATGGAGAAATGTTGAGGATAATCATGAAACGTTCAACATGGTTTTTAGTTATTCCGGTGCTATTAGTTTTGTGCACCGTTGCAAGTTGTTCTAGGTCTTCTGGGGAAGTATGGGACGACACCAAAACAGCGAGTCGCTATATGGGCCGCGGCCTACGTTCTTTAGGTGGTAAGCAGGGAGAGTCGCGCCAAATTAATTCTCGCGATGATTTTGGCTTTGCTGCTAATTGGAACGACGACTTCATCCCTTTAGATGAGGGAAGTGATCGCAATAAATTTGCGCTAAATCAGGTACCACAAGCACGCACAAGCCCCGGTGACCCTGACAGCCCTATTCCTGGCATCGAGGCTTTCGTTGATCCTGCCACGGATGCTGAACTTGCTAAAATTTTCAATAACGTCCAGTTCGACCTAAACAGCGAGCTTGTCAAAGGTGACGAGAACATGCGTCAAATGCGCCGCATGTCCAACTTCTTGAAAAAACACCCTGAACTGTATGTCTTTATCGAAGGACACTGTTGCGAAAGAGGGCCACAGGCCTACAACCTAGCGCTCGGCTCTCGTCGTAGCAACTCGGTTAGAAACTTTCTCGTTAAAGATGGTGTTAACTTAGACAACCTATTTACCATCTCTTATGGTAAGGAGCGCCCCCTTGTGCAAGGTGCCGGTGAAGACACTCTTCGTGTTAACCGTCGCGCACAGTTTAAAGTCTTCAAGAGGTAAGAGATGAAAAAAAATTCGATCACGACGCTGCTAATCATGGCAGCGTCTTTGTTAACGAGTTGTGGTACTTTTAATGAAGGTAGTAATGGCGAGGATATTACCACCTCTTCTCTAAAACATGAGCTCAACAACTGCTATGCAGAGATCTCTATTTTAGAAAGACAGGTAGACTTGCTTGAATCCGCCGTTAACAGCCTCCACGATGAAATCGCCAACACCTCTGAAGAGAGCCGCTCTATCGTCCACGATAAAACCAAAACTTTGCACAGCAAGGTTGGGACTTTAGAGAAAAAAACCGGTAGCTTAGTCGCTGACGTTGGCACCATTAAGAAGCACTCAAATGAGACAGCCTCTTCTTTAAAAGCACTACAAAAGCAGTTGCAGAAGCTGGAGAACTCTTCAAAATCCAGCCAAGACAACATCACAGCCTTAGAAGGGGCGATGAGGTCTTTAATGGCTGCTATGCAACCCTCTGGAAGTGGACGCGCTGTAGCCTCTTTAAACCGTGGTGATACCCATACGTATCGAGTCAAAACAGGTGACACACTAGAGAAGATTGCTCGCAAAAACAACACCTCCGTCGATGCCATCAAAGAGCTCAATCAGCTGCGCAGCGAAGATTTTATCATCGCCGGGCAAGAGCTTTTGATTCCATAAATGATTGGCATCTTTGATTCTGGTATTGGGGGCCTGACAGTTGTTAAAAACATTGTCGAAAAGTGTCCCCTTCAAGACATCGTCTACTTTGGAGATACAGCACGTTGCCCTTACGGTGAAAAAGACCGCGATACCATCATCTCTTTCTCTTTAAACAACGCACGTTTTCTAAACCAATGGCCACTAGATGCTTTAATAGTTGCCTGTGGCACTGCATCAGCTTGTGCTATCGATGCTTTGCAGCAAGAGATGACCATTCCTGTTATCGGCGTCATCGATACCGCCGTTCAAGCCGCTGTAAATGCCACAAAAAACGGACGGGTTGCCATACTAGCAACAACGACAACTATTGCCTCTAGAGCATATCAAGAGAAGCTACAAAGCACCTCATCTCTAATTCAGACAGTGCCTCTTCCCTGCCCTCAATTTGTTCCTTTACTCGAGAAACGTTGTGTAGATAGCAAACAGGTCCGCGCTATCGTAAAAGAGACGCTACAACCCATTGTAAACTCGGAGATAGATACCGCTATTTTAGGATGCACTCACTACCCTCTTTTAGCTGATATCATTCAAGAGGAGCTTGGACCTGCTGTCACTTTGATTGACACCTCAAAAGTTTCTGCTAACTCTGTTATTGACTTTTGTAAAGAAGGCTCAGGACTGCGTCACTACTACGTAAGCGATAATCCCGAAAAATTCCAAGAGCTTAGTTTCCATTTCTTTAATGAACCTATCAGCGCCTCTTGCGGGCAGCGATAAGCCCCCCTGTGCCAACGGCAATACTGGTAAAAATCCCCACTACCAAAAAAGGAAATCCTGTTCGTTTAGTAATAGGAACCACTTTTTTTTCAAAACGAAAAACTTTCGAAATATCACCCTTTTCATACCAGCTAGGGTCAAGTGGCGACGCCCCCAACCACAAAGAGAGCTGCTGTGCTTTGTAGGCGGAATTTCCCACCTCATAGATGAAGCTGTTGTCAGCGGAAACAGTTTGGACAAAATGGGCATCATCCATACAAAAACCATCTACACAAACAACTGAAAACCAAAGAGAAATAACCCAGAGAAACTTCTGCATGACCCTTTCCTGAAAAAATTGCATATTCCTAACCTTTCGTATATCATCCAGTCAATATTTATTGAAAATTTTTGTTTGCGAGAAGCCTTATGGGAAACTTCCTTTTCACTTCTGAAGCAGTCTCTGTCGGTCACCCCGATAAAATGGCTGACCAAATATCCGATGCTGTAGTCGATGCCTGCATTGCCCAAGATGCCGACTCACGCGTTGCATGTGAAACACTTGTAGCCTCTGGTATCGTCATTTTAGCTGGAGAGATCACTACTCAAGCTCACGTTGACTATACTGCAGTGGTAAGAGAGACCATCAAAGATATCGGCTACGATGATTGCCGCTTAGGGTTTGACTGGCGCTCTTGCGGCATTATTAGCACTCTCAATAAACAATCCCCCGATATCGCTATGGGTGTCGATGAAGGAGCGGGGCTTTTTAAAGAACAAGGTGCTGGTGACCAAGGATTTGTATTCGGCTTTGCCTGTGATGAAACCGCTGAGCTCATGCCTTTGGGAGCGCAGTTGTCTCAAGGGATCGTCGAGAGCTTGCGACAAGCAAGAATATCAAAAAAACTTCCCTACTTACGTCCCGATGCCAAATCGCAAGTAACAGTAGAGTATAGCGATGATTATACCCCTTTGCGCATTCATACCGTCGTCGTATCAACTCAACATGAAGAAGAAACAAGGCGCGAACAACTCATAAAAGATGTAAAAGAGCTTGTAGTAAGTTTAACTCCAGAAGGGATGATCGATAAAGAGACACTCTTTTTCATCAATCCCACAGGCCGTTTTGTCATTGGTGGACCGGCCGCTGACTGCGGTCTTACAGGCAGAAAACCTATTGTTGACACCTACGGTGGTATGGGCCGCCACGGTGGCGGGGCCTTTTCTGGCAAGGATCCGAGCAAAGTAGATCGCTGCGGTGCCTATGCTGCCCGCTATGTAGCTAAAAACATTGTTGCTGCAGGCCTTGCCAAAAGATGTGAGGTGCAAGTTTCCTACGCCATCGGCGTAGCTCAACCCATATCTATTAAAGTAGACACTTTCCATACAGCAACTGTTTCCGAAGAGACTATTGCAGCGGCCATCCCCAAAGTTTTTGACTTAACGCCGAAAGGAATCATTACCATGCTGGATCTTAAAAGACCCATTTATCGAGAGACAGCCTACGGCGGTCATTTTGGTAGAGAGGAACCCAACTTCACCTGGGAGAAGACCGATCGTATCGAAGAACTCAAAAATGTGGCGCTCTCCAAGTAGGAACCTGAAAGAAAATTCACTTATTTTTATTCTTCATAGCTGTTATAAAACGGCTATAAAGAACAATTAATATTTAGTGAGTTACATTTAAATGGAATGTCCTCTTTGCGGCGCTCATATCCCCGAGGGTAACTTACGGTGTCAACTATGTGACACTCTTGTCACCCCTCAAAAACCGAAAGGCCACGACGAATATGTTTTAATCGGGACTGTAGACGTCACCAAGCCTCGTCTTTGCCGCAGAAAACTCACTATTGCCGCTGTTGCTCTATCGCTTCTATTTATACCCTGGCTGCTGATGGCCGACCTCTTTGTTGTGCCACATGATGTAAAAGTATCCAGGCGCTCTTTCGACAAGATTGTAAACAGCTACAATGAAGATAAATCACAGTGGCACGAGCACAAAGAGCAGGTTTTGCTCTCAATGCAACCGAAAAAATTAGAAGAGCAGATCAGCCGCGAAAAACTTTCTTTCGATGAGGTGCCACTAGAAACTGTAGTGGCTTTCTTTGAAGATAACTTGGCCTTTACAGAGAAGTACTTTAATCATGTTAAATTCTTTCCTTCCAAAGACTTACGCTCTACTACTTTTTTAATTTCCAAGAATCAAAAAGGGGTGTGGCCACTAAATATTATGCTCTCTTTGGAGGTTCGTCTCAGTTTTGATGATGGTAAATTACAGGTACTTTTCCAAAGACTTCGTCGTGGGAAAAGAGATGTGTCTCCAAAACTGGCATGGATCTATTTTGGACCAGAACTTGAAGCCTTTAGAAAGCTTGAAGGGGCCTTGGGGGGAATCATTAACCCACGCGTCTATTCAGTAGTTACTGAAGAAACTGCTAGCGCAAGCCCTCTTCGTCTTGGCTGGCAATATAGTTCTCAGGCGCCTTTCTAATTATTCTTCGTCTTCGCGCAATCGATACCCCACTCCCCGAACTGTTTCAATCCAGTGGAAATTAGGACCTAATTTTTTACGCAGTGATGCGACGTGAACGTCAATGTTACGATCAACAATAAAGGCATCTTCATTTTGAACATCATCTAAAAGCTGGTTACGGGTAAGCACTTTACCCTGATTGCCAACGAGGCGACGCAATATTCCAAATTCTGAAAGAGTCAAAGATATTGCCTCTGTTCCCTTACGAACAATATAACGATCCGGCTCGAGAGTAAAGCGACCAAAAGAGACTAATTTTTGTGGCTTATCAGGCTCCATTCCCCGACGCATTACCGCTTTGATGCGAGAGAATAACACTTTGGGGGAAAATGGCTTAGTTACATAATCATCAGCGCCCAACTCTAACCCCAATACAACGTCTAGCTCCTCACTTTTCGCAGAAAGGATAATAATAGGAATATCTTTGAGGTCCGGATTGCTCTTCATTCGGCGACAGACATCTAAACCATTTAAACCAGGCAACATGATATCTAAGATCAAAAGATCAGGCTTTTCCCGTTCAACTGCGCGAAGACCATTTAATCCATCAACCTCTACATGAAGGCTATATCCGGAAATTTCTGACTGAAGTTTAATCAATGATGCAATATCTGCCTCATCTTCAATGAGTACTAATCGCGGTTTCTGCATCACTTCCTCCTATCTTTCAATAAGGGTATTAAAAACACCTTTATTAAGGTTTTATTATCATTCTTTATTAACTCCTTAACATTAATTAAATCATTTCTTAACTTTAATTTCATTAAAAATTTAAATTATTTCTATTTCTTATACAGGGCCTTTTTATTTAAGTTATTGATAATCAAAGCTATACGGGTTCACAACCTAAAGCAACCATTGTACATAAGCCCCCGTCCTATTTCTAGTATTTTTTTACCATTAAGGGCTCTTCCCCAAAATTTCGGTGTAAAAAAATCTGGTGACGCTATATGAAAAGTTTCTAGGTATATAAGTATATATTCACCCTTGAATTGAAATGGTTCCCCCATGGTTTACATTAAGACAGCTATCGTAATGGTTATCGTCTGTATCGGCGTTATTGCCGGTTTGATGTTTGCAACCTTTGATGCAGAATATGAATTAGAAGTAGCACTCGATGCTTTCCTCAAAGAGGAAAACAGCAAAGCCGAGAGCACACTCAACCGCCTAGACGGGGCTATACCAGGGACCAACTTATACCTTTACCGGTCCTACATCGCACGTGCTCGCGGTGATGTAAAACTCTCTCAGATCCACTTGACCGAAGCTGTCAGCAGTATGAGAGATGAAGCGGCCACGCCCATACAGTTAGAGGTCTATTTAAATCGCGCTCTCAACGCCTACCTTCTTAAAGACTGGGGACAGCTATCTCGCACCATTGTCGAGGCGCAGGGCCCTTTTTCTCACGATCCCTGGGTACACTTCTTTGAAGGCGTCTATCAGTACTACGCTAAAGCGGACATGGAATCAGCGATGACCGCCTTCAACAACAGCTCTACAAAAGCGCCTCTATCACCATGGATGAAAAAAGCAATAAGCTCGGTTTTCACCCCCCTTTGGGAAAAACTTCGCCTAACTCACTGCTACATTGAACAAGGAGACTACCTTAAAGCTCGCCAAATCCTAGAACAGCAAAGCAGCTCCGGCAGCACAGAAGAGCTCTCTGATGTTAATCTTCTAATCGGAATCACCTACCTCAAAGAAGCTTTAGAAAAGCCTGTCAAAGCGGCTCTTCCCTACTATAAGCTAGCCTTTTCCTACATCGAAAATGTTCCTGTTCTAAATGAACGCTATAACAACGATCGCAAGCAGATCATTAAGCAACTTGTCACCGTTACCGAAGAACTAGTTAATGAAGGCATTTTGCGCGATATTCCCTTCTATGCAACTCTGCTTGAAAATTTACGTGCCTCAGAAGAGCTCAATCAACTACGTCGTCACCTTGTCATAAAACTCGATGAACAGATTACTGCCAAAGAATGGCCTGCTGTGCACAGTTTAACCGCCCTTCTCAATCGACTGATTGTTGACGAAAAACAACGTCAACAACTTAGCGAACGCTTTGAGGAGCTATTAACCCAACTCATCAACGATGAACAAACTGACCTACTCAACTACTACTGGGAAGTAGTTCATCTATTCAATAAAAATCCTGATAAATTAACGATTAAAATTAGCAAGCTCACCATCGCTAAAATTTTACAGGTAATTCCAAATGATGACGCTTCTCTTACCGAAACGAGCGCATATATAGCCTTTTTGAAAAACATTGAACAACACGAAGATGCCTTTGATGCACTATCTCGTGATCTTATCGCCTGCTCTGAGATGCTTTGGATGAAAAATGGCCAGGAAGGTAAAGCTCTCTCTTTGATGAAAAAAGCACAAATGTTAGCTCCAAGCTCACAAGAGGTCTCCATTCGCCTCACCATCGAAAAAGCGATCAGTTCGGTATATGAAAAAGCTATAGCACATGACGAGCTTGATCGTCTTCCCGCTCTTTTTGATGCTATCAAAAGCCTACACTTGGAAGGCATCAATATTGGGGACACAAATCACATCAATGATCACCTTAAAGTAGCTGCGGCGCTGTACAACAAAGGACAGTGGGAAAAGGCGCATAAACAGGTCCGTTGGATTTTGCATTTAGACCCTAAAAACAGCCAGGCAATATTCTTAGATGGAATGATCGCGTACTGTCAGGGTAACTACAAAAAAGCGATCGGTATTCTAGAAAACATTGAAGCTCCATCCAAAAGCGCTGAAGAGACAATCGCTGTCTGCCAGTATCTAGTTGGTGATCGCCAGTGGGGTCAGCAAAAACTTGACCTACTTGCCTTAGAAAACGCCTTAAGTGACGAAACTTTCTTGCGTATTGGTTTCGGACTGTTAACCACCAATAACAACAAAGACGCCATATCCTGGTTTGGTAAGATTTTGCCTGCAACCGATGAAACAATTGTAGGTTTGGCTTTTGCAGCTTACAAGCTTCAAAACTGGGAAACGACTCTTTCATACATCGAGAAACTATCAGAAAGCTATCGCAACACAGATGAAGTCCAGACGCTAGAGATCGAAGCTCTTAAACAAACAGGACAAGATAGTGTAGCAGAAGCACGCCTCAAAAACGCTCTCGAACAACCTCAAGCTGACACCTCTATTTTCTCACCTCCATTTGTATTGTTTTTAGATCAACTCCTATCCCCCTTACCCCTCCATGATTACTCTGCACAAGAAGTTGTTCAAGAGCTTAAGCAAAACGAAGAGACAATAGAAGTTTCTGAAGATGCCGTTGAACCAACTCTCAAAATACCTTTTGAACAGGGTCGCCAACTGGTCGAGATGGGTGATTTTAAAGCCGCATACAAAGAGCTGCTTTCGCTGATCCCCAACTCTAAAGAAACTATCTTACCTCTTCTAGCTCGTGCGGCAGAGGGGACCGGGCGATCTTTAGAAGCGAACCAATACTTTACCGATTACTTCGCTAAAAATCCCAGCGACACCAAAAATCGTGGCTATTGGGCTATAACGCTAATGAATTTGCGCCGCTATGATAAAGCGCTCGAACAGTTCCTAATCATTCGCGACAACACCACTTTATCAGAGGAACTTCTAGCTCCTTATATCCGTTGCCTTGTCAGAACACAACACATGGAAGAGGCGGTAGAGCAAACAGAGCTGTGGCTAAAAAAAGGTATTGCCACCACTCCTTCTCAAAAACTCAACCTGCTCCAGCAGATGGTGATTCCACAAGCCAATGGTTTGATAATCACCACATTAAGGGCTCTTCCCTCCGTCGAAAAACTCTCTTTACAAGAGAGAATCGATCTAAGCACTCTTTTCTACAACATGGGACATATCAACCGAGCCTACAAAGCGATAAAGCCTGTTGAATCCGAAATAAAAGAGCTGGATGAAGGAAAGCTTCTTTTGGTTAATATCTACCAAAGCCTATCAAAACCACAGGCAGCATGGAGTGTTGCCAGAGATGCACTAGACAAAAACCCTCTTAATGCAGACATGATCGCTTATGTCTATGGCAACGAAAAAGACCCCGCTCGCATACGTGATGCTCTCTTAGAGCTGCGAACTTTAAGGAAGAAAGAAAACCTCAGCATAACTGAGAAGATGCTGCTTGCCCGCACTCTGGTGAATCTATCTAGATCCGCAGCGCGCACCACCGGCACGAGTCGCGAAGATTTCTATCTTGAGCTTCGCGAAACATACTACATCCTCGATCAAACGGTAGAAGAATACTCCCATATTCCAGAGATCCACTTTTTAATGGGTGAGCTAGCTCTCCTTACCAATCACAAAGATCGGGCAATGAAGCACTATATTCAAGCCAGCTCTTTGGACCCTTCTTACTCTAATGCTAGGCGTGCTCTTGGCAACCTCCATCGCGCTCAGTCCAATATTGGAGCTGCTAGAGAAAACCTTACTGAAGCCACCAAATACCAGCCCTCAAACGCTGGGATGTGGAGTGATTTAGCTGCACTACACTTAGAGCGTCGGGATTTCTACGAAGCAAAACTTGCTCTCTACAATGCCATAAGGTTTAAACCAGGGTCTACAGGCGCCTATGTTAGCTTAGCAAAGGTGCTGCTGGAACTTAAAAATCCAGAAGATGCCAAAGTGATTTTGGAGCGTGCTGTAAGACTTTCACCTGATAACATCGATGCTTTGAAGCTGCTCTTAACATGCCTCTATGACCGATCTACAGGTAAAAAACTGGTTCCAAGCCCTTCGAAGTTGCGCAGCCAAAAGGTGGCTATCTACGAAAAAATTTATGCCATCGACCCTCTCGAGGCAAAAGATGCTTTCAAAGGACTTGATAAAACTTTCCCTTCGGAAGATGGAGGGCTACATCAGCAGCTAGTTAAATGATTGAAGCTTTAAGGCAACTACATCCTATCAACCAAGCGCTCATCGGCGGGCTCTTCACCTGGTCAGTAACGGCTGCAGGTGCTGCCTTAGTCTTTTTTATCTTTAGGATGAATCGGAAGTTGCTCGACTCTATGATGGGTTTTGCAGCAGGTGTGATGATAGCCGCCAGTTTCTGGTCTCTTTTAGCACCAGCCATCGAGATGTCCAATGGCAACTGGATGCTTGCTGCCGCCGGATTTGTTACAGGAGCCTTAGTTCTTTCCCTTATCGATAAAATCCTACCCCACCTACACCCGGGCCTTCCCATTAGCCAAGCAGAAGGCATTCACACCCAGTGGCACCGCAGTATTCTTTTAGTCCTCGCCATTACCTTACACAATATCCCTGAAGGGTTGGCCATCGGCGTCGCTTTTGGTGCTGTCGCCGCCAACATCCCTGAGGCCACCTTCGGCGCAGCGACAGCTTTGGCTATTGGCATCGGTATACAAAATTTTCCCGAAGGCTTTGCAGTCTCAGGTCCCCTTCGTCGTGAAGGTTTTTCCCGCCTACGCTCTTTTTGGTATGGACAGCTCTCTGGTGTAGTAGAGCCGATAGCTGCCGTTGCAGGCGCCGCTGCCGTGCTAGCCTTCCGCCCTTTGCTCCCCTTTTCTTTAGCTTTTGCCGCCGGTGCCATGATCTTTGTCGTTATCGAAGAGCTCATCCCCGAATCGCAGCAAGGGGGTAACACCGACTTAGCAACACTTGCTACCATCGTCGGCTTTACCATCATGATGAGTTTAGATGTTGCTTTAGGTTAATAAAACCCATACCGCAAAAGCCGATTATTAAAACATGAGTATCATGAAAGAACAATAAAACTGTTTTTATTGCAAATAATTTATATAATTGGTATATTGCTTATATACTTGAGGTTTTTACAATGAAAATTGAACGTTTTATTCTTAATTATATAAATTCTCATGAAAATAAGAAACAATCTGCAAAATCAAAAAACATACAGACAGCTGTACATATAATATTGGCTATAGGCACCTTAGGTATAGCGCCTCTTCTATCTCATCTGAAACATAAAAAGATTACTGTTCAAACTAAATTCAAAACTTCGCTTAAGAAATGGGCAAAAAAGGAGCCCTCAAAATATAAAAAAGAAGCTCTTAAAAGAATTTTTGAAGCCTATAATTCTTCATCTGAGACACTTAACTTAAACAACCTTAATCTTACAACTCTCCCCCCAGAACTTGGAACTTTAACCCATCTCAAAAAAATTGAGCTAGAATCAAACAAACTAACCACACTACCCAAAACCATCGGAAATTTGACGAAATTGGAATTTCTTTCCGTCAAAAACAATCCTGATTTGAAAGAGCTGCCCCAATCTCTAGAGCAATGTTTTGCTCTTAACACCCTAGAACATGAAGAAACAAACTTCGATGTCAATACCACAAGTTTACTCAAAAGAATCGGATTAAAAAAAATATTAAAAAATGCTAAAAAAGGACTTTCCCTCTCCAAAAAGGGTGACGATGGGTATAAAGATGACGTTTTCATACTCTCATTAATTCAACAAAATAACTTTGGTAAAGATGCAACAAATTTTATTCATGCCATTGTCACTGCTGGCGAATCTCCTACTGACAAATTGAACACCTTTCGGAAAGAATTAGAAAAATTAATGAAACTCCATCTTAAAGAAGGTCAAAAATATCCTGACGGATACCAATTTGACATGATGATAGCCCTGCTGATAGCTGAAAAAAATGATCTCCCCAACCCCGAACTTACCTCTTTCTATGAATTTTTCTCTGGGGAAAGCCCCTTTTCTACTGAGCAAATCAAAACTGACGAACAAAAATCCAGGCTCGAATTTCAATGGTCTAGAATGCAAGTTGCGATGGGAGCTGTAAAATATTTTTCCGAAAAAATCTCAGAAGAAAACCATTGATTTTCTATGCTTTTTTCTCCCAAAAAAGTAAACTATCTCCTTTTGCAACCCTCAAAGCTGAGATAAAACATGCCATTAGTCTTTTTACTCTACGCCCTGTTTGCCAGCGTTTTTGTCATCGCCAAAATTGGCCTGGGCTACACCGCCCCTCTTTTCCTCGTTGGCTCACGAATGTTTTTCGCCGGAATTTTGATGCTCGCCTACCTATATTTCACCCAGCCGGAAAAATTCAAGTTTAACAAACGGCACATGTGGCGCATCCTTCAGTTAGGCATCTTTAATATCTATCTGACTAATGCTTTTGAATTTTGGGCGCTACGCCACCTAACCAGTTTCAAAACTTGTTTTATCTACAGCTTATCTCCCTTTTTGTCTGCGATCTTCTCTTATCTGATCTTATCGGAAAAAATGACCTTCAAAAAATGGATTGGAATGGGCATCGGCTTTTGTGGTTTCATCCCCATACTTTTAGCCGAAGGTGTTGGCGAAGAAGCTTTAGGCCACTTCATGTTCCTCTCTTGGGCAGAAATCAGTATGCTGATGGCCTGTATCTGCAGTGTCTATGGCTGGATTGTCCTGCGTCGCTTGGTCAAAGATGATGGTTTTTCACCCTTTATGGCTAATGGTCTATCGATGTCCATCGGTGGTGCTGCAGCTCTTTTCCACTCCCTTTTGACAGAGAGCTGGAACCCCATACCGGTCACAGAATTTGTTCCTTTCTTAGAATGCACGATCCTCTTGATTATCGTTTCTAACTTCCTCTGTTACAACTTGTACGGATATCTGCTCAAGCGCTTCACTGCAACGTTCATCTCTTTTGCAGGGTGGACGACACCGGTATTTACTGCCTTTTTTGGATGGATGATATTAGGAGAGCAGATAACATGGCCCTTTATCCTATCGGCCGCCATTGTCTTGCTGGGACTAACCGCCTTCTACCAAGAGGAACTCAAACAAGGATATTGCCTGCGCACAACACCCGATGTCACTGGAGCTTCAGAAGCTTGAAGCACTAGCAGTATAACCCTATTCTTAGTATAACGGAAGTTTCTATAGAATAGGGTTTATTATATGACAACGGCCACTGCCGACCAAACATTCCACGTCGACCAAGATCGCTGGACTCAGCACGTCAACAGTGAAATTGGCCACACCTTAAAACAGTTTGATCATACCATCAAACGCTATGTAGCT
>Ga0180433_10005507_pt1 | contig 17052 bp, 14 predicted proteins | sample SS_ome_8_FD_132980 | JGI IMG/M metagenome (GOLD analysis project Ga0180433, IMG submission 132980) | Hypersaline lake sediment archaeal communities from the Salton Sea, California, USA - SS_1_D_1 metaG | ecosystem: Environmental > Aquatic > Non-marine Saline and Alkaline > Hypersaline >... | reverse complement strand
TACGATGCTGCTTATGCAACAAATGCCAGTCCAACTGGTATTAGTGGTTTGAATTTTGTTTATTCTGAATTTACGTGGGGTCAATCACCTTCAAGTTCAACAGTTTCAACCAATTCGCGAACTATTAACGAAGATGGCTATTGGTATATTGAATTTGCTGGATCAACAAGTGGAGATTATTTAATCTCCAGACCAGGAGATTATGTTGTATTAGTTTATGGTACAAATAGTGGTTCCTCTACTCAAGTATTCTTTAATATAACCATTAAAGCCGATGGACCTGGAGAATTTTTACAGAATCTATTTTTAGCAGTGGGTATCATCATCCTTGTGTGTTACGTATTCTATTTTTCCTATGGATATCTCAACAAATTAAGGAGGGGAATTGACTAATGACAGAAAAAAGGAAAGGTGGATTTCTAGTAGATAGTATACCCCTACTAGATAAACGAAAAGCTATGAAGTTCATCGTTTATGGACTAATTGCTGCAATCCTTTTTGGTTTAATAATGATGATTAGTAGATCGATAGCTCAGAATGCAGGAACGTGGGAAAGTCTGGCGAATCAAGAGAATGAAATGAATTATTGGAACGGCTTGTATGGTTATAACGATTATATTCAGAACGAACAAAATATCGATCGGATAAGATACTGGATGGAATATCAAGATGCTATATTCATGAATATTGCGAGGGTAGGCGTCAATATTGCATTAGTATTCATTTTAATAGGATTTTTAAGCTTTGCAGTCACAGAAAATATCGATGAACGTACTCGGAGAATATATTTAATTATTGCAGGGACGATCTTACTACTAATTATGTTTACTACATTCTTTGGATCAGTATTTGTTAGCGTTTCGTAATATCTATTAAATTTTATTTTTTTATTTTTTTGTTTAATTTTCTCAACTTTATTTTTCATCTTATCATTAAATGTTCGAAATTATTAATTCTTTTAAGACAAATTATAAATTTGGAAAAAATCTTATATATTAAATAAATAATTTTTATCTTCGGGGAGGTCTTAAGATCAATCCCAGTAAAAATCAAGCTAAAAGTGACCGTTATTGGAGATGGAGGTGTTGGCAAAACCTCTCTAATTCAAAAATTCACTCAAGGAACTTTTGAAACTGATTATATTAAAACTATTGGTGCCCAAGTCTCAAACTATTCCATAGATAAAGAGGGTAAAAAAATCGAAGTAATATTTTGGGATATAGCTGGACAGGACGATTTTCTCTTTTTAAGACCCTCCTTTTATAGAGGGAGCAGTGCAAGTATCATAGTTTATAGTCTTGAAGAGAATACTCTTGGTAACAGAAGTTTTAATAACATTGCGACGTGGTATGCAGATATTAAAAGTTTCTGTGGTGAGATTCCCATTATTCTTTTTGCTAATAAGGTAGATTTAATTGATGTTAATACTCTTGATAAACAACAGATCCAAGAACTTGTAGTTGAAAATAATTTTCTTAATTATCAAATAACCTCAGCTAAGACTGGGCACGGTGTAATTAATGCTTTTAATAGTTTGATTGAAACTTTATAATATTTCTTCCTTATTAATTCAGATTAGCGATATATATAAAAATTTCAAACTAAGACTTTAGACTTAAGCTTAATATGTAGAAAAGTACTAGTAAATCTTTCAATTTACTGGTGAAATTCAATAGAAGCTTTATATTGAAACTTATCTACGTTAATTTTAATCATCTAAATATTTGATGATTATAAAAACAATTTAATCAAATAAAAAAGAGAGAATTAGAAATGGAAAACAAAATCCTAAAAACAAGTTGTCTTCTTTCAATTATCTGTATTTCGATAATTTTTCCAATAGTGGCAATATCTTTCGCATCGGCAAAGAAACCTAAATATATAAGTGGCCCGGTATATATCAATGACGCTGTTCCAGGACATTCATGGGAAGATTGGAGCGTTCAACCCTGGTTAAAAGGGTCCGGAGTAGAAGAAGATCCATATATTATAAAAGATCTTACTATAGATGTTGATAATACAGTTTTTGGTTTAATGATTAATGGTTCTTCTTCACATTTTAAGATAATGAAATGTAATTTTCGAAATGCAGGAATTCCAGGACAAAGAACGGCTGCTCTTGTATTACTAGGAACAACAAACGGAGTAATTTTTAAAAGTACTTTCTTTGGAAGTAATGCAGGAATTGCATTAATAGGCTCAGAATATAATTATATTCATAAAAATCTTTGCTACGGCAATGAAGCGGGAATTTTTCTTGAATGGTGCATGCATAATACAATAAAACAGAATGACTGTAAGGATAATCACGGTGCTGGAATAATGGTATCATCGTCACATAAAAACATTATAGAAAAGAATTACTGCACTGGAAACGATCAAGCGGGGATCTATTTCGTAAATTTATATGAACCAGAACATTCTCCAAAAGATAATATCATTTATGCAAACAAGATTGAAAAGAATTATCTAGGAATTTATCTTTCTGATGCTGATTTAAATGATTTCTTGAGAAATACAGTCTTACAAAATGAGTATGGAATGCTATTAGAACCTGGTTCTGAAGAAAATACAATATTCCATAATAATTTCATCAACAATAATATACAAATGATTGATTATAATCCATCCATGAATAATTGGAATCATCCTTTTATGCTTGAAGGAAATTTTTGGTCGGATTATGGCGGTGTGGATGAGAATGAAGATGGTATTGGAGATACATTACATTTTTATGATGAATATCCGCTTATGGAAAAGGGCGGATGGGATTTCTATACCTGTATAGAAGAAGAAGTTCTAAACGCGTTCTTTAACAACACAAATCGATTAGGAGCAGATCGAGTTGTAGATGGGACTCAAACTAGTTATATTATTTACGGTGTTATACAATTATTCTCGGAACGAGTAGAAGGTGAGGCTAGTCCTCCATATACCATGAGTATCAATGAAATGTTAGTCGAAGATTCGGTATGGTATTTTGATGAGGATGGATATTTTTATGGTGAACCTGGGCTATTACAGTTTTATTACTTAATATTACCTCCATACTATCTTTATGATATCATGGATCCAGGTTACGGGGAATATTTTGTAGAATTAACTTGGTATATGAGTGGAGAATTGGATGGAACTAGTTTCTATACAGGATTCTATTTAATCTAAATTCAGCAGCTTTTACAGCTGCTTTTTTTTTTAATAATACTTATAATGGGTCTTTTAGATATCTAAATAAAATTTCCAAATCGGCTAATTTCTCAATTGGTTTAACAATAATATCATCTGCCCCTGTAGATTTCAATAATTCGAGCTTTTTATCTTTAGAAACTAAAGCTGAGATTAATATTACTTTAACTTTCCTATATTCTTCATTTGATTTAATCATTTGGCATAACTTATCTCCATTAATTCCACTTGTCTTCAAATTAATGTCAGCTAAAATTATCTTAGGTGTGAGTTTATTGAGTAAATAAAGAGCCTCTTCTGCTGTTTCTACTGATTTTATGTCAACAAAATTTGCTTTGAAATAGGATTCTATTGTTTTTCTTTCTAATTCACTATCCTCAATATGTAAGATATCAATCTCTTTCGCAAAGCGAGTTAACTTTGGTGCTTCATAACGTCTCTTTACAACTTTCTCTAATTCATTAAAACTTTGTTTGATATTGTTTATTTCTTCCAAGAAATTATGAGGATTATCCAAATGCTTTTCAAGCATTAGAATTGATAATTTTAATGGTGATAATTTTTGTTTCAAATCATCGTAAAAACTGCTCTCTACATCATGATTATTAATGGCATCTAAAATAAACTCATTTATATAACTCTGATTAAATCCTTTTGGTTCTATTGTTACTTCTTTCCGATAGATCGTATTAATATAATCAATGTTGTTATTAACAAACATTCGTATTAGTTTAGCCTGATTCTTAATATTAAATGATGCCATAAAAGTCTTTAACTTAGCATCAAGATTGCTGTCTACATATGAATACCATTTTATATCTTTTTTTCTTTTTTTGGTATATTTATTCTTAACTTGATTAATTTTAAAACACCTCTTTTCATTTATTTATAAAATAATTCATAAGTTTCTGCTTCCTGAAAATTTGGGAATTAATAATACAAAATTTGTCCCTTTGGAATAGTCTCCTTCAATCCTATCTTCTATCCATATTTTTCCCCCCCACAGATCTATAAGTTTAGCTACTAATGATAGCCCTATACCCATTCCTTTGGAATTAAATTTTTTATAGGTGCTCCCGAAGATCATGGTCTTTCTAGCATCATCTATCCCTATACCGTTATCCTTACATTCTGTTTTAATAAAAATTCTATTTTTAGTTCTAACTTCTGAGACATGAACTTCGATATTGATCATTTTATTTTTATTATAAAGAACAGAATTGATAAATAAGTTCTCAAACACTTCCACTAATAGATCATTGGAAAGTACAGAATAATCTAATACCTCAGAATTTAATATAACGTTAATCTCTTTTGTAGGAAAACTATTTTGAATAAATTCAGAAGCTGCGTTTAGCTTTTCAAGAAGATTTATTGAACCTGAAAAAATTGGAAAATCCTCCAAATAATTAATATTTCTAAGATTCTTCACCATTAATTTTCCTCTGTTGATTTGTTCTGTAATACATTGGAAAAACATCTTAAGATCTTCCTTTTTTGCTTCATTATTCAAAATAAACCCACATAATTCGAAAGAATTACTAATTATATTGATAATATTAGCGATATCATGGGTGAAGAGTCTATTCAAGCATTCATTATAATTATCAGCATTTTGAAAAGTTTTTTTCAATATTGGTGTTTGCATGCTAGATTTACCTCTTTTAATATGGTTATTAGATCTTTTTTATAATTATTATTGGTAAAGTTCGTTTTATAGTTTTCACCACGAAACCTCCCACGAAGTTCGAAGTAAGTACAAAGTTATAAATAATAGAAAAACAATTATTTCAATAATTTAATTAATTTGATTATTATGCCCTCTATAATATATCCTCCTCAAGAGATAATTGAACCTCCTAAGCTTGAAAGAAAAAGTATAGAATTGATTCTTCTGTGGATGCTAAGTAACAATGAAGAATGCTTATGGTCTGATTTCACAAATGATCCATTAAAATTTAGCACGTCTACAATTTCCAAGTATTTAAACAAGTTCAAAGATAAAGGATATCTAGTAAAAAAATCTCGGGGATGTTATGTTATAACTCCAAAGGGGCGAGGAAGGTTAAATGAATTAAGTTTAATCTATGATGAGGATAAGAAATTAAACTACCCTCCAAATATTATTAGGAGAAGAAGATCTTACAGAGATTGGATTTTATGGATGCTGTATAATAATACCTTTTGCAGATGGTCTGATTTTCTTGAACCACCGCTTTCGATTAACCAATCATCCTTATCAAAGAGCATTAATAGATTATTGGATAGACACTTAATTCACAAAGAGAACAAGGAATATAGAATCACTCAATCTGGAAAAATTGAATATTCAAAAATGTTGAGAGACTATAATTTAGATAGGCAATCACTATTAGATGAAGAGAGTAAAAGAATTGAAGAGATTACCAAAAAAACTCTTGAATTCTTTAAGAAATTTAATATTAATAGCGAATCCATCCAATTTAGATTTCTTAATAATATCTTAAAACTGGATTACGAAAGAGTGAAACCCCTTTTAAAAAAGCCCTCAGATTTCGAGAAAATAATCTTATTTCTCTCACTAAATCATCCTGATGAATATCCCGATTTCATTTCAATTAAAAACTTTTCTATAAAATATCAAATCAACGAGAATAAATTAGCATATTATCTTGATGAAATTGTTGAGAATCAAATCTATCCGATTAAGTTTTTTAAGATTGAAGTAAATCCTAACAAAATCTATTATTTTCAAGAAAATGGAAAATTAGAGTCAATTCTACGAGCAATTACCGAAAATCATATTTCTAAAAATACTTATTTAACCCGATTACATTCAAAGTCTATTGATTTAATTAAAATTGAAAACGCCATTTTGGACGAAATATGTAAAGTAGTATTCAATAAGTCAATGAAAAATGCATTACGTAGTTTTCTTCCAAATTATATAAACTATTTAGCTTACAAAATTGAAGATAAATTAGTTTTTAAATACAGTTATGATAAGTTAGATGCCGTAGTATGGCATAATATGCTAGATCTATATTCAAATAAAAATCCGGATGATTTACGTTATCAATTTATCGGTCAAAATGAAATAAATTATCAACTGAATAATCAATTCCTACAATTGCTCAAGCCCTATTATAAAGATGATTTAAATTCTCTAAATATTAAGGTTTTAAACTTAATTGATCAGGAAGAATTTAGCAAAGCCCTAAAAATAATCAATTCAAAACAAGAATTATTCACCGATCACATAGTTTTAATAGTTGTTAAAGCAGTTTTGTTATGTTATTTAAATCGTCACAATGAGGTTCTTGAATTTATCAGACAAATAGGAGAATTTATCGAAGGAGAGAAAGAACGAAGTTATAAAATACTTCTCTTATTTTTAGTTTCTTTTTCAAACATGACATTTGGAAATTTTCAAATATCGTTTGAAACCTCCAATAAGAGTTTAAATCTCTATCCAAACCATCCTCTTTCTTATGCTGCGAAGGGTATTATACTTGCTTATAACCATTTATTCAAAATAGATAAAGAAAACGCGCAAAATAATTATGGAATAGAGGAACTTGACCAAGCAATTAATTTAGATTCAAATAATTTAAACAAGGGATATTACAACCTATTGAAAAGTAAAGTTTTCATGGAACTTAATAACATTACTGATGCAATTGATAGTATTGACAGCGCAATTAATTTTGCTCCGAAGAAGTTAGCTTTTTATCTTTCAAAGGGAGAAATCTACTTATATTTTAACAAATATGATGAATTATTAACTCTATTAGAGAGGATGCTGGATCTTTTCCCTAAACAAGAAATTGATTTAAAAGTTAAGAAAGCATCTGTTTATAAGCAAATTGGAAAAATAAATGAAGGTTTTCAAATTATTAAAAATTTATTTGAAGCATATCCAGAAGAACCGTTTATACTAAATTCTTTAGCTTATTGGTATTTATATTTAAATAGAAAAGAGGACGCGATAAAAACGATCGAAAAATTGATAAATATCCAACCTGAGACTTCTTTATTTTATGATACATATGGTGAGATATTAATGTATTATCAAGATTATAGTAAAGCTGCCGAGCAATTTAAGTTCGCCATTGAGAAAAGCACTTATGGATGGCTTATATATCAAACTTATGTGAAACTTGCTATTTGTTATAAAGAATTAAAAGAGATTGATTTAGCTAAGAAATATTTCAACTTAGGTATTGAATATACAGAAAAATGTTTTAGCGATTTTAAAACCAAAAATAAGTGGTTGGCGATTGCAAAATTATTTTTAGCTGAGATTGAGGAATTAGACTAATTTTTGTTAGATCTAAGTTAATAAGAATGCCTTTAAGATCAAAATAGAGCCAATATCTATCATTAAAAGTGCCAAGATCTCTACAATAGGCGATAGCAAAGCGCCTCCAGCAAGGTTTAGAAAGAGACCAATTATGATAACTATTACTCCAACTGAAAACCAATTAATTTTATTTTTGGTATCATCCTCTAACTTTTTTGCGATTAGGATATATTTAGCTGATACATATATAGCTAAACTTATTCTCAATGCATTAACAACCACCAACCATCCTATGGGTGTATTTGTGTCAACTATTCCCTCTGCATAAGCAGTTATATCTAAAGTTGGAATAAAGAAAAAATAACCTATGCTCATCACTAAAAATAATAAGATTAGAGTCCCAAAATACCTAATACTCATTGCAGCTTTATTATACTTTTCTAATATCAAGACAGTCATCACTAAAGCGATTACATTAAAATTGAAGAAGATCTGGGCCGTAATCATTAAAGGAATAATTATCTCTGCATTATTTAAGATAAGATGATAAATAGAATAGATTAGAAATCCTATAGATGACGAGATAAAGAAGAGGGCAAACCATCTATTCAACCAATCATTTTTATTAAGTAAAAAAACCCGAATCCCTATTATCACAGCAATTAAGGTGGTTGTTATTGTTGCAATTATCTTTATAAGATTTAAAATATCCAAGATAACCAAATCGTTCTAAGAATTTACTAATTTTTTTAAACTAATTAGTCAAATATATTATATATAATTATTCTTGAAAAATATGGCAATATTAGAAATTGGAATTAATCTAGGACTCAAAACATTAATTGAGAGAAAATACTATAGAGTCTCTGATAACGTACTCGATCCAAAAATTCGAGCGAGATTTCTATCGGGGCTGCAAAGTTATCTTTCAGAAGTACATGGCGATAAAATTAATGTAATTTCTTTTGCACACTTTCAGATAGTGTGCTATTTTAGAAAATTTCAGGCTTTAGAAAAAAAATCTAAAGTGCCCCAACCTCTAATCATTTATGCTATAATTGAGAAAGGGCTCAACCCCGATAATTTAACTAAGCTATTAAAGAAAATTTTATCTAAATTCATAGATAATTATTATCTGGACGACATTATTACCAGAGATAAAGAATTTTTCAAGCCATTCATATCAGAAGTTGATAAAGGGGTAGGAGACCTTAAATTCAAAATACAAGATCGGTTAAAAAGTATTTTTCACGGAACGGATAAATAATTTTTTTTATGAATTCTTTATTGAAAATGATCGTGAAACAGAAGTTTGACGAAGTATGATATATATCTCAATATTATCCCTGTATGATCAAGATGGTTTGTGAGAAATATAAATAAAAATATTACAAAATTTCTGTGAAAATTTATTTTATGTTCAATATAATACAATCTAAGAATAAAATTTCAATAAGCTAAATAGAAGGTACATAATTATGAAGAATAAGAACAATGATAATATAAAGAAAGGATTACTCCTTTATTTTATATTAGCTATTGGTATTACATGGGTTTTCTGGATTCCTTCACTAATAATTGCTGATGCAAATGACTATTTTTTACCTCAAATCGGTGCAATCAATAAAATCATTCAAGAAGGCTTTCAAAATAATCTCCATATTGTCTTATACATCTTAAATCAGATTGGTGTGTATGGTCCATTCATTGCCGCTTTAATTACGCTTTTTGTTATGGAAGGAAAAGTAGGGATTAAAAACCTATTTAGCAGAATGAGTAAATGGAGGATTCGCCCTATATGGTATGGAGTAATTATTGCGATTCCACTTATATTATCATTTGGAACTCTGGGGCTTTCAGCATTATTCGGAGCATCCCTTGGTTCAGCATTTAATCTCATTAATGTTGGTTTTCCAATACTCTTGCTTATATTTCTTGAAAATTTGCTCACAAGTGGCTTGGAAGAACCGGGTTGGAGAGGTTATGCTCTACCAAAATTAAGGAATAAATATAATGCCTATAATTCAAGTATTATCCTCGGAATAATATGGGCAATATGGCATTATCCCGTTGTTTACTACTTAAATATTGCATCGGGTCTCTTTTTAACGATTCTTGCCATCGCTGGATTTACAGCTTTGATGACCTTTGGTTCAGTAATTTATTCATGGATCTATTTAAATACAGAAAGTATATTCTTACTTATCATATTTCATGCACTTCAAAACTTCTTTCCATATTTAATAATGAGCGGGGTTCTAGATCCATTAGGTGGGTTTTCTGACGCGATCATAACCTTAATTTTAGTATTTATTATCGTTAAAAAATATGGCGAGGAAAAACTCACGGGCAAAAATAAAAAAGAAGCTTCAGAATGATATTCGGATACACTATTCTTTTTATTTTTATATAAAATTAGACAAATTCTGAAAATTTATTTTTCTTTCAATATAATTAAATCCAATGGTTATATTGTTTTTTAAAATCTATACAAAAATGTAATGAAAATGAGCGACCAAGAAGTTAAATTTAAGGATAGGTTTCTGTTTGCACTCAATGGCTTTCCAGACCTCATGACCTATCAATTTTTTCAAGCAACCGTTTTTGTGTTCTATTTTACGGTGATAGGTATCGAAACTTTCGCAATGTGGATTGGTTATATAATCTGGGGATTTTGGAATATGTTTAACGACCCTCTGCTAGGTTATATATCGGATAGGAAGAAATATGGGAAATATGGAAAAAGAAAATATTTTGTTATCATCGCATTCATCCCATTGTGTTTAATGATGATATTTCTTTTTACAGTACCTACCATACCCCCTGGTATTGAAGTGTTTTATTTTATATTCATTATTATTCTCTTTGAATTAGTCTATACTCTCTTTGACGTCAATACCAAGAGTCTTTTTCCTGAGATGTGGCCTACTGAACAAGAAAGATCGAAAACTAATGTAGTTTTAAGAATCGTAACAATTTTTGCGATTTTAACTGCCTTTATGATCCCTTCTTTCCTTATCCCAGACATCGGAGGAGGTGGAGAACTCCCATATTATATAATGAGTGGAATAATTGTAGCTGTTATAGTAGGAGTGACAGGTTTCTTCTTTGTATTTTTTGGAATAAAAGAAAAGGAGGAGACCCAAGAGCAACGCGAAAAAAGACCAAGTTTCTTTAAATCGTTAAGAATGGCTTTCAAAAATAAGAATTTTGTGGTTTTAGTTTTGGCAAACATGTTTACGTGGTTTGTGTTGAATATGCTTACTTCGATGTTTTCCTTATATTGCACATATGTTTTAGGGATAAGTGAATCCAGTAAATTCTTAGGATTGGGACCTTTTTTGTTTTATGGGATTTCAATAGTACTTGCTTTTGTAGTAGCTGCGATAGTAATGCCCTTGCATAAAAAAATTGGATTGAAATATGGAATGAGAACGGGATTTATGATTACTATGGTGGTTATGGCACTCACATTCATTCCCTTTCTGTTTTATGGTCAAGATACATTGAGTCGACTTTTTGCTATCATTAATGCAGGAGTCATAGGATTTGGCATTTCAGGTATAATGTTTTACTTCGATATCTTAATGGGTTATGTCATTGATGAAGATGAGGAAAAAACCGGAGTGAAACGTTCAGCGAGTTTCTATGGTACTAATGCGTTTATCCATCGATTTAGTATAATTCTTTTTATATCTTCCGTTTACTTAGTATTTCAATACACAGCATGGCAAACTAGCTTCGTTCCAACTGGAACTCTAGATGTGATAATTGGCTTGCAACTTTTACTATCAGTATTTCCCGCAATTGCATGCGTTTTAGCATTCATTCTTATGTATTTCTTCCGTTTAGGAAGAAAATAAGTAATTCTGGTGTTCTAAAACTCAAAATAATTACAAATTTCACTTTTATTTTTTTCTTGATTTTACGATTTCAATTAAATTGCTGTTTTATCAAAAATAATTTGAAACTTTATAATTTTATTTTCTTATATTAATTATAGTAATTAACAATCAAATTGATTTTTAATTTTAATAAGGGGAAATATATAGAATATGAGTAGTTCTGAGAATAATTCAAAGTTAAAAAAGAAACAATCTCAATATTCAATAGCAGAGCCGCATGATTTACTTCCACGATCTAAGTGGCTACGAGATTATTATTTTAAAGGAGCGGAAAGAGAATGGGCTAATGAATATATGTCCTTCACCACAGGAACAGATTGGGATACAATCTGGGAAGAAAGTAACTATTATATCGCACCTGAAGTCCATACTTATATTGGTAATAAGGGAAAGGGAGTATTTGAAAGCTCATTACGGTCAATGGCAATACCTGTTACCACCTTACCCGATAATTTTTGGAAGTTATCGCTCCCAGAAAGAAGAGCAATTTTCCTTAGAGAGGTCTTGTTAAATTATGTTCCCCAAGAAATTATTTCGGATAATGAATTAATTGCGGGTGGTAGATTTAATACTCAATTAAGCAAAACTCTTACTAAAAAGGAAGCGAAAAAGCATTGGAAAATGAATTTACGAAATCGAAATGCGTTTTTTAAATATCACAAATCAGGTTTTGGGAATCTGGGTGCTACTGGGGGACATCTTATTCCTGATCACGCAACTATTATTACTAAGGGTTTTAAATATATCTATAATCTTGCTAAAGAAAAATATAAAGAATTAAGTAAAAAAGAAAAGGCTGGATCTAAGGGTGCAGAATTGCGAGCTATGATCATAGCTTCAAAGCTTCCAAGAGAGTTAGCAAAAAAGTATGCAGAAGAATGCAGAAGACTAAAAGATTCTGCCAACTCATCCGAGCGAGTTAGAGAATTGGAGCAGATGGCACAAAATTTAGAAAGAGTTCCATGGGAACCAGCTGAAACATTTTGGCAAGGAGTCCAAGCTTTATGGCTTACCCATATGTTAATCATGGCCGATGAATCTTATCCCGGACCTGGAGTTTCCTTTGGACGAACAGATCAATATTTATGGCCGCTTTTCAAAAAGGATGTTATCGAAGAAAAAAACATTTCTAAAGATTTCGCCAAAGAAATATTAGGAAGTTTCTGGTTTCACTGTAACACGGTATACGACGCACAGATTATGGTGGGAAAACAAGGAATAACTTCTGCGTTTGGTCAATTAATGACTCTATCTGGTTGTGGACCGAATGGTGAGGATCTTACAAATGAATTAACCTATACCATATTGGAAATAATAGATGAATGGTCACCAATACTAGAACCAAAACCAAACATACGTTTACACCGAAATTCCCCTGAGCGACTATTAGATGTTGTTATTTCGATGATATCAAAATCTCAAGGATCTCCTTTTTTGCTTAATTTTGATGAGAGGAGTATCGCGGGAATGGTTGAAGAAGGAGTGCCAGAAGAGGAGGCTTGGGATTATGCTTGTGTTGGATGTCTTGAAAACACTATGCAAGGAAACGATCGGTCGGGCACCGTAAATTGTAATCCCAATTTAGCCAAAAGTATAGAGTTAACGCTATGGAACGGTAAAATTATGCCAGGAAACTCAAATGAGCCTTGGAGTAAAGAAGGAGAGCAATTTGGACCCAAAACAGGCTCATCAAAGGAATTAGAAACATGGGAGAAATTCTGGGATGCTTGGAAAGCCCAAATTGAATATCTCATTAAATACACTGTGGACGTTTATAATATGACAGAAGAATTTAGGGCAAAATTTTTACCAACTCCTTATGTATCTACTCTTTTTAGAGGTTGTATAGAAAAGGGTTTAGATATAAGAAATGGAGGGCCTGAGTTACGATTTATTACCATTGAAGGAGTCGCGTTTGCAACTACTGTCGACTCATTGTTAGCTATCAAACACTTTGTTTATGATGAGAAAAAATACTCAATTGCAGAAATAAAAGATGCTCTGGTCCATAATTTCGAAGGAAAGGAATATTCCATTATGCAAAGCCAACTCAAAAACAAAGCACCAAAATATGGCAATGATGATGATCAAGCAGATGAAATAGCACGAAAGGTAATGGAATTATGGGCAAAAGAAACGTGGAAGTATACAACCCCAACAGATTTTCAATACCGTCCCGGTATGCTTTCTTGGAATTATTGGGCTGGTGCTGATGCTAGCTTAACCCCTGCAACACCTGATGGGCGATTAGCGGGAATGTTTTTATCTAACGCTATTTGTCCGTCTACGGGAGTCGATAAAAAAGGACCTACGGCAGTCACGAATTCAGTTGGGATTGCATTAGGTGGAAAATCTAACGAGGGAGAGTATATCAACTATTTACCGAATGGAGCTTCTCATACCATCACTTTCAATCCAAGCATATTGCGTGATTCTGAAAACAAGGAGAAATTCAAAGCATATTTAAAAGGATATATTGAGAATGGAGGAACCTCCCTTCAAGTGAATATGCTCGATGCAAATATGCTCATTGATGCCCAACAACATCCCGAGAATTATACAAATTTATTAGTTAGAGTTACTGGTTATAATGCTTACTTTAACGCAATAGGCAAGGAACTCCAAGATGAAATCATTGCGCGGGAATCGCATCAAATGTAAAATTTCTTTTTTATTATTATGTCAAATTGGTTTGAATTTAGTGTTTTTTTCCAAGAATTCTAATTGTTCTAAGTATAAAGTATCCCGTTTTCTTAATATCTCCAGTTCAGTACGATTATTATAGCTATAGTGGCCCTTTCCGGTTTTAGCACCTAAATCCCCTCTTTTGACTTTATCACTAATCAATGGCACATTACCACCTTTTGCGCTTATTATATCCTCAACTAAATCAAGTCCAGTGAAATCATGCATTTGAACAATGCCAACGATAGGCAATCTAATGCCTAATGTAGTTTTGATTGCTAGATCAATTTGTTCTGCAGTTGCTAAATTTCTCATCATTAACTCATACATCGCCCCGGAGATTGCATTTTGAATTTTATTGACGATATAATTAGGTGAAAATTTCTCCATTACAATTGGAATTTTTCCTAATTTTTCATGCAACTTTACTGATAATTCAATTGTCTCTTGAGAAGTTTTTCTACCTGGGGAAATTTCCACGGAAGGAATTATGTAAGGCGGACAAAACCAATGATGAGCAATAATTCTTTCAGGATGACTAATAGCTTTAAGAATTTTAAATATATCCAATGATGAGGTATTACTTGCTAATATTGTATCATCCCGGCAATAATCAGCTAATTGTTTAAATACTTCTAGTTTTACTCCTGGGACTTCGTTTATTGCTTCAACCACCACATCAGCCCTTTCTGCGCTACTCTTCAAGTCAGTGGAAAGGGTTATTCTCTTTTTAATAACTTCAATTTCGTTTCTATCGATCCTTTTAAAATCAGCTAATAGTTTGAGATTCATATCGATAAGTCTCATGGCATGGGATAAGTTAATTTCATCAATATCGACTAAAGATACATTAAATCCATTTTGTGCATAAACTTGAGAGATTCCATGACCCATAGTGCCTGCTCCAATTATTAATACGTTTTCTATATCATCTAATAGCAATTTTTAATCAACTCTAATTATTTGACTCTAAAAAACTTAAAGTATGGCATAATATTTTAATATTTAATATTATCTAAACTAAGTATTCGGAAGAATGACTATCCCCAAGGCATTATTATTTGAAATACAGAAAATGTCAACAGAAGATGGACCGGGAATTCGTACCACTATATTTTTTAAGCAATGTCCTTTACGATGCATATGGTGCCATAACCCAGAATCGATTTTGAAGAAACCACAACTAGAATGGTTTGAACATAAATGCATTGGGTGTAAAACTTGTATTGAAACTTGTAAATTAGATGCTTTACATTTTCATGCGGACGGTTTACACATTGATCGCGAAAAGTGTACGGGATGCGGCGAATGTTCTGAAGAGTGTCCTTCTACAGCTCTTCATATGTTTGGAGAATGGTGGGATTTGGAAAATTTATATCACGAAATTCAGAAGGATAAAGTATATTATACTCAATCTAAGGGAGGTATAACGGTTTCAGGGGGAGAACCAACTATTCAATCCGAGTTTATCCTCGAGTTTTTAAAGAAATGTAAGCAAAATGATATTTCAACTGCTTTAGATACTTGCGGTTATGCTTCTAAGAAGACATTTCAAAAACTATTACCCTTTATTGATTTAATATTATTAGATATTAAAGAAATCAAATCTGATAAGCACAAAGAGTTCACAGGAGTACCAAATGATCTGATTCTCGAGAATGCTATCTTTCTTTCAGATTATGTAAAAAAAAACAATAAAATATTATGGATAAGAACTCCAATTATCCCTAATTATACTGCAATGGAAGAGAATATTAGAGGAATAGGAAATTTTATAGTTAATTCGTTAAAAAATATTCCAGAGCGATGGGATTTACTGAGTTTTAATAACTTATGTGCATCTAAATATCAGAGATTAGACATGGATTGGCCTCTAAAAGATTTCCCTCTTATGAAAGAGGCTGAAATTAAGTTTTTTTATAAGGTTGCTAAGAGTACTGGAGTAAAAAATGTCCAATGGTCTGGTCTCACCAAGAAAACTGAATAATATTTTCATCTATTAAGTTAAAATATTCTCAATAACTTTGGGATATTAGTAGTTAAAAAAATAAAAAAAGAGAAAAATGGGGAAAAAAAATAAAACCCAATGGAATTCAGAAGCTAATGAAGAAGCAATTAAATTTACTCAACCTGATGTAATGCTGAAGCTTGTTTCGACTATTGATAAGCGAGGTTGGCCCCATATAACAATGATTTCTAGCAACCGCATTATCTCAAATAAAAAGTTAGTTTGGGGCGCATTTACAGAGGGTTTGAGTAAGAAATATGTGAAAGAAATTTCAAAACAAGGGATATTTTATATGACCGCAGAAATGCCCTTTAAATTTGTCCAAGTGAAAGCACACTTTTCCCATACCTCAAAAGAAGGACCAGATTTAGAGCATTTCAATAAATCTCAACTCATGCGATATTTTACTTATGTAAGAACCCATACTGCCTATTATAATGATATAATATCAGCAACATCGGTAAGAGATTTACCATTACTTGGAATAATAAAAGGATTGTTAAAGACCCTAATTGGTAGAGATGGTGCTAAAACCAGATTACCCGAGAAACGGTTGAATGTAGTAGGCTATAAATTATTTCGAGATATGATTGCAGTAAGAGTGATCTCCTATATCGATCCAAATGATGGTTATCCAGTTATGATTCCCGTCATTCAACTCCAGGCAGCAGATCATAATCGTTTAGTATTTCCACCCTCCATCCTCAAAGATGATTTAATGAAGATTCCAATTAATGCTAAAGTAGCAGTTTTTGGGATGAATTTTGAATTTGTAAACCAAGTCGTAAAAGGGACGTTTGTAGGATATAAAAGATATCGTGGAGTTAAATTAGGTGTAATTGATATTGAGGAGATTTATAATAGTTGCCCTCCAGTGACCGGAATAATTTATCCTGAATTAGAAACTCGCCCTAAGGTTGAAGAGTTCACACTCTAAAGAAATTTATCATAAGATTGGAAATTAAATAAATTGCAAACTTTTTTTT
>Ga0180433_10005506_pt1 | contig 17054 bp, 17 predicted proteins | sample SS_ome_8_FD_132980 | JGI IMG/M metagenome (GOLD analysis project Ga0180433, IMG submission 132980) | Hypersaline lake sediment archaeal communities from the Salton Sea, California, USA - SS_1_D_1 metaG | ecosystem: Environmental > Aquatic > Non-marine Saline and Alkaline > Hypersaline >... | reverse complement strand
GATTAAATGCCAGGCTATGAATAAAATGACGCAGCTGGGTATGCCTCAATACAACGCAACTTAAAATTACCTTCAAATAAATAGCTGTTTGCGAATTTATTCTGATTTATGCAACAACGCCATTTAAAATCATAACTGCTTCTTCATCGAGCTTGCCCTCTGCAAGTTTACCTTCTGTGATTAACTTCTTTGTATCTAATAGTGAGTAAGTGTTGCCCTCTAATCGTGAGGAGTGATATGAGAGGTCGATTAATAATCGATTATAGATTTTTCTTACATACGTTCCAGCTTGTGCTTCTGGTTCGACGAGACCTTGGTTGTGGAGGGGCGCTCTATCTTGTTCTCGCAAGTAAAAAGTAACATTTGGTTCGTACTTAGCAAGCCAATTCTTATCATACGCAGTAGGTTCGCGTTCATATAGGGGCTTGTTAATATATGCCAGAATGGATTGGCTGTTAGCGGTAAAGACAGTTTCATTATGACGATCCTCACTAGTAATAGCTCGGTATTTTGTGCCTCTTCCTCGCCCTAAACGCTCAACTAAGCCCTCTTCAACAAGGGCTGTTAGCCATCGTCTCACGCTACGCTCAGCATACCCAGGACCTAAAATGTCTAATATGTCTGAGACCCCAAGCTCTTTATTTATCTTCTATCGGCCACTTTTCAAGGCATTTATGCATTTTATCGGCCAAAAATGAAATTTATCGGCCAAAATGGCCGACAATATGGCCGGATTAATGATTATCAACCACTTGCTGGTTGTCACACGAGGGTATCAGTATTAGTATATGGAGCACTTATGTCATATCAATTGATGATTTTTGAGGGAATATAATGCAAGAGCAAACAGCGGCAATGACCGAAAAGGAACTTACGGATTCTGAACTAGGTAAGAAATCAGCCTACGAACAAACGTATAACCCTGACTTGTTATATCCCATCCCTCGCGAAGGTAAGCGCCGTGAGATTGGTGTCGATCCCATACATTTACCGTTTCACGGTTATGACTGTTGGAATCACTATGAAGTCTCGTGGCTTAATCCGAAAGGCAAGCCAATTGTGGCGACAGCGGAGATTGTATACGACTGTCGTTCGCCACTTATCATTGAATCGAAATCGCTAAAGCTTTATTTCAATTCGTTTAACCAAACGAAGTATGCCTCAATCGATGATGTGGCTGATGTCATACGTCGTGACTTAGGTGAGCGGCTCGGTGTCGATGTCGACATTAATCTCCACAAAGTAGGCACGATCGATTCTCCTATTACACGTTCGCTTGCCGGTGTGAGCATCGACGATCTTGATATTGAATGTGATACATACTCAGTCGATCCCACTTTTTTAAAAACAAGCGATAAAGAAGTCACTGATGAAACGTTGTTTTCAGATTTACTTAAATCGAATTGTTTGGTGACGAACCAGCCGGATTGGGGTAGTGTGCAGATTCGATATAGCGGTAAGCAAATCGATAGAGAAGGATTGCTCCGTTACATTGTCTCTTTTCGTAAGCATAATGAATTTCACGAACAGTGTATTGAGCGTATATTCGTCGATATCATGAATCGCTGTAAGCCCAGTCATCTTACTGTGATTGGTCGTTACACACGCCGTGGCGGGATCGATATTAATCCAGTGCGCACGACCGATGAGCATTACCCAAGAGATAATACGCGACTTATCAGACAGTAATTTATTCTTGTTATAAGATATCTTGATTTATGGTGATTATTACTAAAGCGATATGATCAATCTCATTGACTGTCGCTTTCTTTTCAAATAAATTCATGTAGCCTGCGCGTAGGCGAACATTATCCATAAGTTTACATTGCAGACCGACGAAAACCCTATTTTGATTAAAGCGTCTTTGTGAATTCCAAGAAGGATAGTTGAGATTGAGAAAGACTTCGTTGTTAATAACGGGAGCAATTTTGTGGTAAATAATTTTAGGCAATACTAAGCCTATGTATTGTCTGAAGCGAAGACCTGTGCCTAGTTGGTTTCCAGTGATACGCTCTTCGAGACGTGTTCTGGCTGATACGAGATAGGGTCTGTTTTTTACGACTTTGAGAACAATTTGTTGCCATAAATTTTGGATAGTCGCGTATTTTTTAATCGTACTAACATCCAAAGGGTTGATATCGTAACCTAAGCCTACTGACACGCGTTCCGAGATATCATATAGAAAGCCAATACGACCAAGAAACTCATCGAGGGTGCTGTACGTATCACGAAAGCGATGGTGAACTTGGAAGAGATAATGTTGGTTTTCATCGAAGAGCTTACCGCTAAAATGGAGCTCTACCCATTGTCTCGACGTTTCAAATGTTGGCGATGCGTGCACAGGTAGTAGGGCACCCACTAGCAGTCCAAAGATAATAAAACACTTAGCAAAAAACGTGTTTGGAAAGTATCGAATCATTAGCTTGTAATAAACTCGCAGAAGTTTTGCATATATTCACCCAGAAGCTTCTTCGTCATTTCATCAGTTAACTGCCCCTGTTCATCGAACAGCGTATGTGCCGATGAGACGAATAATTGGTTACCGAAGTAGGTGTGTGTATTTAAGTAGCGTAAGATAGGTAACCAGGCTGTCTGAGAAAAAGCGGTACCCAGTCTGCTGGGTGATGCGCCGATAAGACCAACTTTACGTTGACAGAAAACTTTTCGTGTTTCTTCAGGTGGACGGGTTAGCCAGTCGAGCGCGTTTTTCATTACACCGGGGATACCATGGTTGTATTCGGGGGTACTGATCAGCAAGGCATCAGCAGCTATGATTTGGTTTTTAAGATCAAGGACAACTTGAGGGACGCCATGTGCACTTTCTTCATCTTCGTTATAGAGCGGTATGCCTGTTATCGACTCGATATGCATTGTGAAACCAGATGGGACCATTTGTTGCGCAGCGCGTAGTAAGGCTGAGTTAAATGAGCCTTTTCTTAGGCTTCCTGAGATGGCGACGATGCTAGGCATGGATTGGGCATCCTTGTTAGCTTATTATGTTACTTGCGCGTAGTGTAACATTACTCTTAATACGATAGCCACAGTGCTTACGGCGTTGGATTTAGGATGATAGCTTCTTTTTGTGGCTTGCAGTATGTCTCATTGATCAGAAAGAAAGATATGATGCACGCGACGCCATACAAAATGGGCATGATGGTAAAAGCGAGTGTGAAGTTTTCAGGTTTTAAATGATTCGCATCACCTTGTGCTGATAAGTGAATAAAATAACCAACAAGTGGTGGGATGAATGCTGCAAAGAGGGTCATGAGTCCATTGTTAAGGCCAAGCGATGTCGCGCGTGTGCTTAAGTCGGAATGTTCTGAAATTGAAGCGAAACCAATGTTTTGGCCTGAGGCGGCAATACCTAAACAAAAGAATAACAGTGCGTACGCCCAGTGTGAGTGATGCAAAGGAACATAGGTTAAAATCAAGGTTATACAAAAACCAAGTAGCGCACAAAAAACCAGTATGGGATTGCGGCGTTTGGCGATATCGGATAGAGCACCTAACACTGGGCAGCCAACTGCGTAACCGAGCCACGATACTGAAATGATACTTGCTGCAATACCTTGTGTCAGACCTTGCACTTGTAAGTATTCAGTACCCCATATCGCGCCGAGCAGCGACATCGATACGTACACGGTCGCAGAATATAAGCCGATATACCAAGCTTGGTTATTTTTAGCGAGTCGTTTGAGTCTGGGTAGCAGTGGCTCTTGCCGTTTTAAAAAGATCACAGCTTGTTCGCTATCACGCGGTTTATTCCTAACAAATAACAGCATCAGAATAGCGAGCACGATGCCAAACATGCCAATTTGACTAAGTGTTGTGCGCCAGTCTTGGTGTGTTGATGCCATATACGCGATTAAGGGGCCTCCAGCTAACAATGGACCCATGGTGCCGATAAATTGAGACATACCAGCGAAGAAACCAAAAAAGCGTTTCGGGAACCAGGTAATCGCAATAACGAGAAGACAGATAAAAGCAAATGATGATCCAAAACCCATGATAACGCGGCTCATAAATGCCGTATTAAATTCAGTTGCTTGAGAGAAAAGATAAGTTGAACCTGCGCATATAAGCGTTGCAAAGATCATAATGACTTTTACACCAAATTTATCGGTGAGCACGCCAACTGGAACTTGCATGAGACCGTATGCTATATAATAACCTGAGCCGATGATAGCAAAAGTTTCTGCATTTAACTTCAAGTCAGGTATAACTTGGTGGGCAACACTACCAATAAATGTTCGTAAAAAAAATTCATAGAGAAAGAAGCTTGCGGCGAGTCCCCAGATCACTAAACCAAGTGCTGAGATGGGGGACTTTTCTTGTCTTGTATCCATAGTTATTTTTTATCGAACTCTTGTAAGCTACTACTACTCTTTTCTTTCCATGTATCAAGGTGGGTCGCTGCATGTTCCATTTTTGAGAATATAGCTAATTGAAAAAGACTCTCTCCTTCATGTACCAGTGGTAAGTTATTTTTTCCAACAATGATAGCTTCTTCAGGGGAGACAACGTTGACACTATTTGTAGCGCCAAAGGGATCGTTGATGGTGCAGAGTAATTCGCCCTTCTTAACGTGTTGACCAAGCTTGTGTTTAGAGTGGCTTATACCGCTCGTTGATGCTCTGACCCAAATGTTTTTATCTGTGAAAAAACTTTTTAATTTAGGTTCTTTGGCTGGTGTTTTAGTCGGTAACATGCCGAGTTTGCGCATAAGATTTAATGTGCCTTTTACACCAACGCGTATGGCGTGCTCATCAAAGCGCATGGCCTCACCAGCTTCGTACATTAAAAACCGCTTATTTTGCTCGGCAATGATGGTTCGTAACATGCCTGGTTTAAACATAGTATTCGAGATAACTGGTGCGTTAAAAGCTTTAGCTAATGACTGTGCGTTTTCATCGGCAGTATTTATAAAGATTTGGGGTAGGTTGGTGTGATTCATTAATCCTGTTTGTAAATCTAAACATACATCAGCTTTTGATATAATTTCTTTTGTGAAGATATGGGCCATTCTAGCAGCGTGTGTTCCATTCTCAGAACCTGGGAAACAACTGTCCAGATTAACACCACCTGGCAACAGACGTGAGCGGTTGATGAGGCCATAGACATTTAATACAGGAATAGCGATTAAGGTGCCGCGTAATCGTTTTAAGCTGCTAATGTTTAAGAGGCGGTTGATTATCTCTGTGCCATTGAGTTCATTACCATGCATGGCGGCGGTTACAAGGAGAGAAGGACCGGCTTGTTTACCATGAACGACTTTGATTGGCATGTACAGAGGGGCACAGCTGAAAATCTCGGGTAATGGTAGAGCAAGTGATAAGTTTTCGCCTGGGTATATTGTTTCGCTACAAATTTGAAGGGTCGAATTTTTCATAAAGAAAACAGTGTTGTGTAAATCGATTACACTGTATGCTAAATTTGATTAAACGTCAAGTTGAGGTCGCCTTAGATACACCTAACGATTTTGCCTATGGTTTTTTGTGTAGTAGTAGAAATAAACATAACCTGCAAAAAAGACAAAAGTACCTAACCAATTGGCTATCGGTTTGAAACTTTCAGTGACAAGGGCGAGTGGTTGTTGTGTTCCTGTCATTGTGATGATACCCGCAAGTAAAATACCAAATAACGAATCACCAACGATTAAACCACAGGCAAAGAGCGTTCCTCTATGATTCGATTTTGTGATGAAATACGAAAGTAGACTACCTATAAAAATTGGAATATTAATTTCAGGAGGCAGGTAGATTCCGATGCCAATACTTAACGTTGATAGAGTCGGTAAGCCGCGGCGTAGAATAATGAGCTCATTGATGGCAATCGCAATGATGCCGATACCAGCACCGATAAATATTAAATTCCAATCCATGTCGGTGCCGATGATTCCGCGGGCGAGCATTGTCATCAGTGTTGCTTGTGGTGCTGAGAGTGCGAGTGAGGGGTCCATGCCTTCTCTAGGTAATGCTCCAGCAAAGCCGTAAGCTTGGTAGAGTTGATTGAGCACAGGAGCAACGACAAGCGAGCCTACACATACACCAAAGATAAGCGATATTTGTTGTTTCCAAGGTGTAGCACCAACGAGATGACCTGTTTTTAAATCTTGTAGGTTGTCGTTAGAAATACTTGCCATTGCGAGTACAGCAGACGTTGTAAAAACAGCAAGTGCGACGATGTGTTTGATGTGTTGGCCATTTAGAATTTCGTTTGTGTGTTGAAAGAAGTAGGTCAAGATAAGTGAGACTATAATAATTGCTAAAATACCGATGCCTGAGATAGGGCTGTTTGATGAACCAACTAAACCAGCCATGTAACCACTCACTGCTGCGACAATGAAACCTAGGCCTACGGCAAGGAAGACACATAGCAGTACCAATGAAATAACAAGGCTTGCTGGTAACTCAGCTTGGTTCGCAAAAATAAAATAACCAAAGAGTGCGGTGAGCGGTAATATCATCAGTGCTGATGTCAATGCTACCCAGACAATAGGAATATCACGCTCTTGTATGGGGATATTATCGATACCGCCTCTGCGTTTATTGATCGTTGTTTGTATCGAGTTACGGATACCGCGATAAACGGGCATCGCAAGTTTTGCAATAGCCCAGATAGCTGCAACCCCAATCGTGCCGACACCAATATAACGAACTTTATCGGTCCAGATGGTTAGTGCAAATGTTGTGAGATCACTTACTTGCGCTATGTGGTGATAAGAAAAAATGGGTACGGCGATAAACCAGCTTATGATTGTGCCGATAAGAATAGCGGTACCAATGTGTAAACCGACCAAGTAGCCGGCACCTATAAGTGAATATGCGTAACTTACTCCAGCACCCGATACAACATCACCGATGCGAGTAAAGTAAGATACTTTGCTCGCGAGTATATTGAAGCCTTTGCTAAACAGGCTGTATGAGAAGGCAAGTACGCTACCAATGACGATATCTTTGATCGGGTGGTCGTCTTCTTTATTGACTCTTTGTGCTTGGCCAACTTTTAAGACTTGAGCTGCGGCCGTACCTTCCGGGTAAGGTAGATCACTTTCAACAACTAATGCGCGACGCAGTGGGATGGTAAACATGACCCCGTAGATGCCGCCAATTGCACACAGAAATGTAACTTGCCAAAGAGGGAAGTCTTGCCACACACCGATCATGACAAGGGCTGGGATGATAAAGACAATCGAAGCAAGTGTGCCCGCAGCAGATGTGATCGTTTGGACAATATTATTTTCTAGGATAGTTGAGTCTTTGAGTAAACGAAGTATAGCCATCGAGATAACTGCAGCAGGGATCGATGTAGCAAATGTCAAACCGATTTTTAAACCTAGGTAGACATTTGCGGCAGTAAAGATAGAGGTGAGCAACGTCGCTAATAAGAAGCCTCTAGCAGTGAGCTCGAGTGTTGAGCGGTGACCCGGCATGGTATGTCCTAAGTATAGGTGCTGCTTACTGTTGCATAGTCGGATAATATAGTAGATTATTGAGAAGTGCCAATATTGAGCGCTATTTGGGTAAATAGCGAGGAACTGGAGTAGCACGATGGCCTATAACAGCGAGCTTGCTAAACGATTAGAAGACCTGGTTAACAAGACTTTTGCCGACAGCCGCGCATTTGAAGAAAATACGATGATGGTTGGTTTCGGTTATATGTTAAATGGCAATATGGTTTTCGGTGTCTTTAAAGATTGGTTAATCTTGCGTGTTGGCAAAGAGACAGCTGAAGAACTACTGATCGAGCAGCATGTTAAACCGATGGATATCACAGGTCGAGTCATGCGTGCCTGGGTTATGGTATCACTTGACGGTCTGAAGCAAACAAAAGCGCTCAAAAACTACTGCAGCTTGGCTATCGATTTTGTGGATACTCTACCCGCTAAATAATACTGTCTAGCATAGGAACGCACGTGGTGGATACACTTTTTATCTTTATTGGGGCTGGTTTTGGTGGGGTGTTACGCCATTGGTTTTCAAGCCTAACCCATCTATTATTAGGTAGACAATTTCCCTATGGGACGTTGTTTGTAAACGTCACTGGTTCTTTAGTCATGGGGTTTTTGTTTGCGTTATTTATCGAGCGCTTAAGCCACATCGGGCCTCATATGCGATCGTTTTTATTGATTGGTTTGCTAGGCGGTTATACGACATTTTCATCATTTTCTATTGAAACGTTTTCTCTTTTCGAACGCAGTGAGTTTATGCTTGCATTTACAAATATCTTTTTAAGTTTGTTTTTATGTATTGTTGCTGCTTGGCTTGGTGTTATAGCTGGGCGACAATTATGAACGCTATATAATCTGCTATGCAAATAACGGTTTAACGCCTAGTAGAATGAGTATTGCAACGATGATTCCCATGAGACCCTCACCAACGATCAGACCCGCTGCAAAAGGATACCCGTAATCACGCGCGTTAAGCGGAAAGCGATTGTTCCAAATCCAAATGGTTAGTCCACCTAAGAAAATACAAATCGAATAAAAGGCGGGAATAAAAAAGCCAATGCCAACGGCAATGCCGCTAGGTACAAAACGATTGAGTCGTTTAAAACGGCGGAGGATTGGTAATAATACACCGATATATGCCGCAGTTAACATGGCGGGTACGACATGTAGAGGTAAAGTCGATACGCCTTTTGTTAAGACTAGTCCCATGCCATACCAGCTATGTGCTGCTGGTGCAGGCATTGCAGCGCCACCAATTTTATAGGCATGGTCAAACAACAAATAAACTGGAACTGCGAAGATGATACCTGCGACTATGCCGAACAATTGCGCGATAAACTGACTGGCGGGATTAGCGCTAAGTAGAAAGCCGGTTTTAAGATCTTGCATCATGTCACCGCATTGGGTTGCACTCGCAGAGGTGATGCCAGCGCATAATATATTAAGCGGTAGTTGACCAGGCGCTGCGTAACCAAAGCTTAATTGCGTCACTTTGCCCATGGTGCTGATGGGATTTATATCTGTCTCACCGGTCGCACGTGCTGCTATCATCGCTAGTGGTGATGTTAGCGCGAGTGCGAGCAGCGTGTGCGTGTAGTGAATATTTAAAACCGTTTGTAAGATGATGCACGACACGATGCTGACAAATGTAAGTCCAGCAAGCCATGGTTTGAAACCTATAATAAAAGGCTTTGTGTTTTCATCAAACTTTTCGTGTAATGGATCAGTGGATTTACACCAACTTTTAATGAGGTGCGGTATGCTCAATAAAAGCTGCGTGAGTGATTCAGACAGCATAAGCGCTATGCCCGGCCAAACTAGCCAACTTACAACGCCGTGGGAGTAGTCCATGATGGTACTCGTTGTGTAGCCGGCTGCTTGGATCAGTGGGCCGATAATTCCCCAAGCAGCGATTGCGCCTAACAACATCGAGCTTGTGACGCGAATGCCCATGAGTATGCCGCCACCGATGAGCATGGGGCTGCCGAGAAGTGAAAAACCCCAATGGGCGATTATGGGTAAACCTATCGCTTCTATAAGATGTGGGTGCTTCAGCACTGGGAAGAAGAAAGCCAGTAGTGTATATGTTGCTGCAAAGATACCCATGATAATAAGAACGCGCGCTTTTTGCTTTGCTCTCGTGTCTTGATGATGGTGCATCACTAAGATCGTCTCTGCTGCAGCGCGTGCGGTTGGGAAGCGTAAACCTTCGCGTAATATGAGTTGTTTACGGATGGGTATCGCAATGAAGATCCCTATGAATGAAACCGCAAATGCCCAGAAATATATCTGTCCTATGGTCAGTGTTACGCCGGCCATCTTGAGTGCTGGTAGATAATTTACTGCGCCGATGGCCATCGACACGCTCCCCGCGGCAGAGCCTGTTGTCTGGGTTATGTTGTTCTCTAATAACGAATAAGGTGAGTGGAGTTTCCAGAGATTAAACAGCGTATACCCCAGTATGGCTGAGACGAGTGAGCCCGTTATATTCCATGAGGTTTGTAAGCCGAAGTAGACATTGATACCCGCGACCATGCTGCCAAGTAGACAACCCATCATGACACTGCGTGCAGTAAGCTCGCGCATGGGGGTAGAAGGGGTGAATAAACGTTGTAAATGAGGCGGTACTGCAGTCATAGAGGATTGTATAGCTTAGCTTACTGTATCTGCTCAGTTCCTTAAACGATTTTGAGAAAAAATAACACAGAATCGTCGAATAGGGAAGGCCTCTTGGTAAACTATCCCCCTATAATTCGGGGTTATGTTTTGACGCGCGATTTGGATAATTAGCACTACTCATTACTGATTGTATTTAAGGTGGGTAGATATGAGAAAGAAGAATAAGCGCTTAGATTATTTCGATGAGATTGTCATCGGGGGTGGTACGGCTGCGGCACTCTGGCTTATGATGTCTGTGAATAAGAGCCATAAAAAAAGCCTTCTTATCGCACCTAAACATGGCGAGCCTTGGTTGCGGCGCGGTGATAAACCGATGGCACAACCAAGACATTTAATCTCACCTGCGAGCTATTTATCGGCAGTTGTGCCACCAGAGGATTTTTTAAATAACCCCGATAAATTCATTACAGGTACTGAGTATTCTCTTGAACTAAATCGTATCATAAAGAAAAGTGGGATCAATACACTGACAGGCTCTATTGGCTGTGAAGGGATTGTGCGCTGTAGTAACTTATTTGCAGTATGCGTGCAAGAGCGTGTTGTATATGGGAAAAGAGTGATAGTTGCAGCAGGACCAGGCGCTCGTAAAAGTCTTTCCTATTGCTACGATGGAAGTGTTAATGATCCAGAGACAAAAATTCTAGACACAGTTTCTTTTTTAGAAAATTCAAAATATGAAGGAAAGAGTGAGATTCAGACCGTGTTAGTCTATGGCGGTGGGCAGTCGTCGGGATGGTGTGCTCAACGCGTTATTAACAATGGTGACAGGCTCATATGGTTTTGTCGCAGAAAGCCTAGACATACAACGCCTTATGCACCAGGTGCGCGTGGTGACAAGGTGCGTGGTATAGCAAGAAAATACTTGCAGTATGCTGAAATAATCGATAAAACGCTTAAAATAGTTGATGGCAAAGTTAGGGCGCGTTTTATTGATAAGAAATCTTTGAGAGAGTTTAGTGTTGTTGTTGACAAGTTTATTTGTGCGATTGGGTTTGATTATTATGGTGTTGATAAAAATGGCAGTGCAAGTCCACTTATGATGTTGTCTCGATCAATACGACAAGAGCTTCGGCGAATTACAGATACAAATCGTGAAGTGAGCGATGAGAATATTACACTTGCGGTAGGTACAAAAGCACGAGACTTACTATTGATAGGATCCTCAGCTGCAAATCATCCATTTCACTCTAATTATCGCGATGCAGCTAAGACACTACCAGCAGCGCTTAGCCCAAGGTTTGGTATTGGTTTGAGTCGAGTAACAATTGCGGCGTTGAAGCAATTTATTGATATTCCACCGCATGGGGTTGTCAACCTGAATACAGCGAACAGGAATTCGCTAGCTGTCTATGTGAGCTTATGCACACAGTTAAAAGCAGGTGAAATAAATCAATGGGTTAACTTTATTGTAACTGAGCGTGCAAAAAAGCCTAATGGTTTCACTCGCTATGAATTATTTAGTTTTTTTAAAAGCTTATCTGACAAAACAGCTTTAGCTGATTTGTGTGGCTTGGCGTCTTTACGTAATCGCGTTAGAATTGGTATCAATTATCAATTGAGAGCGTCGTCTGAAAGATGTGAAGAAGATAAACAAGTTAGACTAAATATGCAGCTCGCTACAACGCTAGGTTTTTTTCGCCTGCGGCCTAAGCAAGTCTTTACACCAAATAGTAGTCAGTTGCTAAGAAGTTATGTGCTTTGATAGAAAATTGAAGGAAGAATAATGCCAACTAATCATACAATTCGTCCTCGTATCGATCTAAGAACGATGATAACTAATTTCGTGAATGTGAGTTCAAAAGAAGAGTTTGCTGAGGTGATGGCCCTCTTAACAAAAGAACTTAAACTCAAACATTTTTGGCATATGTTTGCTCCAAATATTATAAAGTCTAAGAAACAACAACAGCTATCGACTATCAACAATCACCCGGATGGCTTTGAAGATGAATACATTCGAGGTAATAAGCGTGCATTTGAGTGTCCCGTTTTACACTATGCCTACCAAACTTCACAAGTACCATTATTGTGGAGCGAGTTGTATGACATAGATTCGCTCAACGAAGAGCAGCAAGACATACTTGAGTGGTATTGTGACTACAGGTTATATGAAGGTATTAGTTATACCATTCACGAACCAGGTAATGAATATGCGGTGTTGACGTTCATATTAGATGAACGGGTAAGATTAACACCAGAAGAGATTGTGCAGGTTAAAGAATACTTGATCGTTCTCTCAAATATTATCCATCACAAATATAAGACGTATGTTGAACCAGAACCGACACTACTGCATAAAACTAAACTCACTGCTCGTGAGTCTGAATGTCTAATTTGGGCTGCTAGAGGTAAGACGGCTTGGGAGACGAGTATGATACTTGGTATCTCTGAGTATACCGTGAATGAACATCTCGCTAATGCTATGCGTAAGCTTGATGTGACAACAAAGGTTGCTGCGGTGAGTAAGGCGATTCTGACAAGTGAGATTTTATATACTGACCTGATTAAATAGTTCAACTACAAGAAATTTTTAAGTAAGGCATAACCGTGTTCGGTTAATACCGACTCAGGGTGAAATTGTAAGCCAATGACTGGATGATTTTTGTGTTCTACCGCCATAATAACGCCATCATCAGTTGAAGCAGTAATCGTTAAATCACTCGGCAAACTATCTCTTTCAATAATGAGCGAATGATATCGACCGACGTTAAATGAACCAGGTATGTCAGTAAAGATGCCTTGGTTATCGTGTTGGATTATTGATTGCTTACCGTGCATGGGAGTTGGAGCTTTAATAATGTTACCGCCGTAGGCTTGACCGATGGCTTGATGGCCTAGGCAGATGCCAAGAATTGGTATACGTGCGCCAAAGTGTTTTACGATATCAAGTGATAGCCCTGCTTCGTTTGGGGTGCAGGGGCCTGGTGAGATAACAATATGGGAAGGCTTTAGAGATTCTATATCACCAATTGTCAGTTTATCATTTCGAATGACAGTACGTTTGAAACCCAGCTGGCCAAAGTAGCGTGAGAGGTTGTAGACGAATGAGTCGTAGTTATCGATGATGAGAATCATGTTCCATCCTCTGATAATAAGACTTTTTTAAATGGCATAGCTTTCGCGAGCGTTTCTTCGTATTCTTCGAGCGTGTTAGAATCTGAGACGATCGCGCCACCAGCTTGAATAGCGACAAAATCATCACGAATAATGAACGTTCGAATCGTAATCGACGTGTCCATCTCACTGTTAAAACCTATATAGCCTATGCTGCCACAATAAGCAGCGCGTTGCGTCGGCTCAATCTCAGAAATAATTTCCATAGCGCGAATTTTAGGAGCCCCCGTTATAGATCCGCCAGGGAATGTTGCGCGTAATAGATCGAGTGCGTGCTTGTTGTCTTGCAACTGCCCTTTGACAACCGATACAAGGTGATGCACGCTCGGAAAGCTCTCTAAGCCGCAGAGTTTTAATACTTCGACGCTATCGTCATTACATACTCTGGATAGATCATTACGCATCAGATCGACAATCATAATATTTTCGGCTCGATCTTTCTCGCTGCGCACGAGTTCATCGGCAAGTCTTTTATCGTCTTGCGGTGTTTTTCCTCGAGGCCTAGTACCCTTTATAGGGCGTGTTTCGACCGTGCTGCCGCATAGCCGTAAAAACCGCTCTGGTGAAGCAGATGCGATGGTGTGGCTTGGGTAATTTAAATAAGCAGAGAAGGGTGATGGGTTTAGTTTTCGAATACGTTTATAGAGTTTGTAACTTGTAAGATCACATGGCAAGCGGCCTGAAAACCGTTGTGATATATTTGCTTCAAAGATATCACCTTGCTCAATATAGCGTATCGTTTTATCGACAGCATCGAGGTAGTCGTCTTTGGTAAAGTTCGACGTTAAAGCATTAAGATAGCTTTTATTCTCTGACGGTTTTTTATCTCGTAATGTTTTTGCAATCTTTTCTTCTAGCGCGTGGATTGTATTCGCAAGGTTTTTATGATGATCAAATGAGCTACAGATGATCCAAGCTTTTTTGTGTAGATGATCGAAACTTATGACCTCATCATAAAAGCCTAAACAGATATCAGGAATATTTATATCATCAGTCTCGGGTAAGGGAACTTCTTCTAAATACTGCAGGGCATCGTAACCAATATATCCTGCTAAGCCTGATTGAAATGGCGGCAGGTTATCTATAGTGTCTTGGTTTTGATAGTTAGAGAAATACTCTTCGAGAATATCAAAAGGGTTACCATGTAACACATCATCATTGATACGAACTTTATGATTTTTACATCGAAAGCGTATAAAAGGATTTACCGCAATAAAACTGTAGCGGTTATTAACTTTTTCGTGCTTCTCGTAATCTGCACTATCGAGCAGTAGGGCCCAAGGGTCATTTGCGAAGGCATCAAAGACCAAGATGGGATCGGTGTAAGTGATTTCTTTATAGAGAATATTTTGTTGCATAACTGACTCGAGAAGAATAAGCGCTTAAGTCTAATGAGCGGATCTTGGGTTGTCAATCTACTAGGATGGATAGGCGGCATATGGTGTGTCTATTAAATATTCAGAGTGTTCCTGAGTTATTGGTAAAGTCTTTTGCAAGTTGTGGATTAAATGTTAATCCCCCTATGTAGCTATCTTGTCAAATAATAATTTGCTGGTAGGATAGGCCCGTTTGCGAAAGTTCACGGACTAAAGGAAATGATAATGATAACAATTACTACTAAGCGTTTGGCAATAGTATTTTCTCTATTATTGATGACTTTATTGCCCATCACAGGGTCTGCCGCAGTCTACACCCCGGAGCAGCCAGCTGACACCTTTCCATCTTGGCTTATACGTGCGAGAGCTATCGCGGTCATTCCTGATCCTGGTAGTAGTACGATTACTGTCATCGGTGGGAATGTCACAGATATTAGTACGACTGTCGTACCAGAGTTAGATTTTAGCTATTTCTTTAGTCCACATATCGCGGCTGAGTTAATCTTAGCGACTAACCGCCATAGCGTTACAGCCTCTGGCACAAGTCTCGGTACTGTTTCGTTAGGACGTGTAACCTTACTCCCACCAACACTTGTCTTGCAATATCACTTTGGCCCTAAGCATCAATTCGATCCTTATATTGGTGCAGGACTTAACTACACATTCTTCTACGATGAAACGCCACGTACTGTGACGTCGATTTGCTATGAAGATACCGCTTCACTTGCTTTGCAAGCTGGTATTGATTTCAATATCGATTGCAACTGGGTGATTAACGTCGATGTTAAAAAACTCTTCTTAAGACCGTCGGTAACGACGACAGGACCTGCACTTAGTACGAAAGCTCACATTGAACCGTACATTGTGGGTGCTGGTGTTGGTTATCGCTTCTAGCTATGTGAAGAACGGTATTTACAGTAAAATGAGATAGTTAAGAAATAGAAAGAAGCGTCTATTCAAGCAAGCCCATTGTCTCTCACAACAAAGCTTGTGTTATAGCCTGTTAATATTAAATACATTTTTTGCAAAAAATAATGTGCGGTGCTACTATGCTCAAGTCAAAATGCTCGAACAATGAGACTAATTACTCCTTGAAACTTACAAGGGTTGTATAGAAAATCGATAGACTAAGGAGATGACAGCTATGAAACACAAAGAATTAAAAGAGATGTTTATCTTACTTATGAACGATAGTTTCAAAGCCGCAAAAAAAGTTAAGGCTGCAAAAGTTAAAAAGAAACCATATTCTCCTAGCCATCACATTACGACGCTTGATAAAAATAAATTCTATTTTTCTAAAAAACCTACTAGAGAGTCGAGTAAAGGGTATATTTTTGATGTAATGTTTCAATTTGGTAGTACACCAAAAAAGAGATGGGAAGAGATACCTTTTATAATTACTAATGACATGCACTTAGGGCTCTATGACGTAATTAACGATACGATTTATGGTCCAACCAAAGAAATTACAGATAAATTTTATGGCTCATATCAGTTATTTAATACTATCGCAGGGTTAGTTGATAGGTACATAAGTGGTAATGTTTCCACTCACAGCAAGGCGGCGTCACAAACAGTTGAATATGATCTCTATGTCGATGCAATTGATCTGATTCCCGAAACTGAAATAGATGGTGAGAGCACAACAAATAATGGTAAAGCAGAAGGTGCGTCTAAGTATGCCCAAGTACCATTAAATATAATCAAAAAAAGCTCTGTTGAAGGAGAAACAAAAACTGATCCTAAATACAGTGATGCGCCGCTAATGGCACAAATTCCACAAGCCGGTAGTAAGACTCGTGGAGGCACTAAGTGCTACCAAGATGCTCCATACTGGCAAGGTAAAGAGCTTGCACGGAGCGTTCAAACAACAAGGACTGGTCGATATACTGAAGCACCTTATTGGCAAGATAAGAAGTCTTCACGCAGGGCACACACAAGTGCTGGTGGTCGATATATGGAAGCAGCTTACTGGAAAGATAACCAAACGATTAACAGTGTAAGATTAAAAAAAGATGCCAGATACGCAGAGTATCCATATTGGCAGGATGAAAAAGGTAAGCCCAGTACTAGACCTCCTGCACAAGCTAAAAGTGATACGATACCTTATTGCTATGCGGAGGATATGATAGGTGATAAAGACCGGCATTCATCTTCTAAATATAACGATATTCCCTTTTGGAAAAATAAAGAGCCAGGAAAAACCACTTTCCCTATGCTAGATAATAGACATCAACACACGAAGCAAAGTAGAGATGATGTATATGCAGAGTTTACTGTTGATGTTGATTATTTTTCAGGTGATTTGCAAGCAGAATCGGCGTTGTTGCATAAATCAAGGCTTAGAGTCTAATTTCGCTGGGTTGTAGAGCGGACATGATATTGATATTCAAATCATTCACATTGCCGGACACGTTATAATCAATAATAACTCGTTC
>Ga0180433_10005504_pt1 | contig 17056 bp, 28 predicted proteins | sample SS_ome_8_FD_132980 | JGI IMG/M metagenome (GOLD analysis project Ga0180433, IMG submission 132980) | Hypersaline lake sediment archaeal communities from the Salton Sea, California, USA - SS_1_D_1 metaG | ecosystem: Environmental > Aquatic > Non-marine Saline and Alkaline > Hypersaline >... | reverse complement strand
CTTGCGTGCTTATACCCACTGTACCCTTTGGTACGAGGCACAAGCCCTTTTGCGCGCAACTCTTTTTCTATCCACGTGTCAATTTCTAATGTTGAAACACCCGGCTTGAGTAACGCTGCAACATCATGCATAACTTCCAACAAAAGTTTGCCTGCCTGTTCCATCTTTGCCAACGCGGACTTGTTCTTGATCGTAATCATACGGTGCCAAATCCCGCCAACGTTTTGAAATCTTCAAAGACCTTGTTCAGTGGTTTTGCAACACTAAACTCTATAATGTTTGTACCGTTACTTCGGTAAAACGAAAGTAAATTATCTTCATGCTGATGGTATGTTTTTAAACGCTCTCGAATCGAAACCTCTGTGTCATCAGAACGCCGAACCAACTCCCCTTGGCACGCATCACAAATCATGTGTTGCTTTGGAGCAAGTGTCGATCCTTTTGCCAACGAGTACACTGCTTGACATGCGTCATTCTTGCAAATATACCGATTCGTCAATCGATCAACAATGGTGTCATCATCTAAAAGAAGTCTGACAACCCGAAGACCCGAAGAACTAAAAGAGGAATTCAAAAGGCTATCCAAGGCACTTGCCTGTGGTACAGTTCGAGGAAATCCATCAAAAATGACTGATTCCTTTGCTGCAAACGATTTTTCAAGCCATCCCTGTACCATTTGGACAATAAGACCATCTGAAACCAGTTTACCAGATTTTATAGCAAAATCTATCTGCTTACCAATCTCCGTTTGACGCGCAATATGCTCTCTGCAAAGGTTTCCTGTCGATAATTGCGCCCAATCGAACTGATCGATGCATAACTTAGAAAGAGACCCCTTGCCGGCTCCTGGGGGGCCAACGAAAATATAAACTGTTTTTTTCTGGCTCAACGCGCCCTCCTGCCTGTAATGCGCCCTGAGCTCAAGAACCCTTCGTATCGATGTTCAATCAGATACGATTCGATTTGTGCAGCAGTATCTAATGATACACCAACTGCAATCAAAAGCCCGGTTCCACTCACAGCAAGTGGTATGCCCAAACCAGCGTACATGATGGTTGGCAACAGCGCCAAAATACCAAGGTAAATCGCACCAACAAGACCAACACGAGTCAAAATATAGTTGAAAAACTCTGCTGTTTTTCTTCCTGGTCGAATTCCTGGAATAAACCCACCGCTTTTTTTAATGTTGTCTGCCAACTCTTCTGGATTAAACACAAGCGCGGTGTAGAAAAAGGAAAAGAAAATGATAAGCAAAAATACCAAGACACTGTACGCAGCACTGGTCGGTGTAAAGTAAACACCCAACCACTTGAGCGACTCAAACCGAGTCGATAAAAACGAAACCAAAAACATTGGTATTTGCAAAATGGATCCGGCAAAAATTGCAGGCATCACACCAGCAGTATTAATCTTGAACGGAATGTATGTGCTTTGACCACCATACACTCGTTGACCAACAATACGTCGTGTATACTGCACCGGTATTTTTCGTGAACCTTTTTCCAAAAACACAATACATGCTGTTATGGCAATAAAGGCAACAAGCGCTGCGATTGCTTTCCATCCCGGCAACAAACCATCTTTAAATTCCTGGATAATTTTAATTGCCTGGTTTGGAAAACTTGCAACAATACCCGCAAAAATAATCAAAGAACTTCCATTGCCAATACCAAACAACGAAATCTGTTCACCAAGCCACATCACAAACATGGAACCAACGGTCAACGACAAAATAAACATCAACCGGAACCCCCAGCCAGGTGTTACCACAAGGCCTGCATGCTCAAGCATGGTTGCAAAAAAGAACGACTGCGTAATACTAACAGCAAATGTCAAATAACGTGTGTATTGGTTAATAACTTTGCGTCCATACTCGCCTTCTTTGAGCAATTGTTCAAGATGCGGAATCGACATGCCAAGCATCTGCATCATAATGGATGAGGTAATGTATGGCGTAATTCCTAACGCAAAAATGGTACACTTTCCAAGCGCACCACCAGAAAACATGTCAAGGTAACTGAGTAAACCACTCAGAGCACCAGACTTGGCAAGCAATGTATTGAGCGCGTTAATGTCAACACCAACAACTGGAATATGAATACCAAGTCGATAAATAATAAGAACACCCAACATAAAAAGAACTTTCTTTTTTAGTTCGGTGATCTTAAAAATATTGATGAAGTTTTTGAGCAATACCACGGCGTTAACTCTCCTTTGTTATTTCCGCTTTTCCACCAAGATCTTCTATTGCCTTAACTGCTGACTTACTAAACGAATCAGCAACAACAACGAATTTTTTGGATAATGTTCCCTTGCCGAGAACTTTAAGAAGAAATGTTTTATGCCCTTTTACCAAACCTTTTTGAACAAGCGCAGCCTTATCAATCTGTGCATCAGCATCAAAATGCGTTTCAAGCTGCTCTAAATTAATAACGCGTACATCATTTTTAAAACGAGCATTGGTGAATCCACGCTTTGGCAAACGACGTGACAACGGCATCTGTCCACCTTCAAATCGAGCGCTAATATTTCCGCCGGAACGAGCCTTTTGTCCTTTGTGTCCTTTTCCTGATGTACCACCTCTGCTACCACCACGTGCAACACGTTTTCTTTTTTTGCCAGCGGAAGTTAAATTATTGAGTTTTAACATCTTCTTCCACCTTTCCTACAAGTTGTTTAACCGTTTTGCCACGCAGTTTTGCTAAGTGACGTGCTGAGCGTAATTTCGCAAGCGCATTGAACGTTGCTTTCACAACATTTTGTCTGTTTCCTGAGCCCATGGACTTTGCAAGAATATCTTGAACTCCAAGCGCATCAAATACCTGACGCATTGCACCACCACTAATAGAACCAGTACCCTTAGAAGCTGGACGAAGTTGCACCTTGCTTGCACCGTGTGTTCCAACAACATCATACGGAATAGTTGAACCGCGGAGTGAAACTTCTACCATTCGCTTACGAGCTTTGTTTGTCGCTTTTGCAATCGCTGAAGAAACTTCTCTGCTTCGACCTAAAGCGATGCCAACTTTGCCTTCACGGTTACCAGAAACGACGAGAGCTGAAAACGAAAACCGTTTTCCACCCTTGGTAACTTTTGTAACACGTCTGACATTGACGACGTTATCTACAAATGTTTCTTTATTGTCTGCCATTATGTTTTCCTACACGCAACCGTTTACAGTTTCAGTCCGCCTTCTTTCAGGCCGTCCGCAAACGCTTTGACTCTTCCATGAAATAAAAATTTTCCTCTATCGAACACAACGGCAGAGATGCCTTTTTCTTGTGCTCGTGTCGCAAGCTCTCGACCTATCGAACGGGCAATCGCACTTTTATCACCCTTTACGTCCTTCAGTTGTAATGAAGAACAACTTGCAACAGTTTTTCCTTCTGCATCATCTATAAGCTGTGCATACAGATGATTTAAGCTTCTGAAAACAGAAACTCGCGGTAACGAACTCAACCCTTTCAGGCGACGTCGAACGCGAAACGCTCTCCGCTTTGCTCGTGCTTTTACTTTTTTATGTACTGACATGCTTACCGTATCCTGAAAACAAAAAATTATGTCGCTTTCGCCTTACCAGCTTTGCGCAAAATTACTTCTTCAACAAACTTGACACCAGTTCCCTTATACGGTTCTGGTGGCCTTAATGCTCTGATCATACTTGCAACGTGTCCAACCAGCGCTTTATCTGGAGATTTTAATGTTAACGATTGCCCCGTTCTGTCTACTTCCATAGTAACACCATCGGGCAATTCAAAATCGATTTTATGACTAAAACCAAGCGTAAACACAACTTTTTTTCCAGACACCTGAGCTTTAAAACCCAGGCCATTAATTTTTAATTGTCGCTCAAACCCTTTTGTTGCTCCCAGCAACGTATTGGCGAGCAATGAACGATGCAGCCCCCAATCACGATTGACAAAACGCTCTCTGGAAAATGCATCGACAATAGAAAGTTTCAAATTGTTTTCGTCAACCTGTGCTTGTAAATGTTCAGGAAGCGAGTGTACCCCAGAAGCGTTCGCTCCTTTGTAGTGGACATCGCGCCCTTTGACTTCAACTTGCAAACCGGAAATGTCTATCGGTTTTCTGCCAATTTTTGACATGCGCTATTCCTATCTACCAAACTGTACAAATAACTTCGCCACCAACATTGAGTTCACGTGCTTTCAAGTTGGACATAACACCACGATTCGTCGAAAGAATAGAAAGGCCAAGACCACCGATTACCGGTTTTACACTCGATGCACCAGCATACGAACGTCGACCAGGCTTACTGACTCGATCAATTTCGTGGATGACTGACTCACCATCTACATACTTAAGCTTAATTTCTATGCTCTTCTTGTTGTCTTGACCATCCAACACAGAGCAATCACGAATAAAGCCCTCGTCTTTTAAAATGGTAGCTATCTCGAATTTAATTTTCGAGTAGGGTACAACAACGCGTGGCTTAGACGCCATCAGACCGTTGCGAATGATGGTCAGAAAATCGCCGATAGCATCAACTGACATTCCAGTCCTTCCTCTATATTTTTTTACCAACTTGTTTTTTTAACGCCCGGAAGAAGCCCCAAAAGAGCATGCTTCCTAAAGCACAAACGACACATCATAAAGAGACGCATGTAGCCCCTCGGTCTGCCGCACATCTGACAACGATTGTACGCTCTCACCGCAAACTTCGGTTTCCTTTTTGCTTTCTCTATCAAAGATTTTTTTGCCATAATCGTTACCTTGATCCTTCTTGCCGGAACGGCATACCGAACGCTTTCAACAACGCTTGACCATGTTCATTGGTTTTTGCAGACGTATCGATGGTTATGTTAACACCGTACATTCTGTCCCCAACGTTGTATTCTATTTCCGGGAAAATCGTCCATTCCTTGATACCAAGGTTGTAACCACCGCGACCATCAAGCTTACGAGTAACACCTTGGAAATCTTTTACTTCAGGCAGTGCAAGATTGATGAGTCGATCCAAAAATTCATACATACGCTTGCCTCGCAGTGTGACCATCACACCGATCGGCATCCCTTCACGCAGCTTAAATCCTGCAATAGACTTTTTAGCGATCGTTCTGACCGTTTTCTGTCCTGCAATTTTTGTCACTGCTTCTTCAACAGACTTAAGCAATTTGCTGTCGCCTATCGCTTCCTTTACCCCGACATTAAGCACAATCTTTTTGATCTTTGGCACTGACATAATATTGGGCAGCTCAAGATCTTTTTGTAGCTGTTGCCTGAGAGTTTTGTTATAAAGCTCTTCTAATCTAGCTTTTGCCATTCTTATTTCCACTTAAACTTGCAGCCTAGACAATTTCTTTGCACTTGTTGCACACACGAACCTTTTTTCCACCATCCAGAACTTTTACATTTATTCTGCAAGGTTTTTTACATGATCCACACACCGGCATAACCCTCTCCAACGGCAACCATCCTTCTTCTTTACGAATCTCAGACGTTTCTCCCTGGCGACGCGCTTTGCTGTGCTTGATGAGAATACCAACACCTTTAACCATTACCTTTTTTTTCTTCGGCAAAAGATCAATGACAGTTCCTTTCTTGCCCTTGTCTTTTCCCGAAAGAACCATGACGGTGTCGTTTTTTTTAATTCGAAGCATCTTAAAAATCCCCTACAAAACTTCTGGTGCCAAAGACACGATTTTTGAATAATCAGCAGCTCGCAACTCTCGTGCTACCGGACCAAAAATACGAGTAGCAATTGGATCTTTATCATCTTTCTTTATGATAACTCCCGCATTGTCCCCAAAACGAATATAACTACCGTCAGCACGACGAACTTCTTTTCTGGTTCTCACAATAACGACAGTGACCACATCACCTTTTTTGACAGCAGCCCCAGGTGTTGCACTCTTGACCGCACATTTTATTGTTTGACCAACGGTTGCAAACCGTTTCCCTGTACTTCCAATAACATGAATACACTGGAGAAGCTTTGCCCCGGAATTATCTGCAACTTGTAAGTACGACTCTTTTTGAATCATTTGCCCATCCTAACTGTTGCGCCGAGCCGCTTTTACAACACGTTCCAAGTACATGTACTTACTTTTAGAAGCCGGCTTGCCTTCATAAAATTCAACAACATCGCCAACATGAGCGATGCTCTTTTCATCATGCACTTTATATTTTTTGTACGCTCTCATTGTTTTGCCCAAGCGAGGATGCTTGTACGTTCTTTCAGACGAAACAACAATGGTTTTATCCATTTTATCCGAAACAACAGTGCCGGACATGAGTCGCTTTATGCTTTTTTTGTCTTCTGCCATGGAGAACCTCTACTTCTATTGCGTAGACCGGCGATGTTGCTCGGTCAACGCACGCGCAATCTGTCTGCGCAATTTACCAAATTGAGAATAATCTTTCACATGAGCAGTCGACGCATTAAGACGAAGACTAAAAAGCTCGCGTTCAAGCGTATCAATTCGCTTGACCAGCTCTTCAGGTCCCATTTTTTTCAGATCTTCCCGCTCTTTTGTAACTTTCATATTTGTCACACACGCTCGCTAAGGCTGTCACTATTTACTATACACAATATCAAAATTTTTTCTACGCAAATCCGCTCTTTATTGGGCTTTTTTTACAATCCGAACTTTCATCGGAAGCTTGTGTGAAGCAGATTTCAAAATTTCTCGCGCAGACGCTTCTTCTACACCTTTAATTTCACAAATGATACGCTCTCGTTTTGCGACGAACACCCATTTGTCAACGCCCCCTTTTCCCTTACCCATTCGGGTTTCGGCAGGCTTCTTTGTGATAGGCTTGTCTGGAAAAACACGCAAAAGCATTTCTGCGCCTTTTTTTACTTCTTTCAATCGCCGAGACATGGAAACACGCATCGCTTCGATTTGTTGCGCAGTAAGCCAAGCCGGCTCAACCACCTGCAAGCCATATTCACCAAAAATAAGTTCCCGCGCTCCCTTTGAAACACCGCGCCTTTTTCCGCGCTGAACTTTTCTATATTTTACCTTCTTTGGCATCAACATTGTCGTATTCTTCCGTTACATTCGATTAAAATATTAACCTCGCCGGTACTCACCGCGACAAATCCAAACCTTAACACCAATAATGCCATAGGTTGTTTTTGCTTCAGCAAGACCATAGTCAACATCGGAACGCAGTGTATGCAGCGGTGTAGAACCGACACGAGCCCACTCAGTACGAGCAATTTCTGCTCCGTGCAGTCGCCCCGAACAACATACCTTGATTCCTTTTGCACCAGCTCGCATTGCGGAAGCAGTTGCTCGTTTCATCGCTTTTTTATAACTGATTCTACGCTCTAACTGATCGGCTATACCTTTAGCAACCAGAACTGCATCAAGATCTGCATTTGGTGCTTCTTGCACAGATACTTCAACATTTTTTTTGCCAAGCATTTTGCCTAAAGATCTTCTGAGGTTGTCAATCTCTTGTCCTTTTCGGCCAATAACAACACCAGGACGGGCAGAATGAATAATAACACGAACGTTATCGCCTGCTTTTTCAATTTCAACACGCGATACTTCAGCATGTTTTAATTTTTCTGCGAGATACTTTCTGACTTGCATGTCTTCCATCAGCATTTTACCGTAGGAATCACGTGCATACCAACGAGCAAGCCAGTCTCTGAAAATACCTAGACGAAACCCTACTGGGTGTACCTTTTGTCCCACGCTAAGCCTCTTTCTTATCTATTTGTTCCAGCACAACGCTAATATGACTAAATCTTCTTCTGTACACATTCGAACGACCCATCGCACCTGGTTTGAAGTACCGAACAGCAGGTCCTTGGTCAATTCGAATATCTTTGATCATCAACTGAGCTGCTTCAACATTTGCCAAATTTTTTGCATTGGCCGCTGCAGATTCAATAATTTTTTTTAGAGGTACTGTTCGCATCACTCTGTGGCCAGCAAGCATTCTGAGTGCATACTGAACACCTTTACCCCGAACAACGTCAGCCAACGGCCGCAGTTTGAACGGAGAAAACCGAACATATTTTGATTTAGCTACAAAACGCATTATGCAATCCTAGTCCGTCAATTTATTTTTTTTTATACATCACAACCGGTTTACGCTTTTGGAGCAGCACCAGCTTTTCGTTGACCGCTATGCAACCTAAAGGTTCTCGTTGGCGCAAATTCACCCAAGCGATGGCCAACCATATTCTCTGTTATAAACACAGAAACAAACTTTTTTCCATTGTGAACAGCAATTGTCTGTCCCACAAACTCAGGAATAACCATACTTCTACGGGACCATGTTTTGATCACTTCGCGCTTGCCATCCTCTTTTGCGCGCTGAACTTTCTTCAACAGTGATTCGTCAACGAATGGGCCCTTTTTGGCAGATCTAGCCATAATCTTTTAATCCTTACCTACTTTTTAGTCTTGCGTCTTTTCAAAATGAGCGGGTTTTTACGGGTACGCGTTCTTGTTCCCTTGCATCCTTTACCCCATGGCGATGTTGGGTGAGAACCCGATTTGGAACGACCTTCACCACCTCCATGCGGGTGATCAACAGGGTTCATCGCCATACCACGAACAGACGGTCTGAAACCAAGATGACGTCTACGACCAGCCTTACCCCATGAAATATTTTTGTAATCAGCGTTACCAAGAACTCCGATTGTTGCCCAACAGTCAAGAGGAACCATACGGACTTCACTGGACGGCATTTTTAGTGTTGCATATTCATCACTTTTTGCAACAAGTTGTACCGATGTTCCAGCACTTCGTGCAAATACCGCACCCGAACCAGGTCGTACTTCCACGTTGTGAACCGTAAACCCAATTGGAACCTGTCGCAATGGCATGCTGTATCCAACTTTTGCATCAGCCTCAAGCCCTGCAAATACTTTGCTACCAACGCCCAATGTTTCAGGCAAAAGGATATATCGTTTTGCGCCATTTTCGTAGAAAATAAGTCCAATGCGAACGTTACGGTTTGGATCGTATTCAACAGAGGCAACTTTCCCTGGAATCTCACGTTGGCTCCAGCGAAAATCAACGATACGATAGGTTCGAGCAGAACCTCCGCCACGATGACGTGTTGTTATTCTTCCGTAGCTATTTCTGCCACTTGTTCTTTTTTTGGACCCATCCAACAAAGATCGCACACGCTTTCTTTTTTTTGTCAGATCGGATGTGTCGATAAATGTTTGAAATCGCAACGAAGCGTTTCTTGGTTTTCTACGACGTATTGGCATGATATACCTTTTCGATTCCCTTTATGCAAGCTTTTTAAGCATTGGCTTTCTTTGTTGCGGGAGCTGTTTCTGCCGGAAGAGCCGGTGCTCCAGCTTGATTCCAAATATCTATTGCAACGCCTTCGCGCAACGTAACAATTGCTTTTTTCACTAACGGTTTTTGCGTTTCTCGTTTTCTGAAACGTCGTACACGTTTTCCTTGACGAACAACGATTCTTATATTTTTAACTTTTACTTGGAACAATTTTTCCAATGCTTCTTTTACCATCGGCTTGTTCGCATGCGGATGCACACGCAAAACAAGTTTTTTCAGTTCTTGATTAAGCTTGTACGCTTTATCGGTCATCCATGGACCGAGGATAATGTTAGAGATTTTTAGATCCATCGTGACACCATATCTTTAAACGCATCAGCATCTCGTTTGAGGTATAACCAACGCGCACAGTTTGCTAAATCAAACGCATTTGCTTGATCGAAAAACAACACATTAACGTTTGGAATATTCGCACATGAAGCCCGAACAAGTAGATCATTTACTGGTAAAAAGAGAACAACTTTTTCTTTGTGCAAACCAGCTTTTTGTAACACAGAAAAAATCTCAGCCGTTTTCGGTTTGTCCCCCGACGGCATCCAATCAAGAGTGTGAACTCTTTTGTCCCTCAAATATTCAGCAAGAAGACCTCCCAAAACCCTTCGTTTCGTTTGCTTCGATTCCTTAAGAGTTCGAGATCTTTTTTGCGGACCAAAGGTGACACCACCACCTCTCCAAATTGGAGATCGGTATGATCCTGCACGAGCTCTTCCTGTTCCTTTTTGTTTCCACGGTTTTTTACCGGTACGAGACACATCAGAACGTCCCTTACATGAAACAGTTCCTTGTCGCCAGTTTTGCAACAAAGAACGTACCCAATTTGAAAATGCAACTGAAGAAATTGAAGATTCTTTTAGATCAACCTTCAGATCTTTTGCTGTTACAACTTCGTGAGACTTTTTCTTTATCTGTGTTTTTTCGCTTGTTTGCTTATCCATGATCTTTTTACACCATTCCTCTTCGGATGAAAACGAACGAGCCGGACTTGCCAGGGACTGCGCCCTTCACAAGAACAACCTTTGCGTCATGATCAACCTTAATAACCTCAAGATTTTTCGAGACGTTTTTTTTCGCACCCATCTGACCAGGCATTGCTTTACCTTTTATAACGCTACCACACGAGCAGTTGAATCCAATCGACCCTGTACGATTTCCCATAGTGTGGCCGTGACTTTTTGGAGGACCTGCAAATCCATGTCTTCTAACAACCCCGGCAAAACCACAACCTTTTGTGGTTCCAAACACATCAACGGACAACCCTTTTTCCAGCACAGTGGTAATATCTATCGGCTGACCGACAGCAGGCAACGATTGTTGATCTTTATCTTTCACTCTGACTTCTCTCAAAAGGCTAAAGTAACTCTTCGGCTTTTTGAGCCAGCCAGTTGAAAAATTAACACCTTCGTACCGTTTCTTAACTCTGCCAAGTTGAACCGCTGCGTATCCGTCACGTTCCACAGTCTTAATGTTGGTTACAAACCAACCGGCAACATCGATAACGGTAACAGGTACAACTGCGTTTTCTTCCGAAAACACCTGTGTCATGCCTATTTTTTTTCCCCAGAGACCTGAAACCATCTATTTTCCTCTACTTAATATCCACGTCAACGCCAGATGAAATATTTAGCTTCATAAGCGCATCCATTGTTTGATCTGACGGAGAAACGATATCGACTATGCGCCTGTGCGTTGTGAGCTCGAACTGCTCTCTAGACTTTTTGTTCACATGCGGAGAACGCAAGACAGTAAAACATTTTTTTCTGTTCGGGAGAGGAACGGGTCCCACAATTTGAGACCCAGTCCTTTTAACAGTCAAAACAATCTGTTTCACCGCTTTGTCCAACAGCTGATGATCATAGGATTTGAGAGTTAAACGAATCTTCTGTTTTTTCATCAGCTACCTAATTACTCTATAATTTCGGTGACAACACCTTTTCCGACCGTTCTTCCACCTTCACGAACTGCAAAAGAAAGATCTTTTTCCATCGCGATTGGCGCATTCAATTCAACAGATATCTGAACGTCATCGCCAGGGATAACAACTTCACGACCTTCTTCCAAAGTAACCGCTCCGGTCACATCGGTTGTACGGAAATAAAATTGCGGTCTGTACCCAGTTGTGAAGGACGTTTTTCTTCCACCTTCATCTGCAGTCAGAATGTATACCTGTGCTTTGAACTTTCTGTGAGGAGTGATTGTTCCCGGTTTAGCAACAACCATACCACGTTCAATATCTTCTTTTTTAACACCACGAAGAAGCAAACCAACATTGTCACCAGCTTGACCTTCGTTTAGAATCTTTCTAAACATTTCAACACCAGTTACAACCGATTTGATGTCGCTGTTAAGCCCAACGATATCAACTTCTTCACCAACTTTAATTTTTCCTTTTTCGATTCTACCTGTTGCAACAGTACCACGACCGGAGATCGAAAACACTGCCTCAATTGGCATCGAAAATGGCTTATCAACATCACGCTTTGGTTCTGGGATATAGCTGTCGATAGCATCCATCAATTTAACAATGGATCCTTCGCCAATTTCACTCTTATCACCCTCAAGTGCTTTAAGAGCAGAACCTTTAATGATAGGAATTTCGTCACCAGGAAAGTCATACTTGCTGAGCATTTCACGTAGCTCTTCCTCGACCATTTCGATCATGTCTGGATCATCAACCATGTCAACTTTATTCAAGAAAACAACCAACGCAGGAACACCAACGTTGCGTGCCAACACGATATGCTCACGTGTTTGAGGCATTGCACCGTCTGCTGCGGATACAACCAAAATTGCACCGTCCATCTGCGCTGCACCGGTAATCATGTTTTTGACATAGTCAGCGTGACCTGGGCAGTCAACGTGCGCATAGTGACGCTTGTCTGTTTCATACTCAACGTGAGAAGTTGCAATCGTGATACCACGTGCTTTTTCTTCCGGTGCGTTATCAATTTCGCTAAATGATTTAAATTCTGCGCCACCCTTCTCTGCCATAACTTTTGTAATGGCTGCGGTTAGTGTGGTTTTACCGTGGTCAACGTGACCAATAGTACCAACATTAACGTGGGGCTTTTTACGCTCAAAAACGTCTCTTGCCATCGTTTAAACTCCCAAACAACACAATTATTCTAAAAACTACTTTACGTTACTAAACAAATTTATTTTTTACCGAGAATCTGTTCCTGAGCATGTTGTGGAACTTCTCTGTAACATTCAAACTCCATGGAATACCCGGCACGACCTTTGGTCATGGATCGCAACTCAGTCGCGTACCCAAACATTTCACCAAGCGGAACCTCCGCTCTGATGATTTGCTTTCCGCCTTTTTCTTCCATGCCCAAGATTCTTCCGCGACGACCATTCAAGTCACCCATGACATCACCCATGTATTCATCTGGGGTATCAACTTCAACTTTCATGATCGGCTCAAGCAAAACAGGCGATGCTTGTGTAGTACCAGTTTTGAACGCCAACGAAGCAGCAACTTTAAATGCCATTTCGGACGAGTCAACATCGTGATACGATCCATCGTACACGGTTGCTTTCAAATCCACAACTGGATAGCCACCTAAAACACCCGATGTAATTGCTTCACGTAGACCTTTTTCAACACTCGGAATAAATTCACGAGGAATCGATCCACCAACAACTTCGTTTACAAATTCAAAACCTGTTCCGCGCTCCAGTGGCTCGAACTTAATCCATACGTGACCATACTGACCACGACCACCAGATTGCTTGATGTATTTACCTTCAACATCTGCAAGCTTTTGAATTGTTTCTTTGTAGGCAACTTTCAATTTACCTTGAACCGCTTCAACTTTATGTTCACGTTTTAAACGATCAACAATAATTTCTAAGTGAAGCTCCCCCATACCAGAGATTTCTGTTTGTCCCGTCTCTTCGTTGTACGAAAAAATAAAAGACGGATCTTCTTGCATCATCTTTTTCAAGGCGATTGTCAATTTTTCATGATCCGCTTTATTTTTTGCTTCAACAGAAGTAGAAATCACCGGGTTTGGTGTTCTAATTGGCTCAAGCAATACAAGTTTTTTTTCCGCACACAACGTGTCACCAGTAATTGCTTCTTTAATACCGATAACCGCCGCAATATCACCCGCCGCAACAGTCGGAATTTCTTCCCGTTTATTCGAGTGAATTTTAAGCAATCGACTCACACGTTCTTTTGCACCCGTACGCGCGTTGTACACATATGAACCGGATTTCAATTCACCAGAGTATACACGCACAAAGTTCAACACTCCAACAAATGGATCTGTTGCAATTTTAAAAACAAGTGCAGCAAACGGCTCTTTCGGATCCGCTTTGCGAGCAACTTTTTCTTCTGAGCGAGGAAGCGTACCTTCAACAGGTGGCACATCAAGCGGAGATGGCAGATAATCAATAACCGCATCAAGCAACGGCTGAACACCTTTGTTTTTGAATGCGGTACCACAAAACGCAAGCGAGAACGTTCTATCAATGACACCTTTGCGCAATGCGGCTTTTAGTTCATCAACAGTAATTTCCTGCTCATGCAAATATTTATCTGCAAGATTATCATCCACTTCACACGCAGCTTCTACAACTTCCGCGCGAATTTTTTCAACTTCATCTTTGAACTCTTCAGGAACATCAGAATAGGTAACTTTTGTTCCTCGATTTTCTTCACTAAAGGTGATCAACTTTCTTGTCAAAACGTCGATAACACCTTTGAAATTTTCTGACGCACCAACTTGCACTTGCATCTGCACAACCGGCGCCTTAAATTTGTCACGAATATCTTCGACAACATGTTTGTAGTCAGCACCGATACGGTCCAACTTGTTTACAAAAATAATACGTGGAACGCTGTAACGTTCTGTTTGACGCCATACTGTTTCAGATTGTGGCTGCACACCAGCAACGCCACAAAAAACAGCAACCACACCGTCTAACACACGGAGTGATCGCTCAACTTCAATAGTAAAGTCAACGTGACCGGGAGTATCAATGATATTAATTTGGTGATCATTCCAAAAACATGTTGTCGCAGCAGATTGAATCGTGATACCACGCTCACGCTCCTGCTCCATCCAGTCCATAACCGCTTCACCTTCGTGCACCTCACCAATTTTGTGAGAGATTCCGGTGTAAAAGAGTATGCGTTCGGTTAACGTTGTTTTACCCGCATCAATGTGGGCCGCAATACCGATATTTCTATAATTTTTCAGTTTATCTGAGGAACTACTCATAATTGCACACCCTTACCAAGCATAATGGGAGAAAGCTCTGTTAGCTTCCGCCATTCTATGGACATCCATTTTCTTTTTCATCGCGTTTCCACGACCTTCATGCGCATCTAACAATTCTGCCGCAAGACGATCTGCCATTGTTTTGTTCGACCTTGATTTTGCCGCTGCAATAATCCAACGAATTGCAACTGCCTGTCCCCTGTCAGCACGAACTTCACGCGGAACTTGGTAAACAGAACCACCAACACGTCGAGAACGAACCTCAACATAAGGTACAACTTGCTCAAACGCCTTCATAAACATAGAGAGCGTTTTTTGCTTATCGCCACCAACTTTTTTTCCAATGATATCCATCGCACCATAGACAATTTTGCGTGCGGTATTTTTTTTACCACGTTTCATAACAACGTTGATAAATTTTTGAACAAGCTCAGACCTATAGACTAAATCAACGCCAATATCTCTTTTTAAACTTGCTTTTTTGCGCCTTGGCATAATCTTTTCCTCTTACAACTTATGAGCGCTTGGCGCCATACAACGAACGCGACTGCTTTCTGTTTTCCACACCCGCCGTATCAAGTGCACCACGAACAATGTGATACTTAACACCTGGCAAATCTTTTACTTTACCCCCACGAATAAGAACAACCGAGTGCTCCTGCAAATTGTGGCCTTCACCCGGAATATATGCCGTAACCTCAAACCCTGTTGAGAGTTTTACACGCGCAACTTTACGAAGCGCAGAGTTTGGTTTTTTCGGTTTTACGGTGAACACACGAGTACAAACACCTCGTGCATGCGGACCTTTTTTAAGCGCAGGGCTTTTTGACTTTGCCTTCGTACGCTTTCTCGATCTACGAGCCATCTGATTTATCGTAGGCATGGTTGAAATTTCCTATTTCGTTTTTATGGGTAAATGTGTTCAAAAAACTCAACATCCAGATCGGAGCCGAGCCAAATGTTACTAGTAGGTTACCTTTTCCTACATTTTTTTCAAGCCAAACTGAAAAAAACAGGAGAAAAACTCCAAAGATCCGGTCACTCACATAGTCGGCTCAAATATACAACCCCGATTAACTCCTGCCAGCGCCCGTCAAATCTGTGGACTTATGAGGGGAGACATGATACGGTTGTCCTGGATGGTTTCACGTCCAAAGAAGCCTGATACTACTTAAATACCACTTTTTAGTCAAGGAGCAGCTACTATGATCTTGTCGAAGCTTTTGTTGTCTCTTCCCGGCAATCTCGTCATCACCGCAGCCGGCATTTTGGGTATCGGATTCATCATTGCATTTCACGAATTTGGGCACTTCATTTTTTGCAAAATCTTCGATGTCAAAACAAACAGCTTCGCAATCGGCTACGGCCCCAAACTACTCAAAAAAAAGTGGGGCGAAACAAACTTTTCTATCGGTACCATTCCGCTTGGCGGCTACGTAGAGATGGCGGCAGAATCAAAAGATGGTCCAAAAGACCCACGCCTGTTTACCTCAAAACCCCTCTATCAAAAATTGTTTGTCATTTTTGGCGGTATCACGTTTAACGCAATTTTTGCGTATTTTGTTTTGTGTCTTATTTTTCTCGTCGGTCTGCCCAAAACGCGACTGCTGTACCCAATCAACACAAACACCCGCATATCATTTGTAGAAAAAGAATCTCCTGCACAACAAGCTGGTATCCAAAAAGAAGACATTCTTGTTTCAGTCGACAATCAACCACTGGGCAAAACCGCCGAAAAAGTATTTGAAATCCTTAAGCCACTGGCAGGTAAAACAGTAGACGTTCGCATCAAGCGCGATGATGAACTGCAGACATTTCCTGTCACGTTAGGAAAACGAATGATCTTCGGACAGGCATACGGATCGCTTGGCGTCACGTTTGATTTTGAAGAAAAACCGGGCTTGCCGTTTTTCAGTGCAATTGCTCGAGGAGTACAAACAGCCAATCGATTTGTTGCAAATACTTTTAAAGCCTACAAAAACATTTTGGTAAAACGGGACACCAAAGGACTTGGCGGACCGGTCATGATTATTTCTGAAACCATTAAAGGTGCCGCAAAAGGTCTAAAAATTTTCTTACTATTTTTGGCAATCATTAGCATAAATTTAGCAATTTTGAATCTGATTCCTCTGCCAATTTTGGATGGTGGTCAAGCGCTGCTGTTCATCATAGAGGGCATCATCCGCCGACAGCTGCCAGAACGGGCAAAAGAGTTGATCTTTATCGCCTGCTGGATCGGCATGCTGACATTGTTTGTCTACCTGAGCGCAAAAGATATCTGGCGCATTATCCAGTCCTGGATCGGCAGCTAAAAACAAAAGATGGGCCTCCCAAAGGGCCTTTTGCATACCCTTTTGCAGCGTATCTTTTGCACTGATAGTCTAAAAAAAGTGATTCTTGTTTTTAATAAAATCTCCACGGGTTAAAACCCGTGGTATCGATAAAATTTCAAAGGTGTCATTTACTGATTTTTGACATACTCTCGAATTCTTTCTTCATTCAACTTACCAAACGTTTCGGCAAAATAG
>Ga0180433_10005503_pt1 | contig 17063 bp, 14 predicted proteins | sample SS_ome_8_FD_132980 | JGI IMG/M metagenome (GOLD analysis project Ga0180433, IMG submission 132980) | Hypersaline lake sediment archaeal communities from the Salton Sea, California, USA - SS_1_D_1 metaG | ecosystem: Environmental > Aquatic > Non-marine Saline and Alkaline > Hypersaline >... | reverse complement strand
CCGGACGGGTTTGGGCACGCTGCGGCGGGTGCGGTAATCTCGTCGCGCGTCCGGCAACTCCGGCCGAAGAAGGGCCTATAGCTCAGGCGGTTAGAGCGCTTCGCTGATAACGAAGAGGTCGGAGGTTCGAGTCCTCCTAGGCCCACGATGTCCTGGTTCAGGCTGGCGGCGGTGGTTGCGCTCGTCGCGGCGGCGCTGCTGCTCCGCGCACGCGGGCGAGCCGAGGTGTGGCACCATCTCCCCGACCGGGACCGCGACACGGGGCCTTAGCTCAGTTGGTAGAGCGCTGCCTTTGCAAGGCAGATGTCAGGAGTTCGAATCTCCTAGGCTCCACAGGTTCTGTGCGCGGGTTGCCCGCTCCTGAGGGCGTCCGCGGTCCGGCCGCCCGTGGTGACCCTGGCGGAGTCGCCCTGCGGTGCGGGTGGCACACTGAGCGCCGTGACGACAAGCCCCATTCAGACCGCGACCGCCACCCTGCACACCAACCGCGGCGACATCAAAGTCGCCCTGTTCGGCAACCATGCTCCCAAGACCGTCGGCAACTTCGTCGGCCTCTCCCAGGGCACCAAGGAGTACTCCAGCCAGAACGCCTCGGGCGGCAGCTCCGGCCCGTTCTACGACGGCGCGATCTTCCACCGGGTCATCGACGGTTTCATGATCCAGGGCGGGGACCCCACCGGCACCGGACGCGGCGGGCCCGGCTACCAGTTCGCCGACGAGTTCCATCCCGAACTGCAGTTCGACCGGCCCTATCTGCTGGCCATGGCCAACGCCGGACCGGGGACCAACGGTTCGCAGTTCTTCATCACCGTCGGCGCGACCCCGCATCTCAACCGCCGGCACACCATCTTCGGCGAGGTCGTCGACCCCGAGTCTCAGAAGGTGGTCGACGCGATCGCCACCACCGCGACCGACCGTGGCGACCGGCCCACCGAGGACGTCGTGATCGAATCGGTCACGATCTCCTGAACTCCTCCGGGTAGCCCGCGGCGACCAGTGCGTCGAGCACCGCGCCCGGATCGCCGCCCAGATCCCAGCGGCTGAGCACCAGAAGCGTGTCGTCGACGGTCTCGATCTCCAGCAGCCGGACCTTTCGGCCCAGCCGACGGAATTCGGTGGTCCGCACCGACTCCACCTCGGCGGGCCGGAACCGGCGGGTGGTCAGCCAGCCTCGGTAGGTCAGCCCGTCCCCGGAGAGGGCCAGGCGTGGGCGGGCGCGCCAGGAGCCGGCCGCGAACACCAACAGGCCGACCGCCGCGATTCCGCTGAGAATCCGCCCGGGCGGGTCGGAGGCCACCGCCGCGAACGCCGCCGCCATAGCCAGCCCGGCCACCGCAACGCCCGCGACCGCAGCCGGCCGGGGACCCCACGACCCGAAGTTATTCACAACGTTTATCCACAGTGGGGATGAATCACATCGGTGTGATTGAGCTCTCAGCGCCACCGCATGGTCAGCAGCAGGCCGGTGATCATGAACCCGAAGGCGATGGCGTAATTCCACGGACCCAGGTCATACATCCACTCCAGCGCCGCCGGGGTGTTGAATCCGGAGGCTGCGAGTTGGAACACCAGCAGCCAGGCCAGCCCGAACAGCATCAGTCCGATGAACAGCACCACGAACCAGACACTGGAAGGTCCCGCGCTGACCTTGACCGGGGTGCGGCTGACCGAGCCCGCAGCGAAGTCGTTCTTCTTGCGAACCTTGGACTTGGGCATGACCAACCTTCCGTGATGTGCCCTGGTGACGGAGCGTTTCGGGGCCAGATGCGAGATTAGCCTAGCCAGCTGCGTCGGCGTTAGCCTGTCAGGCGTGCAGGTCCTGGTGGTCGACAACTACGACAGCTTCGTGTTCAACCTGGTGCAGTACTTGGGCCAGCTTGGTGTCGAGGCCGAGGTCTGGCGCAACGACGACCCGAGGCTGGGCGGCGCGGACGCTATCACCGCGGCCGCAGACCGCTTCGACGGAATCCTGCTCAGCCCTGGGCCGGGGACGCCGGAGCGCGCCGGGGCCTCGATCGAACTGGTGCGGGCCTGCGCCGCCGCCGTAACCCCGCTGCTGGGTGTCTGCCTGGGCCACCAGGCCATCGGTGTCGCGTTCGGCGCCACCGTAGACCGCGCGCCGGAGCTGCTGCACGGTAAGACCAGCACCGTCTTTCATGGTGGTGCCGGGGTGCTGCGCGGTCTGCCCGACCCGTTCACCGCCACCCGCTACCACTCGCTGGCGATCCTGCCCGAGACGGTGCCCCCGGAACTGGAGGTGACCGCACGGACGGCCAGCGGGGTGATCATGGCGGTCCGGCACACCGAACTGCCCGTCCATGGCGTGCAGTTCCACCCGGAGTCGATCCTCACCGAAGGCGGCCACCGAATGCTGGCCAACTGGCTGGGCGTCTGCGGGGCCGCCCCGGACGAGGCACTGGTCAGCGGTTTGGAGCAGGACCTGGCGGCCACGGTGCGCGACGCCGTGGGCGCCGCGTTATGACGCGAACGCCAGGGTGATCGAGGCGTCGACGTTGACCCCGGCGCCCGGCGCCGGAAGCTGGCTCACCACCGCGTTGGTCCGCTGACCGCTGTTGGGGACATCGGCGGCCTTGACCAGCACGCCGGTCCAGCCCAGAGCCCGCAGGTTGGGTTCGGCGTCGACCCAGAACTGCCCGGTCAGGTTGGGCATGACGAACTGGTTGCCCTTGGAGACCCGGAGTGTGACCGGGGAGTCCAGGGCCGCCGGCGAACCCACCGCGGGGTCGACCCCCAACACCTCCCCGGCCGGTCGGGGGCTGTCCACCGGCGCGGTGAGGATCGTCGGGAAGCCCACGGTGTTGAGGTTCTTCGTCGCGAGGTCGACGGTCTGGCCGACGACGTCGGGAACCTCCCGGGTGGCCGGCCCGGAGCCCACCACGATCGTGATCTCGTTGGTGATGGCCGAGGTCTGATCCGCCGACGGGATCGTGCTGAGCACCTTGCCCTTGAGTTCGGGCTTGGATTCGGCCTCGGTCTGCTTGAACTTGCCGAACCCGGCGGCGCTGAGCCGCTTGACCGCCTCGGCGTAGCTCAGCGATGAGACGTCGGGCACCGCGCGTTGTTCGGGGCCGGTGGAGACGTTGAGGGTGATCTCGTCGCCGACGGCCACGGTCGACGACGCGGCCGGGGCGGTGTCGATGACATGGTCGGGCGGGATCGAGTTGTCGGGTTTCTGCTGGGTCCGGACCTGGAAACCCTTGTTCTGCAGTTCGGCGATGGCGTCGGCGGAGAGCTGCCCGCTCACGTCGGGAATCTCGATCGCGCGCGGCTTGCCCCCGGCCACGTTGATCACCAGGGCGACCACCACGGTCAGGATCGCCAGGAAGGCGCCGGCCACCAGCAGCCGGCTGATCGAGCCCGAGCGTCCCCCGCCCGACTGGCGGTACACCCGTGTCGGACCGCCTCCGCCCCGGCCGCCTGTTCGCGCGGCCATCAGCACGCTGCGTTCGTCGGGGGTCATCACCTTCGGTGCCTCGGGTGGTTCGCCGCTGTGCACCCGGACCAGGTCGGCGCGCATTTCAGCCGCCGACTGATAACGGTTCTCGGGGTTCTTGGCCAGCGCCTTGAGCACCACCGCGTCCAGTTCCGGGGAAATCCCCGGCCGCCTCCGCGACGGCGGGACCGGGTCCTCGCGGACGTGCTGATAGGCGACCGCCACCGGCGAGTCACCGACGAAAGGCGGTTCACCGGTGAGGATTTCGTAGAGCACACAGCCCAGCGAGTACACGTCCGATCGTGCGTCGACCGCATCGCCGCGGGCCTGCTCGGGCGAAAGGTACTGCGCGGTGCCGATCACCGCCGCGGTCTGGGTCACGCTGACCCCGCCGTCGGCGATGGCGCGGGCGATGCCGAAGTCCATCACCTTCACCGCGCCACTCTTGGAGATCATGATGTTGGCGGGCTTGACGTCGCGGTGGATGATGCCGTGCTGGTGGCTGAAGTTCAGCGCCTGGCAGGCGTCGGCGATGACCTCCAGCGCCCGCCGGGGCGGCATCGCACCTTCGGTGTGGATGATGTCGCGCAGCGTGACACCGTCGACGTACTCCATCACGATGTAGGGCAGCGGACCGCCGGAGATCTGCGCCTCGCCGGTGTCGTAGACGGCCACGATGGCCGGGTGGTTCAGGGCGGCGGCGTTCTGCGCCTCGCGGCGGAACCGCAGGTAGAAGCTCGGATCCCGGGCCAGGTCGGCACGCAGCACCTTCACCGCCACATCGCGGTGCAGGCGCAGATCCCTGGCCAGATGCACCTCCGACATACCGCCGAAGCCGATGATCTCGCCCAACTCGTAGCGGTCGGACAGGGGGTGGGGTGGCGTCATCGCGGATCCCCTTCCCGGAGTGGGGGCGGCTCTCCCGGCTGCCCGAGTGAGGCCGGTTGCAGGGTGATCCGCCCGTTGGGGTCCCCCGTCCACGACGACGGCTGGGCCGGCGGCAGACCGGGATCGCCGGGTTCGACGGTCTCGGTGACGGTCTCCTCGACCGGGGGGTTGTCTTCCTGGCGGGCCCGGTCGGCGAGCACGATCAGGATCGCGCTGATCACCGCGAGTGTGCCCAGCACCGCTGCCGCCCACAACAGTGCGCGCTGCCCCGCGGTGAACGAGCGGCGCGCCGGGGGCGGAGTGCGTGGCGCGACCGGACGGGCGCGGGCGGCCGGGGCCGCCGGACGGGGTTCGGATGCGGGCCGGTTCAGCCCGGGAATCGCCGCCGGGCTGGCCTTGATCGTGGGCGCGGAGTTCGGGCGGGGCGGCCGGCGCCCGGCGCGGACGGCGGCCACCGCGTCGGCGAACTGGCCCCCGCTGCGGTAGCGCAGGCCGGGGTTCTTCACCAGGGTGATCTCGATGAGTTCACGCACGTTGGGCGGCAGGTCCGGCGGGAGGGGAGCCGGGGTTTCCTTGATGTGCTTCATCGCCACGGTGAGCGCGCCGTCGCCGGTGAACGGCCGCCGGCCCGACTCCGCCTCGTAGCCGACCACACCCAGGGAGTACACGTCGCTGGCGGCGGTGGCGTCCTCCCCCAGGGCCTGTTCCGGGGCGATGTACTGCGCGGTTCCCATCACCATCCCGGTCTGGGTGACCGGAGCGGCATCGACCGCTTTGGCGATACCGAAGTCGGTGAGCTTCACCTGGCCGGTCGGGGTGATCAGGATGTTGCCCGGCTTGACGTCGCGGTGCACCAGGCCGGCCGCATGGGCCACCTGAAGGGCGCGGCCGGTCTGCTCGAGCATGTCCAGGGAATGCCGCAGCGACAGCCGGCCCGTGCGCTTGATCACCGAGTTCAGCGGCTCACCATTGACCAGTTCCATCACCAGGTACGCCGTGCGGCCCTCGCCGTCCATGTCGGTCTCGCCGTAGTCATGCACGGCGGCGATCCCCGGGTGGTTGAGCATCGCCACCGTTCGGGCCTCGGTGCGGAAACGCTCGAGGAACTCCGGGTCTGAGGAGAACTCCTGTTTGAGCACCTTGACCGCGACCCGCCGGCCCAGCCGGCTGTCGACGGCTTCCCACACCTGGCCCATCCCGCCGGTGGCGATCAGCCGTTCCAGCCGATACCGCCCCGACAGGGTGACTCCCACGCGGGGGCTCATTGCTTGCCTCCCGCGCTGTCGCGCGTTCGCCTGCGGGGGCTCATTGCTTGCCTCCCGCGCTGTCGCTTGCTCGGCTGCGGGGGCTCATGGCGCCCCCTGAAGCGCTGCGGCGATCGCGGCACGGCCGATCGGGGCCGCGAGTGCCCCACCGGTGGCCGACAGCCGGTTGCCGCCGTTCTCCACCACCACCGCGACGGCCACTTTGGGGTTCGTAGCCGGGGCGAAGGCGATGTACCAGGCGTGCGGAGGAGTATTGCGGGGATCCGTGCCGTGTTCGGCGGTGCCGGTCTTCGACGCGATCTGCACGCCGGGGATGGCCCCGTTCTGCTGGGTGAACTGCTCGGCGCGGATCATCAACTCTGTGAGCTTAGTCGCGACCTGCTCGCTGACCGCGCGACGCTGCTCCTGCGGGGCGGTGGCGCTCAGATCCGAGAGGTCCGGACCCTTGAGCCGCTCGACCATGTAGGGCGTCATCATCACCCCGGAATTGGCGATCGCGGCCGCCACCATCGCATTCTGCAGCGGCGTCACCGCGACGTCCTTCTGTCCCATGCTCGACATCGCCACAGCCGCAGCGTCCGGCATCGGGCCCAGGGTGGATTCGGCGACCTGCAGGGGGATCGGTGTCGGTGCCGTGTCGAACCCGAACGCCTCGGCCGTGCTGCGCAGGGCGTCGCCGCCGAGCCGCAGGCCGAGGTCGACGAAGGCGGTATTGCAGGAGCGTTCGAAGGCCTCGGCCAGTGACGCCCTCGGACCGTCGCCGCAGGGCTGTCCCGCGTAGTTCTCCAGCGTGACGGTGCTGTCGGGCAGGGCTACCCGGGGCGCCGCGGTCAGCGGCTCGGCCTCATCCATGCCGGCCTCCAGGGCTGCGGCGGTGGTGACCACCTTGAAGGTCGAGCCGGGCGGGTAGCGCTCGGAGATGGCGCGGTTGGTCAGCGGCGAGTTCGGGTCGTCGCGGAGCTGCTGCCAGGTATCGCCCTGAGCCTCGGTGTCGTGGGTGGACAACAGGTTCGGGTCGTAGGACGGCGCGGAGACCAACGCCAGGATCTTGCCGCTGGCCGGGTCCAGTGCGACCACCGAGCCCTTGCACGGTCCGTCGCAGCCACGCTGCATGGCCTGCCACGCGGCGTTTTGGACCCGCGGGGAGATCGTGGTCTCGACATTGCCGCCGCGGGGGTCCCGGCCGGTGAAGAAGTCGGCCAGCCGCCGGCCGAACAGGCGTTCGTCGGAGCCGTTGAGGACGGTGTCCTCGGCGCGCTCGAGACCGGTGCTGGAATAGCGCAGCGAGTAGAAGCCGGTGACCGGCGCGTAGGCGAACGGTTCGGGGTACACCCTGAGGAACCGGTAGCGGCCATTGGTCGGCACCGAATAGGCCAGCAGTTCACCGTTGGCGGTGATCTGGCCGCGCTGCCGGGAGTACTCGTCGAGCAGAACCCGCTGGTTGCGCGGGTCCGAGCGCAGCCCGTCGGCGCGGAACACCTGGGTGATGGTCGCGTTGACCAGCAGCACCACCACCAGGGCCATCACCATGGTCGCTATCCGGCGCAGGGAGGAGTTCACAGGCGGCCCATCACCTCGGTGCGGGCGGCGGCGATCGGCGTGCTGGTCCGCAGCGGCCGTCGGGCCGCGTGGGAGATCCTCACCAGCAGCGCCAGCAGGAGGTAGTTGGCCACCAGCGAGGAGCCTCCGTAGGACATCCACGGGGTGGTCAGACCGGTCAGGGGGATGAGTCCGGTGACCCCGCCCACCACGATGAACAACTGGATCGCCAGCGTGGCGGCGAGCCCCGCGGCCAGTAACTTGCCGAAGCTGTCACGGACCGCGATCGCGGTACGCAGGCCACGCACGATCACGATCGTGTAGAGCATGAGCACCCCGGCCAGGCCGACCAGCCCGAGTTCCTCCCCCACCGCGGCGATGATGAAATCGGTCGACGCCGCGGGGACCGTGCCCGGCTGACCGTTACCGAGGCCGGTGCCGAAGACGCCGCCGGTCGCGAAACTGAATCGCGACTGCACCATCTGGTATCCGGCGCCCTCCGGGTCGGCGAACGGGTCCAGCCAGGTCTGCACCCGTTCGCGGACGTGGCCGAACAGGTGGTAGGCGACGACGCTGCCCGCGCCGAAGAGGCTCAGGCCGATCACCACCCAACTGAACCGTTCGGTCGCGATGTAGACCATCACCAGGAACGAGGCGTAAAGCAGCAGTGAGGTACCCAGGTCCTTCTCGAAGACCATCACCCCGACGGAGATGATCCAGGCCGCCAGCAGCGGGGCCAGGTCGCGCGGACGAGGCAGGTCGATGCCGAGGACGTGGCGGCCGGCGCTGCTGAAGAGGTGACGCTTGGTGACCAATACCCCGGCGAAGAAGATCAGCAGCAGGATCTTGGAGAACTCGGCGGGCTGAATACTGAAGCCCGGCAGGCGAATCCAGATCTTGGCGCCGTTGGTCTCCGACAGTGACGCCGGCAGGAAGGCTGGTATGGCCAGCAGGACCAGGCCCGCCGCGCCGCAGATGTAGTCGTAGCGCGCGAGCATCCGGTGGTCCTTGACCAGAGCCACGACGAGGCTGAAGCCCACCACGGCGACCAGCGTCCACAGCATCTGCTGCTTGGCGCCCGGACCCGAGTCGGTTCCCGCGGCCAGGTCCAGACGGTGGATCAGCACCAGGCCCAGACCGTTGAGCAGGGCGACGACCGGCAGCAGCAGTGGGTCGGCGTAGGGCGCGAAGCGCCGGATCGTCAGGTGCGCGCCGAGGAAAAGAGCGAGGAAAGACAAGGTGTAGCCCAGTAGATTCCACTGCAGGCTCTGCTCCTGGTTGGCCTGCACGATCAGCAACGCCACACCGACGATCAGCGTGGCGAAGCACAGCAGGCCGAGCTCGGCGTTGCGGCGCGTCGGCAGGATGGGGCCGGTGGCCACCGCCGGCTGCGGAGCGGTCGTCATGAGAAACCCTTCAGGTCCCTCACGCCGCCTCCCGGCAGGTGGTGCCCGGTTGCGGGGCTGCGGTGGGCACCGGGGTGGGTTTGGCGGTGGTGGGTTTGGCGGTGGTGGGTTTGGCGGTGCCGGGGTTGGTCGTGCTGGGGTTGGTCGTGGTGGGGTTGGTCGTGGTGGGGTCAGCTGTGGTGGTCGGACCGCTGCGGGTCGCCGGTGTGCGGGCCGGGGTGCGCTTGGGCGCGGGCGGCGGACACACCGGCAGCAGTGATCCGCCGGCCAGTTCGCGCAGCTGCCCGATGGCGTTGTCCTCACTGCCGGTCGGCAGGCCCGCTTCGACCTGGGCCCGCTCCGAGGGCCGAAGGTCGCTCAGTTTCATCAGCACGCAGTCCAGCTCGCCATCGCGCTGTCCGGCGCTGATCAGAGACAGTTCGCCCCGCTCGTCCAGGCAGCCGACCAGGTGCGGCTGCTGCAGCGGCAGACCCAACAACGAGCCTTGGACACCGCGCATGATCGCCACCGTGTCGCCGTCGGCGCCGACGTAGTACTGGCCGCGGACGATCTGGTAGCCGACCCCGACTCCGGCCAAGGCCATGAGGACGATCACTGCGGCGGCGACCAGCGCCTTGCGGTGCGACTTCGGGGGCGGCGGCGGGTCGGGCTCGGGTTCGGGCTCCTTCTCGGCCGCGGGGCGCTGGTTGAGCACCGCCGCACGGCCGGCTGCGGTGTTGGGCGGGGCGAGGTCGTGGTCCTCCCCGGACACCGCTCCGGCCAGGATGGGCTGGGTTTGTCCGGCGAAGTCGTCGTCGACGACATCGGCGACGACCACCGTCACGTTGTCCGGGCCCCCGCTGCGCAGCGCGAGCTCGATCAGCCGGTCGGCAGCCGCTCCGACGTCCTCGAGCTTGAGCGCTTCCAGGATGGTTTCCTGACTGACCGGGTCGGACAGCCCGTCGGAGCACAGTAGGTAGCGGTCCCCGACCCGCGCCTCGCGCATGATCAGCGTCGGCTCCACCTCCTGGCCGGTCAGCGCCCGCATGATCAACGATCGCTGCGGATGGGAGTGGGCCTCCTCGGCGGTGATCCGCCCCTCGTCGACGAGGGTCTGGACGAAAGTGTCGTCCTTGGTGATCTGGGTCAGCTCCCCGTCCCGCAGCAGGTAGCCGCGCGAGTCCCCGACGTGCGCGAGCCCCAGCCGGTCGCCGGCGAAAAGGATCGCGGTCAGCGTGGTGCCCATCCCGTCGAGTTCGGGTCTCTCCTCGACCTCCCGGGCGATGGAGGCGTTGCCCTCCTCCACGGCACGTTCCAGCTTGCTGAGCAGGTCTCCCCCGGGCTCGTCGTCGTCGAGTTGCGCCAGGGCGGCGATCACCACCTGGGAGGCGACCTCGCCGGCGGCGTGCCCACCCATGCCGTCGGCCAGCGCGAGCAGGCGGGCGCCGGCATACACCGAGTCCTCGTTGTTGGCGCGCACGAGGCCGCGGTCACTGCGGGCGGCGTAGCGCAGGGCACGGGTCATGGGCGCAACTCGATCACGGTCTTGCCGATGTGCACGGGCGTTCCCACCGGGACGCGCACCGCCGCGGTGACCTTCGAACGGTCCAGGTAGGTGCCGTTGGTGGAACCCAGGTCCTCGACGAACCAATCCGCCCCGCGCGGCGAGAGCCGGGCGTGCCGGGTGGAGGCGTAGTCGTCGGTCAGGACCAACGTGGAGTCGTCAGCCCGGCCGATGAGCACCGGCTGGGCCCCCAGCGTGATGCGGGTGCCGGCCAGGGCCCCCTCGGTGACGACCAGATGGCGGGCCGCGCCGCGGGCCAGCCGCGCCGCCGAACGGCCACCGCGCAGCGGCAGACCCCGGCGCACCATCACCGGCCCGGTGGGCGCGTAGATGTCGCTGCGCAGTATGCGCAGAACCGCCCAGATGAACAGCCACAGCAGCAGCAGGAAACCGGCGCGCGTCAGTTGCAGAACGATTCCCTGCATACGGCGCCCCTCCGTTCTCCTGCTCTGGGGGCAACCTCCGTGACTGCGGTGGTGACCCGGGCCGACTTCGGCAACGTCACAGGATACTTGGGCACCGACTCAACCGAAGCCCGCTTCGGGACTCAGCGGACGTGGACGATGATCTCGGAGTGACCGACCCGGATCACGTCGCCGTCCGCCAGTTGCCATTCCTGCACCGGAGCGTTGTTCACTGTGGTGCCGTTGGTCGAGTTGAGGTCCGACAGCAGCGCCACCTGCCCATCCCAGCGGATTTCGAGGTGACGCCGGGAGACCCCGGTGTCGGGCAGCCGGAACTGGGCGTCCTGGCCCCGGCCGATGACGTTGGCGCCCTCCCGGAGCTGGTAGGTGCGTCCGCTGCCATCGTCGAGCTGCAACGTCACCTGCGCGGAACCGGCGTACTCCCCGCCCGCGGGCGGATAGCCGCCGTAACCGGCGGGTGCCTGCTGGGCTCCTTGGCCGTAGTCGTACTCGGAGGCCGGCGCGGCCGGCGGCGGTGGGTATCCGCCCTGCTCGTACCCGTAGCGGCCGTACTCGGGCTGCTGGCCGTAGTCGGGGCGCCCGTAGTCCGGTTGCTGGCCGTACTCGGGGCGCCCGTACTCGGGGCGCCCGTAGTCGGGCTGGCCCTGGGGGGGCTGGCCGTAGTCGGGTTGGCCGGGATGGGGCTGGGCCGACGGCTGGTCGGGGTATGCCGGGCGGGACTCGTGGCGTCCTTGGCCGCCCTGGTCATAGTGCGGACGACCGCCCGGGTAGCCCTGCTGGCCGTACCCGTACTCCCCGGCTGGCGGGTATCCCCCGCCGGGCGGCGGGTAGGGCGGCTGGCCGTAGCCGGGTGGGGGCTGCCGGTAGCCCTGGTCGTAGCCGGGGGCCCCGTAGCCGGGTGGGGGCGGTCGGGGCGGCTCGTAGCCTGGGTAGCCCTGCGGAGGAGCGGGAGGATATCCGGGGTGGCCGTAACCTTGGGGATAGCCCTGGCCGTAACCCTGGGGATAGCCTTCGGGATAACCCTGCTCAGGGTGGGCGGGTCGGGGCGGCTGACCCTGCTCGGGGCTTTCGCCGTAGCCCTCGTCGCGGGGAGGGCGCTGATCGTCCTGGGACCGGCCGTACTGGTCGTCGTAGTGGTCCTCGCCGGGACGGCCTTGGCCGGGGTAGCCGGGGTTATCGGTCATCGGTACTCCTGATTCGGCGACGTGCGCTTCAGTTGATTCTGCTTGTACGGTCGCGGTGGACGACGGGCGGGGGTCCGCGGCGGGCCTGACGTCGGGGTCCACCCGAGCCCGTGCCCGGTACTGCCCGGTGCGTAGGCCGGCTGAGTGGTCAAGACGCACGACCACCTCACCGTAGGTCTGCCAGTGCTGGTCGCGAATGTAGTCGGCGAGGTGCTTCGCGAACGCGCGAACCGCGAGGTCGTGATCGGCACTCATTTGTAGGTAGTCGGATTCACTGAGGGTAATGACATAGTCGTTCGGAGCCAAGAACCGCTCCCCGGCCAGCTCCCGGACATTGTCGGAGGCCTCCCGGCGCAACAGGGCCTCCAGCTCCGCAGGCACCACCGCGCCGCCGAACACTCGGGCGAACGCATCGGCGACACCGTCCTCGAGGATCCGCTCAAGGCGCGCAGCGAGACCCTTCTGGTCGCCCATGCCGCCCTCACTCACGTTCGTCGGCCGCTCGAGTCCGAGGTCACCGAAAACCCGCCCCGATGGTATCGCCGCGCCGTCGCGAAACCGCCATCGCCGCAGTTCAGTTTGGATCTCGATGCCATCTCGTGACCGATCTGGGACTGTCCTGCCGGCAGGGTCTCCACCCTCGCCAGCGTGATACGCTCGCCGGGCGTTTCGGGCGAGTGGCGGAATGGCAGACGCGCTGGCTTCAGGTGCCAGTGTCCTTCGGGACGTGGGGGTTCAAGTCCCCCTTCGCCCACCACGAGCAGTTCCACGAATTAACGGCACAGAGGTCACGAACTCGAAAGAGGCCGTGACCTTTGTGTTTGGTGGAGTTCGGCCGGAATCCGCCCACCAGCGCGTCGAAGTCCTCGGCGGCCAACCCGGCCATTCAAACCCGGCCATTGAGAAGTCGACCATTGAGAAGTCGACCATTGAGAAGTCGAACATCGCTCGGTGGGAGTCGCTGCGCGGGTCGGGTTGGGGCACCGCCGGATTCCCGTCCTGGGGACGTCCGCCGACCAGGCAGAAACTGATTCCGGCCAGGGCCACGTCCTACCCGCGCCATCTACGGCAGTGGTTGCTGAGGCTGGTGTGAAAACCGCCGAAATAGTTTGCTCACTGCGAATTGACCGACTTCAACGGTATCGACATACTGTGCCCATGGAGGGGGATTCCAGGGGGTCCTGGCTTAGCGAGAAGGAGTTGGTCGACGCCGTCCTGAGGGACCTCGACGAGGCCGCCGAGCGCTGGGAGGCCGTTGTCGCGCAAGCTTCGACCATCACCTACAGCGTCGACATGGGTGATCTGCAGGCCGTCGCCAACTCCGACGGGAGGCTGATCGACCTCAGCCTGCACCCCAGCGTCATGACCGACTACAGCCACCGTGAACTGGCGGACCGGCTCAATGCCGCTCTGAGGGCGCTCCGCGAGGAGGCCCAGGCTGATCATCAGGCCCGTTACGGCGGTTCGGTGTCATGACGGCCGCCACCCCGGGGGAGGCCGGGCTGTGCCCCTGAACCTGTCCAACCGCGACCAGAACACCGGGCATCTTTTCTACAACCGCCGACTGCGGGCCGCGATCACCCGGTTCTCGGTGCGGATGAAGCACGACGACCGTAAGCAACAGGCCGCACTCGCCCTGTCGGTGGTCTTCGTCGTGCTCGGGTGCGGGTGGATGGCCCTGTTGCACTTCATCAAGCCGGCGGGACTGTCCGGGCAGTCGTCGATCGTCGGCAACCGCGACACCGGGGCCGTCTACGCACGCCTGGACGGCCGGCTGTATCCGGCCCTCAATCTGGCTTCGGCGCGGTTGGCCACCGGCGCCCCCTCCGAACCTCGCTGGGTCAAGGCACCGGAAATCGCGAAGTACCCGACCGGGCCGATGATCGGGATTCCCGGGATTCCCGACGACCTGACGGTGTCCGGTGCCGAGGTTTCGGCGTGGGCGGTCTGCGACACCGCGCCGGTCCGCGGCAGCGGTGGGCAGCCCGTGGTGACCGCGATCGGCGGGCAACTGTCCGGCGGCGGACGTGCCGCGCCGTTGGGTGAGGGCGAGGCGGTCCTGGCCAGTCACCGGGGGGCCGCGTATCTGATCTGGCAGGGCCGGCGGACCCGAATCGACCTGGCCGACCGCGCGGTCACGCTGAATCTCGGTGTGGACCTTCGTGAAACCCGCCCGGTGCCGATCTCGACCGCGCTCTTCGATGCGATCCCCGCTACCGAACCCCTGGTGACTCCGGCCGTTCCGGGGGCCGGAACACCTTCCGCGTGGCTGTCCGGTTCGGCTGTCGGGCAGGTCGTGACCACCGCGGACGCCGGCGGAGAGGTCAGCGGGTTCTATGTGCTGCATCGCGACGGCGTCCAGAAGGTGACGTCCTTCGTCGCGAATCTGCTCAGAACCGCCGACAGCCATGGGGTGAGCGCACCGGAGTTGATCCCCCCGGACGCGTTGCTCGGCATCCCCGAAGTGGCGGTCCTCGACGTCGATCACTACCCGCCGGGCGCGCTGAGTTTCATCGACACCGACGCCGATCCGGTGACCTGCGTGAGCTGGACGAAACGGACGACCGACCGGCAGTCGGCCCGGATCCTGTTCAGTGGCAGTGGATTACCCACGCCGCAAGGTCTCGACGATCACATCGTCGAGCTTGCCCGGGACACCGGCCAGGCCGCGACGGTGCAGGCCCGGCAGACACTGATGCTGCCCGGCGCGGCGAACTTCGTGGCCTCCACCGGCGTGGCGCCGAGCGCCGACACCAGGGAGAGCCTGTACTGGGTGTCCCCACAGGGGGTCCGGTACGGCGTCGACTGGGACCAGGCCACCCTCGATGCGCTGGGTCTTGATCCCCGCCGGGCCGCGCAGGCCCCCTGGCCCATTCTGCGGATCTTCGCCGCCGGTCCTGCGATCAGCCGGGCCGACGCCCTGGTGGCCCGGGACAGCATCGAGCCGGCTGGCGGCGCGGCGAGAGCGGTGCCCGTCGCCGGCCCGCGGAACGCGGGCGGATAGCGGTGTCCACGCGAGGATTCGTCCGGGAAACCCGGACCGCCGTCCCCGTCGTCCCGCCCACGCGGGTCGTGGTCGCCCCGCCATTGGCTCTGCCCGAACGAGAGCCTCGCAACATCATGCTGATGATCGCGGTGCCCGCGCTTCTGGTCGCGATCATCGGGACCCTGGTGGTGATGTACACCTCCGGTGCCCGCTCGCTGCAATCCGGGTTCTTTCCGCTGCTGGGCCTGGTGGGTTTCGCCACGCTGATGTTCAGCGGCAGGTTCGGCCGGGCCCGCCGGATGAGCTGGGGCGAGCAGGAGAAGCTGCGCCGGGCCTACCTGCGCCAGCTCGATGACAGCCGCGACGAGGTCCAGCGGGTCGTTCAACAGCAGCGCCGCCAGCAGTCGTTCGTCCACGCCCCCCCGCAGCAACTGGGCCGGGTCATCGGAAGTTCACGGATGTGGGAGCGGCGCCCCTCAGATCCCGATTTCCTCGATGTCCGGCTCGGTGTCGGCGTGGGGTCCACGGCCGACTCCGCGGTGTCGCTGCAGTGGCCGGAGGTCCCCGTCGAGGAGGAACTGGAACCGGTGACCGGGCGTGCGCTGCGCGATTTCATGCTCGAGCAGAGCAAGATCCGCGATATCGGCCGGGTGCTGAGCCTGCGGTCCCAGCCGGGATTCAGTTTCCTCGGCGAGAGCCGCGGCGACCTGCACGCGCTGACCCGCGCGCTGCTGTGCTCACTGGCGGCTTTCCACAGCCCCGCCGATCTCAAGCTGATGGTGGTCACCCGCCGCCCCGAGCACTGGTCGTGGCTGGTGTGGTTGCCGCACAACCATCACGATGAGATGTTCGACGCCTGCGGGCTGCGGCGCCTGGTGTTCAATTCCCCCACCGATCTCGAAGAGGCGCTGGACGCGGAGTTGCACCGCAAGGGCCGTGGACCGTGGGCCGGGCCGGGCGGCTCCAGCCCGGCCGGGGCGGGCGCCCAGGCCGATTCGGCTGCCACAGATCTGGGACCGCACTGGGTGATCATCGACGACGGCGCCGGGACCCCTGAACAGTGGGAGGGCGTCACCGGCCGGATCGGAATGGCCGGGATCACCGTGCTGAGGCTGGCCTCGCGGGCCGGGGAGGGTGTCGGATTCGGCACCGAGGAACAGCGTTTCGAGCTGCGGGGTGGTCGGCTGCACCACCGCGGCGCGGTATTCGCCGCAGCCGATCAGCTCACCGAATCGACCGCCAACCGGTTCGCCCGGGCCATGGCGCGCTGGTCGCCGGCCGGCGCGGAGTCGACAGACTCCGCGGGCCAGGACACCGAACTGCTGCGCGCTCTGGGCATCAGTGACCCGCGTGACCTCGACGTCACCCGGCTCTGGGCCGGAAGCCGCGGCCGTGGCGACCCGCGGTGGGCGATGATTCCGGTGGGGGTGAAACCCGGGGGCGATCTGCAGTACGTGACACTGCGGGCAAAGGATTTCGGGGGCTATGGATTCCACTCCGTCGTGATCGGAACCTCGGGGTCGGGCAAGTCCGAGTACTTCCTGGCGTTGTGCAATGGCATCGCCCTGACCCATTCGCCGGAGACCTTCAGTGTGATCTTCGTCGATATGAAGTTCGAGTCCGCGGCCCAGGATTTGCAGGGTCTGCCGCACGTCGCTGGGTCGCTGTCGAATCTGGCCAATGACGACCGGCATCTCGCCGACCGGATGCGGAAGGCTATCGACGGTGAAATGACCCGCCGCTACCGGCTTTTCAAACAGGCCGGTGCTCGCGACGCCAACGAATACGAAGAAATGCGCCTCGCCGGCCGGGACCTCGAACCGGTTCCCATCCTGTTGGTGATCATCGACGAGTACCTCGAACTGTTCTCGCACCACCCCGAGTGGATCGACCTGGTCATCCACGTGGGTCAGGAGGGCCGCGGCTGCAACGTCTTCTTCACCCTCGGGGGTCAGCGCCTCGACCTGTCGGCGCTGAGCAAGGTCAAGAGCAACATCGCGTTCCGGGTAGCGCTGCGCGCCGAGACCGCGGAGGACTCCCGCGACGTCATCGGCAGCGACGCGGCGTTGCACCTGCCGTCGAAGGAGAACGGCTACGCGCTGCTCAAGGCGGGACCGCGGGACCTCGAACAGTTCCGGTGCTTCTACCTGTCGGCGCCGTTCGTGGTTCCCAAGCCGGAGAAGCACGCTGATCATTCGGTCGCCGTCGACTTCTCCCGCCCCAGATCCCTGACATGGGAGTATCAGCCGCTCAGCGCGGCCGACGCACAAGCGCTCGCGGACGGTGAGCAGCCGGAGCTTCCCGACGAATTCCTCTACCACCCTGATGGATTCAGAAAGAAAAAGCTCCTCGACGTCATCCGCGAATCATTGG